>MDTC01153768.1_pt1 | contig 25695 bp, 29 predicted proteins | sample 811181 | NCBI WGS metagenome assembly MDTC01 (sample SAMN05326644, study PRJNA326480) | marine metagenome | isolation source: seawater | place: Pacific Ocean: North | collected 2011
GACAGGCCCGCTCGAGCAGCGCATCCAACTCGAGGGTGTCGCAGTCGGCGATCACCGCGGCACGCCCGTAGAGCACCTGGCTGGTGGTGCGGGTCAGACCCCACTTGCCGGTCTCGGCGTGGAAATAGGTCGCGTAGCCGCCGAGCACCGCGCCGCAGGCCAACACGAAGGCCACGGTGCGCAGGCCGACCGTCCGCCAGCCGGGGGCGGTGCGCAGCAACCGCCATGCGCCGCCGGCGATGAGCAGATAGCCGAGGATCGGAACCACCAGGGCCAGCGCCACCAGGCGCAGCATGACCGCCATCCCGACCAGCAGCCCGGCCAGCGCCGCCCGGCGGGGGCTGGGGGCCCCGGTACCCAACAGCACCCACAGCAGGGCCACCAGCAGCACCTGTTGCCAGGTGTCGGACATGATCAGCTGCTCGATCTGGATCTGATAGCCGTCGAGCAGCAGCGGCGCTGCGGCCGCCGCGGCCCACCAGCGGTTCACGCCGTAGCGCAGCGCCAGAGCCGACAGCGCGACGGCGGAGACGACCCCGGCGAGGTGTTGCACGGCGGTGACGAGCTCCAGTCCGCCGACCGCGAGCAGCGGGGTCAGGACGAACAGTTCGTATCCGATGGGGTTCAGACCGCTCGGATTGAACTCCCCGAGGTTGCCCAGGTAGCGGAACGAGTCGACGAACAGCAGCGCAGGCTGATACGCGAACCAGGACAGTGTGCGCAACACCACCCCGGCGATCACCAGCAGGCTCAGCAGCCAGTGCCGCCGGATCAGCCTGCCGGCGCTGCCCAGGACGGCGACCACGCCGCTCAGCTGTTACCGGAGCTCGTCCACTGCACCGTCGGATACAGCTTCTCGGTGTCGACGCGGTGCTTGTTCTGCTCGACGATGGGGAACATCGACTCGATCAACACATCGGAGAGCAGGTGCGGGTCCAGACCGAGCTCGACCAGCCCGGTGTGTTTGACGTTGTAGTAGTGCTCCTGCAGCTCGATGCGCGGGTTGGTCAGGTGCTCGATCTGTACCGGGCCCGGGAACTGCGCCGACACGACGTCGGCGATCTGGCGCACCGACTTCGACTCGGTCATCTGGTTGAACACCCGGAACTCGCCGCGCTCGGCGGGGTTCTCCACGGCCAGCCGGATGCACTCGACGGTGTCGCGGATGTCGATCAGGCCCCTGATCTGGTTGCCGGTGCCGTAGACGGTCAGCGGCTCGCCGAGCACCGCCTGGATGACGAAGCGGTTGAGAACCGTGCCGAACACGCTGTCGTAGTCGAAGCGGGTGGCCAGCCGCGGATCGAGCGCGGTCTGCGGCGTCGTCTGCCCGTAGACCACACCCTGGTTGAGGTCGGTGGCCCGCAGACCCCAGGCCCGGCAGGTGAACTCCATGTTGTGCGAGTCGTGCACCTTGCTCAGGTGATAGAACGATCCCGGCCGTTTCGGGAACAGCACACGGTCCCTGCGCCCGTTGTGTTCCAGTTCCAGCCAGCCCTCTTCGATGTCGACGTTCGGCGTGCCGTACTCGCCCATCGTGCCGAGCTTGACCAGGTGGATGTCGCGGTCCAGCTCACCGATCGCATACAGCAGGTTCAGCGTGCCGATGACGTTGTTGTGCTGGGTGTAGACGGCATGGGCGCGGTCGATCATCGAGTACGGCGCGGCACGCTGCTCGGCGAAGTGCACGACCGCGTCCGGTTCGAACTCCCGCAGCGTCGCATACACGAAATCGGCGTCCAGCAGATCACCCACGTAGGTGGCGAGCCGCTTTCCGGAGTGCTCCTCCCACGCCGCCACCCGGGTGGACAGGTCTTCGATCGGCACCAGGCTGCACACGCCGAGTTCGTCGTCGTAACCGCGCCGGGCGAAGTTGTCGAGCACCGCCACGTCATGTCCGCGATCGGACAGATGCAGTGCAGTGGGCCATCCGAGGTATCCGTCACCGCCGAGCACGAGAACTCGCAAAACAGCCATCCCTTTCGCCGCTGGTGAACCTGAGCCTAAGACACGGGCACAACCACGTGCACAATTGCGGCAACACGCGCGATTCACAGGGAGGGTCATATGGCCGAGGACCGGGGGGCGTTCACTGCGGCCACGGGCCGTCAACTCGAGGCCGCCGGACGGGACAAGCCGCGGTACCGCCGCTACCAGTACGACCTGATCGCTCCGCACTGCGGCCGCACGATCCTCGAGGTCGGTGCCGGTCTGGGCGAATTCGCCGAGCAGTTCGACGACGTCGACCGGCTGGTGCTGACAGATGTGGATCCCGGCGCCGTGGAATTGATGGCGCGGCGCTTCGCCGGGCGGCCCGAGGTCCAGACCCGGACGCTGGCGCTGGGCGTGGCGCCGGAGCTCGAGGAACCGGTCGACTCGGTGGTCGCCATCAACGTGCTCGAGCACATCGAGGACGACGCCGGCGCGCTGCGGTCGCTGGCCACCGCGGTGCAGCCGGGCGGCAGCATCGTGCTGTGGGTGCCCGGCTACCAGCAGCTCTACGGCGAGTTCGACCGCAAGGTCGGCCACGTGCGTCGCTACACACCGTCGACGTTGGCGAGCGCCGTGCGGCGCGCCGGGCTGGACGTCGAGCTGGTCAAGCCGGTCAACCTGCTCGGCGGCATCGCGTGGTGGCTGACGGTGCGCCGGGGTGGTTCGACGTCACCGGATTCGAAACTCGTGGCGGTGTTCGACCGCTTCGTCGTTCCGGTGACCCGGGCGCTGGAGCGGGTGGTGCGCCCACCGTTCGGGCAATCGGTGCTGTGCGTGGCCCGGGTCCGGGCGTGAGCCCAGCTCTGCGCCGTCACCGCGTCCGGCTGTGGGGCCGCTACACCGGCGCCTCGGTCATCGCCGGCCTCATCAGTGAGGCGGTCTTCCTGCTCACCTACTGGCTGGCGGGGGCGCCGCTGCTGGCCAGCGTGCTCGCGTTCGTCGCCGGGGCGGTCCCCAACTACCTGATGAACCGGTACTGGGCCTGGCAGCAGCGGGGCCGACCGCACCATCGCAGGGAGGTGCTGCCGTACGCCGTCATCGTCATCGTCACCGCCGTCACCGCGATCCTGGTCACCACCGCCGCCGACGGCTGGGTGCGCGACCACGTCGACTCGCACGCCTGGCAGGTCGTCCTCGTCGGAGCGTCGTTCCTGGGCACCTACGGCGCGATGTTCGTGCTGAAGTTCGTGCTGTTCGACCGGTTCATCTTCGTCGAGCGCCGCGCACGTACTCCCGGAACCACGTCCGCATCATGACGCGGGCGTAGTTCGCGCCGTAGACGAGGTTGGCGCCCTTCTTGCTCGCCCCGTGTGAGCGCAGACGCATCGTCATCGGCACCTCGACGACGCGTGCGCCACGGGCGGTGACTCCGAGCAGCAGTTCAGAGGACTGATACTGGGGTTCGGTCAGCGTCACCGACCGCGCCAGCTCGGCGCGCATCGCCCGGAAGCCGAACGACGTGTCGGTGATGTGGCGCCACGTCAGCACGCTGGCCAGTACCGCGAAGACGCGCACGCCCAGCCAGCGGAAGCGGCTGTCGGAGACGTGGTGCCCCAGCCGGCGCGACCCGGTCACGAAATCCGCGCGGTCGTCGAGCAGCGGCGTCACCAGGGTCTCCAGTTCGGCGCCGTCGTACTGGCCGTCGGCATCGGTGGTGACCACGAAACGCGCCCCGTGCTGGGCGGCCAGTCGGTAGCCCAGTCGCAGCGCCGCGCCCTGGCCGCGGTTGCGCGGTGCGACGCAGGTGTAGGCGCCGTGCGCACGTGCCACCTCGGCGGTGGCGTCGGTCGCGCCGTCGACGACGACGAGGACATCGACCGGCATTCCGCAGCACCGTTTCGGCATCTCGGTCAGCACCGTGCCGATTCCGTCCGCCTCGTTGTACGCGGCGATCACCACGACCAGCTCGGCCAGCTCGAGAGCCGGGTAGTGCTGTTCGAACTCCGCGACGGCACGCGCGTCGACCTCGTCGGGATAGTCGGCCAGCCGTGTCATGAATCGCCGACGGTGTCGAGGAAGTAGCGCCAGGTGCTCTTGAGTCCGTCGGCCAGCTCGACGCTGGGCCGGTAGCCGATCGCGCGGGCGCTGTGTGACACGTCGATCACGACGGCGGGCATCTCGCCCCGCTGGGCGGCGACGTGTTCGGCGGGCAGCGGTCGGCCGGTCACGGTCCGCACCGTCTCGATGAGCTCCAGCACCGACACCGACCGACCGGCGCCGACGATCGCGGTGCCGCTGTAGCGGCTCTGCCACGCCAGCAGTACCGCCCGCGCCACGTCATCGACGTGCACCAGGTCGCGGCGCTGCGTGCCGTCGCCGTAGATGGTGACGATGGAGCCGTCCAGGGCCGCACGCATCAGCCGCGGCACGAAGCTGTCCTTGAGCGCCATCCCCGGCCCGTAGACGTTGCTGAAGCGCAACGCGCACGTCGTCATCCCGTAGGCCCCCGCGTACCCGGACATCAGCATCTCGCAGGCGGCCTTCGTGGCGCCGTAGGGCGTCAGCGGGCGCAACGGCAACCGCTCGGTGATCGTCGCCTCGCCGACGTTGCCGACGACCGCGTTCGTGGAGGCCAGCAGGAACTGGCCGACGTCACGGATGCGGGCCAGCTCGAGCAGTTCCTGGGTGACGGCGACGTTGTCGGCATACGTCGGCGCGGGCCGCTGCACGGACTGCAGCACCGAGGTAGCCGCAGCGAGATGGACGATCGTGGCGGTGCCCGGCGCCACCGCGTCCTCGCGCACGCCCGCGTCGCTCAGATCACCGACGACATAGCGCACCCCGTCGAGCGGACTGACGGGCGCGGTGCGGTCCACGACGGTGACGCCCGCCCCGGTGTCCAGCAGCGCCTTCACCACCGTTGCACCGATGAAGCCGCATCCTCCGGTGACGAGCACCCGTCCCTGCTGTTGTGCACCCACGGCGGTCAACTTAGCGTGACGTCATCCGGCGCGGCGGCGCAGATGCTCCTCCTTGGCGTCGCGCACCACCCGATCAGGCGCCAGGAACGCCCGCCCGATTTCGGCGGCCTGCTGCAGACCTTCATCGCGTACTGCCGAATTGTGTTCCCCCTCAACGTCGTAGATGAGGTGGCTGGTCACATCCGTGACACCGCAGTAGGCGAAGGTGCCGACATCGATCTGGGTCCTCATCGCCTCGTCGTAGCCGTAGCGGTCGTACGTGCGCCGGGTTGACCCGCCGATGCCGATCAGCGTGGTGGGGATGTTGCCCAGCAGCGACGTCAGAGGTTGCTTGCCCCGGTCCTCGACGCCCTTGCCGTACTGATAAGCCCAGCCGACCGTGAACACGCGCTCGATCCAGCCCTTCATCATCGCCGGCATGCCCCACCAATACACCGGGAACACGAAGGCCATCCGGTCGGCGTCCTCCACTCTGCGGTGCATCGCGGCGATCTCGTCGGGGATGGGTCCGCCCCAGAAGTGCGCATGGTCCTCCGGGGTGAACCGCGGGTCGAAATCCTCGCGATGCAGGTCCAGGACGTCGATGGTGTGACCGGCCGCGCGGAACGGTTCATGGAAGGCGTTCGTCACCGCGGCCGGATATCTGTCGGTGAACGGGTGGGAGTACACGGTCAGTAGATGCATGCCTTGCACCGACGCGGGCGCGCCGCTGCTTATTCCGCCGGCCCGGGTCAGTCCCGAGCGAACCCGAGCGCGACGACCGCGTCCTGCGGACTCTCGTTTGCCTCGAAAAAGTCCACAGTGACCTGCTCCAGGGTGGCCTGCCGCAACGGGTTCGGCGAGGCATAGTCCCGCGACACCGAGTATGCGACGCTGCGCCCGACGGTGACCTGCTGCATCGGATCGAAGCCGGCCATCGTCATGCCGTCCAGCATGCCGACGGTGCGGCCGTCGACGATCAGCTCCAATCCTCCGACCGCGTCGAACGGTCCGCCATCCGAGCCTGTTCTGCTGAACCGGATTTCGACGGCGTGCCGGCCCACCGCGATCGGTTCGTCGGACGTCACCGCCTGCTCGGCTCCGCCGTGATTGCAGACATAGCGCAGGTGACCACCGGAGAGGAAGAGCGCCTGCCCACCCAACCGACTGCCCTGTGAGAACAGCACCCCGGCCGCGTCGGAGCCGATGACCGTCACCTCGGTGCGCAACACGAAGGACCGGCCTCGGACGAGGCCGCTCATCGGGGTGTGCACCGCAGGGGTGCCGGGATAGAAGACCACCCGCGGCGGCCCAGCGGTCAGATCAGCGACGCCGCGGCTGACGAGCTCGAACACGCTCAGATCGTTCAGCGGATGCACGTGGCGCCGCGTCGCCTCGTTCTGCCACAACGACTTGAGCTCTTCGAGCTTGTCCGGGTGTTCGGCGGCGAGGTCACGGATCTGGCTTCGGTCGCGGTCGAGGTGGAACAGTTCCCATCGGTCCTGCGGGAACTTCGACCAGCCGGGCCGGCCCGGGACGGCGGACGTCGGTGGATGCACGGCGCTGGCGAACCATCCGTCGTGCCAGATGCCGCGGGTGCCCATCATGGCGTACAACTGGGTACTCTTTCCGCTCGGTGCATCCGGATCGTGCAGCGCCGCAGCGATACTCACGCCTTCCAGCGGCCTCTGCGGAATGCCCTTGACCGTTCTCGCCGGTTCCAGTCCGAGCAGTTCGTACACCGTCGGGGTGATGTCACTGACATGGGTGTACTGCTCGCGCACCTCGCCACGGGCGGGCAGTCCGGCCGGCCAGGAGACGATGCACGGGTCGGCGATCCCGCCCTCGTGGGACGCGTAGCGCTTGAACAACTTGTACGGCGTGTTGAACGCCATCGCCCAGCCGTTGGCGTAGTTCATCTTCGTGCCGGGTCCGCCGAACTCGTCCAGCCGGTCCAGCGTCGGCTCCGCGGACAGGCCACCGCGCAAAGGCACGAACTCGTCGAGGGTGCCCGTTGGTCCGCCTTCACCGCTGGCACCGTTGTCGGACATGACGACGATGATCGTGTTGTCGAGCTGGCCGGTGCTGTCCAGATAGTCCACCACGCGGCCGATCTGGGCATCGGTGTAGCTGAGGAACCCGGCGAACACTTCGGCCATCCGGCTGGAAACCCGTTTCTGATCCTCGGACAACGAGTCCCACGGAGTCACCGTGTCATGCTCGGGCCAGGGCAAGCCGTCGGCGCTGGTGCAGTCGGCGTAGGGATTCATCGGCGACAGCGCAGTGTCGTCGGGCAGCAGTCCGAGGGCCTTCTGGTTGGCCAGCGCGATCTCGCGGTAGCGCTCGTAACCCTCATCGAACCGGCCGCGGTATTTGTCGGCCCATTCACTGTCGACCTGGTGCGGCGAGTGGCCCGCACCCGGGCACAGGTACAGAAACCACGGCTTGTCGGGTGCGCAGGATCGGTGTTCGCGCAGGAAGCCGATCGCGTTGTCGGCCAGGTCTTTCGACAGGTGATAGCCCTGCTCCGGGGTTTCCGGCGGATCGATCGGCCTGCTGTCGCTGACCAGGCTCGGGTACCACTGGTCGGTCATGCCGTCGAGGAATCCGTAGAAGCGGTCGAATCCCCGGCTCAGCGGCCAGTACCGGCGCGACCCGGCGGCGTGGCAGTCCTCGGGCGGTGTCAGGTGCCATTTGCCCACCGCGTACGTCGCCCATCCGCGTTCGGCGAGGACCTCCGACACCAGCGCGCTGTCTGCCGGGATGCGCCCGCTGTGACCGGGATAGCCCTGCGCCATGTTCACCACCGACGACACCCCCACCGACGTGGCGTTGCGTCCGGTCAGCAGCGCAGCGCGGGTCGGCGAGCACAACGCCGTGGTGTGGAACTGCGACAACCGGATCCCGCGTTCGGCGATGCGTGTCATGGTCGGCATCTCGACCATGCCACCGAAGCAGTCCCAGGTCGCGATCCCGATGTCGTCCCACAGCAGGTACAGCACGTTGGGGGCGTTGTCGGGAGCCTGTGGAGCTCGGTACGGCCCCCAGTCCGGCACGGAGTCGCGGATGTCCTCGGTGATCGTTCCCTGGAACTGCATCATCGGCTCGTCTCGCTAAGCGGCCACGAGCACGGGCTCGTCGACCGTCCGGATGGGCCAGAAATCTGTCATGACTGACACCTTATGGGAAAGTGTCAGGACTGACAAGATCTGGAGCCCGCCGGGCGGAGCTGTCATAGTTCTTGCATGTCCGCTGATGTCGGCAAGCGCGAGGCGCACAAGATCGCCACCCGGCGCGCGATCCAGTCAGCCGCGGACGCGCTCTTCGAGCACCGCGGCTATGCCCAGACCACGGTCCGCGACATCGCCGACGCCGCCGGAGTCACCGAACGCACCTTCTTCCGCTACTTCTCCGGGAAAGAAGCCCTGCTGGTGAAGGACATCGAAGCCGGGATTCCGGTCCTCGCCGACGAGATCCGGCGCCGCCTGGCGACCGAATCCCCGCTGGAGGCCGTCGAGAACGCGCTGCTGGTGACGGCCGATCGGCTGCGCGAGACCCAACCCAACCTGTCGTGGTTGTTCCAGGACGGTCCGCCCGGGCCCAAGCTGGCCAAGTCGAGCCCGGGATTGTTGTTCCAGCTCGAGCAGGCGGTTGCCGAGGCTCTCGCGGACCGGATGGAATCGTCGCGGCCGCTGACCGACGACGCGGAATTCGAGGCCCAGGTGCTCGCCCGCTGCGCGGTGGCGGCGCTGCGCAGCACCGGAATCAGACGCTGGCAGCTCGAGCGGCGCGGCGACACGGGAGTCAGCGAGACCCGCCTGCTCGCGCAGGCGTTCGCGATCGTGCGGCGGGGCGGACCGGCAGATCGGCGGCCGCGCCGGTGAGCACCGCGGCGGCCCAGCGATTTACGCATCCTCCCCGCCGCCCGCCGGTTCAGGCCGTCGTCACCACCACACGGTCGATTCTGAACTCCACGCCCCGCCCGGTGTCGTCCGGCTCTTCGGCTGCCGGCTGGCCCCAGGTCACTGTCGCCTCCCCCGAGATCTGCACGACGCGACCGGATGTCGCGGCGAACATCAGCGCAGCGGTGGGATCCACGGCGAGGTTCCCGAGGCTGTTGAACATGTTGTTGCCGGGGTAATCGGGCCAACGCACTCTCCGCGGGCTGACGGTGACGAAGCCGGGCGGCCCACCGCGATGCGATGCGTCGTTCCCCGCCGTGGGGTGGGTGGTGCCCAGGATGAAGGTGGCGGCGCGCCGGATCTGGTCGATGTCGCTGTCCCGCAAGCTGTCCCCGTCGTGCACCCGCCTGCGGTGCGGCGCCGGCAGCCCGGAGCGCCACTGCGCCCGCGGAATGTACTGCGGACAGTTCCCGTAGGCCTGCGCGATGCTGACCAGCAACTCACCCTCTGCACTCCTGTCGAGGTGACCGTTCACCCGCAACCGGCGACGGGCCGCATATTCGATCACGATCACACCGACCGCCTGGCCCGACGGCAGGTCGAAAAGTGGATCGGTATCAGCGATTCCGCTGCGAATACGCAGGGTCGACGACGACTCCGGCGTCACGAAGCCGGGCAGGCCCAGCAGCGGCGCCGTCCACAACCGCCCGGCGCGGTCGCGCGCGGTGAGCGCTCCGAACGTCGCGCCCGACACGAACGTCGCCGCGCCGGGGGTGAGGCCGCCGGGACGCACCATGGGTTCGAGTCGCGCGGCGGCGTCGAGCGCTCCCGCCCGCTGCTGAACGACGAGCTCGCCGGGATGGAAGCCGGTCGTCACAGCGAGACCACCGGCCAGTCGTTGTCGACGCCGGCGAGCACGTTGAAGTAGTTGGTGAGGATGTTCAGGGCCAGGTTGGCCACCAACTCACCGATCTCCTCGTCCGTGACGCCCGCCCGCCGGGCCCTGTCGAGGTCCTCGGCGTCCACGTCACCGGCGTTCTCGGCGATCGTGTTGGACAACTCCAGCAGGGCCGCCAGGTGCGGATCCTGCGACTGACCCCGGCGTGCCCGCTCGAGTTCGTCAGCGTCGATCTTGGCGACCTGAGCGCCGACGTAGGTGTGGGCCGACAGGCAGTACTCGCAACCGTTGAGCTGAGCGGTCGCCACCGCCAGCCGCTCGCGCTCCGCGGGAGACAGAGCGCCACCGGCGACGGCACCGGACAACGCCAGATACGCCTTGAGCAGGGTGGGGCTGTTCGCCATCGCGGCGGTCATGTTCGGCACCGTGCCCAGCGACTTACGGACCTGCGCAAGCAGTTCCGCAGTCGTGCCGGTGGCGGATGACGGATCGACGGGGGTGAAGGCGGTGGTGGTGGACATGGCGGTTTCCGTTCCTGTCTCGGGAGCCGCCGGCGGCGGCTCTAACGGATGGAACTCGATCTACCCGTGATAACATTCCCGCATGCCGGACCCGTCTGCACAATGGGTGCTGCCGGGCGAGCCGATGCCCGTGCGGCTGATGAACACCGTCTGGGCCGATACCGCAGGGGTGCACGACGACCTGACCACGTCCACCGCACTGCGTCGCTGGCTGACCGACGTGGCCGGCGTCGATGTGGGCAGTGACCCGAGCTTCGCCGAGTTGACCGAGGCTCGCACACTGCGGGATTCACTGCGGCGCGTCGCCGCGTTCGTCACCGACGACGATCGGCCCGCGGCGCGCTCCCCGGTCGACTCCGTCGATGCCGCGGTGGCCGACATCAATGACATGGCCGCCGACCAGGCGCGAGCCGCTCTCGTCCGGCAGGGCGATGCGCTGCGCCGCGAGTCCCTCGCGCACGCGCCACCCGTTCGCACGGCACTCGCCGGCCTCGCGGCGGAGGCGATCGACCTGCTCACCGGAGCGTCGGCCGGCGCACTACGGGCCTGCCACGCACCTCATTGCGTGCTGTACTTCGTCAAGTCGCACCCGAGACGGGAGTGGTGTTCGCAGGCCTGCGGCAACCGGGTACGCGCCGCGCGCCACTATCGGCGCATCCGCAGCGGCCGGCAGTGAACCTGCGCCGCTCTCACCAACCGGCGTTACGCGCCAGATCGATGGCGTACTGACTGACGAACGTGCCGGCGCTGGGCGCCCCGCGGCACGAACCGTCGGATTCCCCGGGGCGCTTGACCCACAGGAAGGCGTCGACCGTCGGATTCCCGGTGGCCGTGGTGGGGGCGACGCCGAGGGCGCGACCGCTGGGGTTGCACCAGTACAGGTCATCGCCTTCCACCGGTCCGGCGCCATTGCGTGACGTGTCGATCACGTAGTGCGCTCCGTTGGTCATCCCGGAGATGGCCTGGCCGTAGCCCATCGACTCCTCGGTCGTGAAGAAGTTCGCGGTGTTGAGGCTGAAGCCCCGCGCCTTCTGGACCCCGACCTGGTTGAGCCGGCCCGCCATGACGTCCGCGGCCACCCAGCGCGGATGGCCGGCGTCGACGTAGACGGCGGTGGCCGGGTTGCGGGTCAGCGTGTCGACGGCGTAGCCGATCAGCTCGAGTCGTTCCTGCTGCTGGCCCGGGGACAGGCAGTCGATCATGGCCAGCGCGTCGGGCTCGAGGATCACGGCCGCGGGACCGGTGCCGATGGCGGCCGCGACCCCGTCGATCCATGCCCGGTAGGCGCCGGCCGAACCGAACCCACCGGCGGCGTAGCTGCCGCAGTCCCGGTTCGGGATGCCGTAGAGCGCCAGGATCGGCATGGTGCCGGCGGCCTGGGCGGTGGCGATGTACTTCGCGTCCACGGCCGGGGTGGAGATGTGGTCCATCCAGTACGCGGTCGGGGTGTTGACCACCGCGGCCAGCAGCGGATCGGGGTTGCCCTGCGCCGCACGCATCCCCTTGGACTGGGGATTGACGTAGAACGGCATGCCGGCCAGCGGGTTGGCGTCACTGGCCAGCCGCACTGCCGGGGTGTCCGCCGAGTGGACGGGAGCGGACACCGCCCCCACAGCGGCGACCGCCGCGACTGTCAGGAAGGGCGCGATCCACCGCGCGACAGCGGCACCTGAGAACGTCACGTGAGGAAACCTAATGCGGCCCGCAGCGATCGCCAAACCAGGGTGGCGTCACCGCTTGCTGCGCGGAATCCCGGTGGCCCACAGCGCCCAGGCGATCAACACGGGCTGGAAGAACAGCCGCACCAGACGCTTGGTGTCGGTGTCGAGCCCGAAGCCGTCCGCGTGGTTGAGGTACTGGGCGATGTTGCCCGGAAAGATCAGGATGAAGAACGCGGCCAACAACCTGCCGACCAGGACACGGTCCCGGTTGAGCACGGCCAACCCGACGCCGAGCGTGATCTCGACGCCGCCGGACGCCATCACCACGCCGTCGGGATCCATCGGCACCCACTTCGGCACCTGCGCCTGGAATTCCTCGCGGGCCCAGAACAAATGACTGAAGCCGGCGAACACCATCGCGCCGGCCAGGGCCAAGCGTGCGACGGTCCGGGCGCGGGTGGTCGGCGGTGGTGGCGGTAGCTCGGACATGGTGCTGCCTTTCTCGAGTGATTCGGGACGGGTGTTTCAGCCTGTGCGGGCGTAGACCTCGGCGGTGATGAGGATCAGGGCATCGCGCAACGCCGCGAGCTGTGCCGGATCGGCGTGGGTCGAGCCGAGGAGTCGCTCTGGGATACAGGCCGCCCGGTCCTCCAGCGCTCGCCCGTCCGCGGTGAGGGTGACGTCGACGCGTCGTTCGTCGGTGACGCTGCGCTGGCGGCGTACGAGGCCGGCGGCTTCCAGGCGCTTGATCAGCGGCGACAGCGTGCCGGAGTCCAGGTGCAGCCGGTCGCCGAGTTGCCCGATGCTGCAGGCCTCGTCCTCCCACAGCACCAGCAGGACCAGGTACTGCGGATAGGTCAGGTTGAGTTCGTCGAGCAGAGGCCGGTAGGCAGAGCTGACGGCGCGCGATGCCGAGTACAGCGCGAAGCACAGCTGGTCTTCGAGCCGTAGTGCCGCCATCGCCTTAATTTATTGCACACAATCCCATTGCGCGCAATCGATGCGGCGGTGTCAGCGCGGTCCGGTCGAGTCCAGGATCAGCTGCACGGTTTCGCCGGGGCGATCCCAGTGCGGAAAATGGCCGCATTCGGAGAACCAGTGCAGCACGGCATCCGGAAAGCGCTCGAGGGCGCGCTGCGCCTGCCGCGGGGGCGTCACCCGGTCCTTGCGTCCCCAACCGATCACCACCGGCGCGCGCAGCGTGCCCGATGGTGCGCCTCGCTGCTTGGGCCCACGAATGAGCGCTTCCAGCGCATCGAACAGGCCCGGGGAACTCGCGAAGTTGCGGAGTTCGCTCAGCACCAGGTCGCGGTCCAGCGCCGACGGCTTCGCCGAGAACTGCAGCAACAGCGCCGTCCGCCCGACACGATTGCTCACCAATCGGGGAAGCACCGGCTGGATGCGGCGCACCAGCGCGATGGAGGGCACGACCGTCGCGGCGAAGTACGCCACCTCCGCGCCGGTCCAGAATCCGCCCGGGTCCAGCGCGACAGTCGCCCCGCCGTGACCCCGCCGCGCCAACTCGAGCGCCATCCGCGCGCCCATCGAGCTGCCGACGATGTCGACGTCACCGAGATCGTGCTCGGCAATGAACTCCTCGACGGCATCGGTCAGTGTCGCCACCGAGACCTCACCCGGCAGCGGCGGACTTTCTCCGAACCCCGGCAGATCGACGGCGATGACGTCGCGCTCACGCGCGAGAGCCGGAATCACGGGAGACCAGTTCTGCCGATGCGAGATGCCGTGGATCAGGAGAAGAGTGGGCCCGGAGCCGCACCGTTGATACTTCATCCGACACGGGATACCCAGCGCGGGTCGGCTGTCACCGCTGCCGGGCACCGTTTGATGTGGGCCTCTTCCGGGGTATCTGCTGTTCACTGTCAACGATGCCGAGGAGGCCACATGTTGGCTCTACTGAGTTCACCCGTCCGCCGCTGGGTGCTGACCGCTCTGCTGGTGCCGGCCGTGGCGCTGGTGCTGCGCAAGATCGCCCAGTTCCTGCAGCGCCGCAACGACGGCACACCGACGAAGTCGTCCCGCGGGCTCATGAAGGCATCGTCCGGGTTGCGCAGGCTGAGCGGCAAGAAGTCCGAGGACGCCGACGCGGACAAGGCGAGCGAGGACAAGCGGCTGTCGGCCTGAGCGGCGGGCCCCGCGTTTCGGCTGCGCTGCGCGGGGCAACACTGCACCGCGGGCATCGACACGGTGCAGCCCCGTAACCGGGGTCGCGGACGGACCCGACCGGGTCGCTGACAGATAAGGAAGCGTCATGGCACTCGACGACAACGACATCACCACCTCCACCGGCGGCGGCGAGGGGGTCGCTGACGGCGGCTCGAACCCGGGCGGCCACGACGGTGGAGCCGACGGCACCGCAGGCGGCGAAGGCCCGGCCGACGGCGGCTCGAATCCTCAGGGCCACGACGGCGGCGCGGACGGCACCGCGGGCGGCGAAGGCCCGGCCGACGGCGGCTCGAACCCCGAGGGCCACGACGGCGGCGCCGACGGCACCGCCTGACCGCGCTCCCATGCTGAGCCGCTGCGTCGCGACCGACACGCAAACGTTCGCCACGACGTACTGGGGGCGAGCACCCCTGCTCAGTTCCGCCGACGCGCTGCCCCGCGACTTCAGCGACCTGCTCTCACCCGACGCGGTCGACGAGCTGATCGCTGAGCGCGGGGTGCGCTCACCGTTCATCCGGCTGGCCAAGGACGGCGACCTGCTGGCCAAGGACTGCTACCTGGGCCCGGCCGGATTCGGCGCCGAGATGCCCGACCAGGTGGACTCCTCGAAGGTGCTCGGCGAGTTCGCCTCGGGTGCCACGATCGTGCTGCAGGGACTGCACCGGCTGTGGCCGCCGGTCATCGACTTCGTCCGGCAGGCCGTCGACGAGCTCGGCCATCCGGTTCAAGCCAACGCGTACGTGACTCCCCCCGACAGCCGCGGCTTCGACTTCCATTACGACGTCCACGACGTCTTCGTGCTTCAGGCCTCCGGCCACAAGCGTTGGGTGGTGCACGAACCCGTCCACGCCCATCCGTTGCCGTCCCAGCCGTGGACCCAGCATCGCGCCGCCATCGCCGAGCGAGTTGAGGCCGATCCCGTCATCGATACGGTGCTGGGGCCGGGAGATGCGCTCTACCTGCCGCGTGGGTGGGTGCACGCGGCGCAGGCGCAGGACACCACCTCGATTCATCTGACCGTCGGCGTCGCCGCGGTCACCGGCCTCGATGTCGCCAAGGCGGTCATCGAGCAACTGGCCGATGACGAGACCTTCCGCCGGTCGCTGCCGATGGGTCTCGCACCCACCGACCGGGATGGCATCATTCCCGCGGTGACGAAGGTGATGGCCCAGATGGTCGACCGGTTGCGCGACGACGCCACCGCACTCAGCGCCGGTGCCGCCACCCAGCTGACGCGACGCCACGCCGAGCGGACCCGACCTGTCGCGGTGCGACCCCTGGCCACTCTCGACGCGGCCGCCCGCGCGGACACCACCTCCGTGCGGTGGCGACACGCTCTCCCCGCCGCGGTCGAAAACGCCGACGGCCGGGTCGTGCTGCGACTCCCCGACCGTGTCATGACCTTTCCGATGTCCTGCGCACCGGCCCTCGCCGCACTGCACGGCGGCCTCGTCGTCACCGCCGCCAGCACTCCCGGGCTGGACCCCGCGGATGCGACGGTGTTGATTCGCCGGCTGCTGCGGGAAGGCGTCGTCGTCCCGGCGGCCGCCGATCGATGAGCCGCAAGAAGGTGCCGTGCAGCGATCAGTCGCTGGCCCGCGGGGACCCCATGTATGGCACCGCGTCGGCGGGATCGAACTGGCTGCTGCTCGAATTGTCCGGTGCCTGGGGGCCTTCGGCGTTTCTGCAGTCCCCGGCGATCATCGATCCCGCACTGGGCCGGACCGTCGTCCGGCGCGCCGAGAAGGCGGGCATGCGGATCGCGGCCATCCGCCGGCACGGTCGCCGGCCCGCGACGCCGCGGTGGCGTTGGTACGTCGCCCGCGCCGAACCCGGTGCCGAGGCCTTGTACCGCGGCGAGGTCGACGATCCGCACGCCTATGCCGACCTCGCCCTGGACGGCTCGGATGGTGAGCCGTCGGCCGGGCCGCTGATCGCCGTCTGTGCGCACGGCACCCACGACCAGTGTTGTGCGGTACGCGGGCGCAGCGCCTGCCGCGCCATCGCCGAGGAGTTTCCGGAAAACACCTGGGAGTGTTCACATCTGGGCGGCGACCGATTCGCCGCGACGATGCTGGTGTTGCCCGAGGGGTTGTGCTACGGCCGGGTGGACACGACCGATTCGGCCGGTCTGGTCCGGCGCTACCTCGAGGGACGGCTGGACAACCGCTTTCTGCGTGGCCGGACCTCGCTGCCGCATGCGGTGCAGGCCGCGCAGTACTTTGCGCGCGAACAGACCGGTGAGGATCGCATCGACGCGCTCGCCCCGCTGCACGTCGAGCGCGGCGACGGCCACATCCTGGTGACACTGAACGGAAAGGCAGGCCCCATTGAGGTCACACTCGAAGAGCAGTTGTCGGAGCCGTTGCTGTCCCAGTGCCACGCCGAGGTGGCCGGCCAGGTCAGGGTTTTCACCTGCGCGGCGCTCGCACCGGTCGCCGGATGACGCCACCGTGAGACGGGCCCGGCCATGACCGTGGTACTGGCGCTGCGCTGCGCCGACGGGCTGGTGCTGGCCGCCGACTCGCAGATCACCGAGCCGGACCGCGGATTGAGCTATCCCGCACAGAAGCTGCACGGCCTGGGTCGGCGGGCTGCGTGGGCGGGCAGCGGCTCACGCGCGGTGCTGTACGACCTCGAGCAGATATTCGACTCCCAACCCGAGACGATCGTCGAGGCCGGGGACGTCGGGCGGGCCCTGCAGACCCGGGTCGTGCCGGTGCTGCAGCACCATTACGAGAATTTCATCGAAGACGTTCCGGGTCAGGAGAAGAGCGGCTCCACGCCGGCGACCTACGTGCTGGCCGCCGGCTATTCGGACGGCAAGCCGTTCATGGTGGACGTCGACCCGCACGGGCTCATCGGCCACTACGAGGAGATCGGCTTCCACGCCATCGGCAGCGGGGCGCCGATGGCGCAGCAGGCGCGTGCCCTGCTCGCCAACTTCCGGATGAACGAGCGCCCGGTCGAGTACGGCGTGCTGGCCGCGTTGCGTGTCCTCGACGCACTCGACGAGACCTCTCCGACTGTCGGTGGCCCGATGGACGTCTGCCGAATCACCACCGACGGCGCCGACCACCTCGCTCCGGAGGACATCGACAAGGCTCGCGCCGAGGTCCGGCGCTGGCAGGACCGAGAGCGTGACGTCCTCGACACGCTGTTCGGCTGACCGGGGCGCTCCGTGACCGTCGCGCTGTTCGTCGTCGCCGTGCTTGAGTTGGCTGCGTTGATCGCGCTGGGCGTCGTGACGCTGGTGATGCGACGGAAGCTGATGTCGGCGCGGCGCGCTCTGCGGGCTCGCCCCACTCGAAGCGCTGAAAGCCGGCCGCGGCGCAGACCCCGCGGTGTGGCGCCGTTGGCGGTCAAGACGGTCGTCGACACGGTGCAGACCGCCGACTCGCTGATCCGTAAAGGCCTCGGTGGGTCCATCCGCCACTCGATCGACGATCTGGCCGGCTGGGCCCGGGTGGAGCGTCCCGACCTCGCCCGCATCACGGCCGACGGGAGCGTCGTCCTGCTCTTCTCCGACATCGAGGATTCGACGCGGCACAACCAGACGCTGGGCGACCGCGACTGGATCACCGTTCTCGAACGGCACAACAAGCTGGTCGAGCACAGCGTCTCGGCCCACGGCGGATACGTGGTGAAGAACCAGGGCGACGGGTTCATGATCGCCTTCGCCGACCCCGCCAAAGCCTTATGGTGCAGCGTGGACGTCCAGCGAGCCCTGGATGGCGACACCGAGCGGTGGAACGGCATCCGGGTGCGCATCGGCGCCCACGCAGGCACATCGGTGCGCCGTGGACACGACCTGTTCGGGCTCGACGTGGTGATGGCCGCCCGCATCGCCGACCTGGCCCGCGGTGGCGAGATCCTGGTCAGCGCGGCGTTGCGAGATTCGCTGGCCGACGCCGACGGCTTCTCGTTCACCACCGGCCGCGAGGTTCGACTCAAGGGCATCACCGACGCACAGACGGTCCACGCGCTGGCGATGCCTGCCTCCTGACGGGCGTTTCGACCGCCCCCCAGCGGGGAAGTTGTCGCTCATGGCCGACATCATCGAGCTCATCTACGCCGACCACGACTGGCTGCGGCGGCAGTTCTTCCGACTCGACGACGCGACGTCCGATGCCGAGCTGCAGGCGATCTGGAGCGTGCTCAGCGCCCGGCTCGACGCGCACGCCGAGGCCGAGGAGGCCGTGTTCTACCCCGCGCTGTTGAAGCACGGCGGCCGGGAGGATCCCGGCAACCCCGAGGGGGACCCGCAGGACGAGACCGAGGACGCGATCACCGACCACAACGACATTCGTGACGCGGTGCGCGAGTCACGGCGGCACGAGCCGGGAAGTGCGCAGTGGTTCGAAGCGGTGAACACCGCCCGCAAAGAAAACGGCTCGCACCTCGACGAGGAGGAACGCGAGGCGATGCCCGATTTCATCAAGAGCGCGACGCTCGAGCTGCGCCACCAGCTCGGCATGCAGTGGCTCAGGTTCTACGCCGAGCGCGAGTCCCTCGACGGGGTCGACAACCGGGACAAGGACGCCGACGAGTACATCGAGGAGCACTCGCCGTAGCCCTGCCGCGGACTTACTGACCGCCGAGCCAACCGCAGGGCAACCACTTCATGGCCTTACCGTGACCTTATTTGGCCCTTATTTTTCTTAGAAATCGGTGTAGGGTGGCGGCAACCGGCCGCACAGGTGCGACGGACGCAGCGGCCGCGACGGAAGGAGTCGGCATGCCACTCGGACCCGAACGGATCGTTCTCATCACCGGAGCGTCTCGCGGGATCGGCGCCCAGGTCGCGCTGCAACTCGCCACCCCCGGCACCCACGTGCTCGTCAACCACCGCAAGAGCGGCGACCGCGCGGCCTCCATCGCGCAGGCGATCCGCGATGTCGGCGGTCAGGCCTCGACGATCGCGGCCGACATCTCCGAGGAAGCCGATGTCACGGCGATGATGGAGACCATCCGGGCGAGGTTCGGGCGGTTGGATGCGCTGATCCTCAATGCCTCCGACGGCCGCGAGACGGGCGCCGACCCCGAGTACGCAATGCGGCTCAACCGCGACGCGCAGAAACGGTTGGCCACGCTGGCGATGCCGTTGATGCCCGCTGGGGCGCGGATCGTGTTCGTCACCAGTCACCAGGCACACTTCTTCCCCCACAAGGCGGTACCGAAGGGCTATGCCGCGGTCGCCGTCAGCAAGCGCGCCGGCGAGAGCGCGCTCTACGCGATGCGGCCGGAATTCGTCCGAGCCGGCATCGGCTTCACGGTGGTGTCCGGTGACATGGTCGACGACACCATCGTCATGCGCGCGGCGGCCATCGCGCAGGCAGCGACGACCGCCCCGTCCCCCGGCATCGTCTACGTCGGACGGGCCGACTACCTGACCACCGCCTGAGCGGCCGGGCGCGTCCCGCCCGCGACAAAGTTAGACGCGTGTCGCATCCGTGAGACACATCCTCGCAAGTGTTGCGCTATGGGCATCGCTACTGCTACACCTAGTGGAGCAATAGTGATCTAGCACACACCAGGAGGCGGGATGCGCCGATCATCGGAGCCGGCAGCCCAGCAGCAGCCACGTCCCGCGCTGGGGTACGCCAAGTTCATCGGCAGGGTCGGTGCGCTGGCCGTCTTTCTCGGTGTGGGTACGGCGCTGGCCGTCCCCGCCGCACACGCCGACACCGACGGCGCGTCGTCGGGCGAGTCGTCCTCCGAGTCCGCGAGTGGTTCGCCGACCGGTGAAGCTTCGTCGGGTTCGACGGAATCGTCGTCGGTGAGCACCTCGTCGGCCACCGAGGCCGTCGGCAAGGATGCGGCCGAGGACCCGGACGGGGAAGCCGCCGAGGTGGAGTCAGAAGCAGAAGCAGAGGCCGGGGCCGAGGCGGAGGCGGAGGCAGAGGCGGAGGAAGCAGCCGACGCGGAGGTGGACACGGAGTCGGATGATGACGTCGCCGACGAGTCCGCACTCGACGCCACCGTGACCGTCGCCCGGACGGTCGAGGCACCGGAGGTCACCGCCGAGGCCGCCTCGGATACCGGGTCAGATGCCGACGACCCGCGGGTACCGGCGGCGGCCCCGGCGGTTCCGGCACCGGCACCCCGGCGCCTGGCAGCTACGGAGACCCCCGTCGTCACCGAGCAGCAGACCCTCAGCGCCGACGCCGCACTCTCCAACCAGGTCAGCCCGCTGGGTACCCCGCAGCAGATCGAGCGCGAGAAGATCGCGATGTCGACGGCGAAGTCACTGCCCGTGGCCCTGATGAAGATCATCCTGCGGTTCGGCTTCCTCGCCGCCGCCAAGGAGCAGTTCGCCCTCGTCGGCGGTCCCGACGCGGCGAACCGGGAGGCCCTGGACAACGCCATCGACGAATATGCGCTGGCCGCGTCGTTCCAGCAGCAGATCCTCAACCCGCTGGACCCGGCGGTGGTCACCCAGGTCGCGCCCCCACACAGCTGGTACGGCATCGACGTCGGCGGCTCGCGCCTGCTCTACGACAACCCGGACACCATCTACCGCTTCATCGCGGTCAACAAGACCTCGGAGTACGTGCTCACCGGCCGCATCTATGACGGCATCCCGGCCGACACCACCTTCAGTGTGCTCGAGGGCACCGCGGGCACGACGTCGACGATCCTGACCCTGTCCGACCTCGACATCAACGACGACGGGTCGTTCGTCATCACCGTCAGCGGCGACCCGGCGGCTCCAGGACAGACCAACCACCTACAGCTGACCTCCCGGTCGACGCTGATCGCCGCTCGAAACACGTTGGGCGACTGGAACGTCGAAGACCCGATGGAGTTGGCGGTGCAGCGGGTCGCCGGTCCCCGCAACAGCCTGTTCGCCCAGCTGGGCGGCTTCGTCCTGCTCGGTGGCCTGGTCAACGACAGCCCGTTCCTGACGTCGCTGGTGTCTCTGATCCCGCCGCTGGGCATCGCCGAATGGCGCCCCGTGCGCGGAACGCTCGCCGCCCTGCTGCTGCTGGTCCGCGGGGCCAACGAGCAGGCCAAGTACATGGCACTGGCCACCACCGACCCCGACACCGGCGAACTGCGCCAACCCAACGTCATGACGCAGCCGGCCAGCAACGCCGAGTTCCTGGCCAACCAGCTGCAGAGCAATGGCTACTTCCAGCTCGCCGACGACGAGGCACTGGTGCTGACCATCGATCCGGGCAACGCCGGGTTCTTCACCGTGCCGGTCTACAACGACTGGACCATCACCGATGACTACTGGAACGAGCAGACCAGTCTCAACGACGATCAGTCGATCGACAACGCCGACGGCACCTACACAATGGTCGTGTCGGTCGCCGATCCCGGCGTCGCCAACTGGGTGTCGACCGGCGGCCTGAACCAGGGCATCATCTCGATGCGGTTCCAGAACCTGGATCCGCAATCACCGGCGGTGCCCTCGGTGCAGTCGGTGGTGGTCAAGCTCGAGGACCTCGAAGACGAGCTGCCCGCCGGCACGGTGTTCGTGACGCCGCAGGAGCGGGCGGCGCAGCTGGCCGCGCGCAAAGCCGGCTACGACAAGCGCTGGGCGCCCTACCCGCAGGTGTGAGGGCTCAACGCCGCTAGACCGTCCCGGAGCTCGTCGAGCGCCTGCATCAGAGAGACCCGCGGGGTCCACCCCCAACCCCGCGCACGGTCGGCGACGATCTGGCCCGTCCACGCCGGCTCGTCGTCCCAGGCGGGCTCGATGCCCAGCGCGTCGGTGACCGCGGTCAGGTAATCCCGCTGGGTCGCGGCCTCGCCGGCGACGTTGACGACCGAGCAGCCGCCCTCGATCGGTCCCTGCTGCAGGTCAGTCGACGTGGCGATCCGCCCGGTCGCCAGGTCGGCGAGCAGCGCGGCCAGGTCGTCGACGTGCACCCAGGCGAAGGTCTTGGCCGGGTTGGTCCGGTGCGCCGCCCCGCTGTCTGCCATCTCGTTGGGGCGCAACGTGTTCCAGATCGAGGTGGCACCGGGACCGAGAATGGCCGGCGGGCGTACCAGCACCCGGGTGATGCCGTCGACGTCGGCCAGCGCCGCGTCGGTGTCGCGTTTGGTGACCGGATAGTCACCGCCGTCGTCGCCGACCAGGGCGGCTGATTCGTCCACGTCGCCCACACCGGGCGAGCGGTCGTAGACCCCGGCGGTCGACATGTGCACCAGCCGGTCGACGCCGGCGTCGCGTGCCGCGCTGGCGATCACCGGAGTTCCCTCGACGGCCACCCGGTGCTGGGTTCGGCGGTCCGAGCCCATCGGGTGCACGGTCGTCACGACGGCCCGGGTCCCGTCGACGACCTCGGCGGCGAAGGCCGGATCACCGAAATCACCGACCCGTTCCTCGACGCCGTCCAGGCGCGGCGCCGCGCCGGCGCGCCGGACGACGGCACGCACCCGGGCACCGCGCTCGACGAGCGCGGCACAGGTGCGCGCACCGACGAATCCGTTGGCTCCGGTGACGACGACGGTGAGGGACTGCGTGCTGGTCATGTCCTCCACCATGCCACCGCCGCGACCCTCATCCGGCGGACAGTCAGACGGACGCCCCGCAGATGCCGCACACCTCGAACTGGCGGCGACTCCACCGCGCGACCGGGATGAAGAACAGCGTGAACTGCTTGAACTGGCGCATCCGCGTCCACTGGGTGGTGTTGTGGCAGCGTGGGCAGGTCCGAACCTCACCCGGGCCGAGAGCCTTCTGCTTGGTCCCGTAGCCGAACAGAAGGAACAACACGTCACCAGCGTAGGCGGGCCGCGCGACAACTGGTCCGCGGCGCCGGTTCGCCGGCGCGTTAGTGTGCTGGGGTCGGCGTCAGCTGACCAGTCGAGAGAGAAGCGGGACAGCACACATGACCACAGCAGCAGAGGCGTCGCAGCTCGAAGCGCGGGTCGGCCACTGGTACCGGATGGACGACACCTACCTGGTCGGCCGCGAGAAGCTGCGCGAGTACGCCCGCGCTGTGCAGGACTACCACCCCGCCCACTGGGATGTCGCCGCCGCCGCCGACCTGGGCTATCCGGACCTGGTCGCACCGCTGACGTTCACCTCGACGCCCGGCATGACGTGCAACCGGCGGATGTTCGAGGAGATCGTCGTCGGCTACGACACCTGGATGCAGACCGAAGAGGTCTTCGAGCAGCACCGTCCGATCGTGGCCGGTGACGAGTTGACCATCGATGTGGAGCTGACGTCGGTGCGCAGGATCGCCGGCCGGGACCTGGTGACCGTGACCAACACGTTCACCGACACCGCCGGGGAGCGGGTGCACACCCTGCACACGACCGTCGTCGGGGTGACGGCCGAAGACGTCGACCCGGCCATCAAGACCGCCGTGCACAACGCGATGATGCACGACGTCAACATCCTGGCTGTCGGCCACTCCGACACCGCCTACGAGAAGACCGTGCGACCGGAGGGTGAGGTGCGCATCTCCGAGGGCGCCTTCACCCGCACACCGGGAACCCCGTCGTTCGACGAGGTGAAGGTCGGCGACGAGCTCCCGCCGCACCATGCCCGGCTCTCCCGCGGGGACCTGGTCAACTACTCCGGGGTGGCCGGGGATGCCAACCCGATCCACTGGGACGAGGACATCGCCAAGCTGGCCGGCCTGCCCGATGTGATCGCTCACGGCATGTTGACGATGGGTCTGGGCGCCGGCTTCGCGTCAGCGTGGTCGGGCGACCCCGGTGCGGTGACCCGCTACGCGGTGCGGCTCTCGGCGCCCGCGGTGGTGTCGGCCAAGGAGGGCGCCGACATCGAGTACAGCGGACGGATCAAGTCCCTGGACCCGGAGACGCGAAGTGGTGTCGTTCTGGTCGCCGCCAAGTCGGAGGGCAAGAAGATCTTCGGCCTGGCGACGATGCACGTGCGTTTTCGCTGAGCCTCCCCCTGTCTGGTCGGCATGCTGACGCCGGCAAGCGCGTCGGGTGTGTCCCACTGGAGCCCGACGGTGTCGGCGCCCGAGCTTCGGGCGGTCTCCGCCGCCGACACCGCGATACTGAAGGTGATGACAGAAAACGACGCCCCCCGCAGAGCGGCCGGACGCCCGCGAGACGAATCGATCGACGAGCGTGTGCTGGCGGTGACGCGGGAGTTGCTGCTGGAGGTGGGCTGGGATGACCTCAGCGTCCGGTTGGTGGCCACCCGGGCCGGCGTCGGGCGCGCCAGCCTGACTCGTCGTTGGCCCTCGAAGGCCGAGCTGGTACTGCATGCCATCCTCGGCGAATCCCCCGATCTGGCACCGTTTTCCGGCACGAACCTCAACGGCTGGATCGAGTGGGTGGTGCGGGGCAGCCACCAGCTGTTCTCCCGCCCCGATGTGCACGCGGCCGTACCCGGGTTGCTCCTCGCGCTGCGCGAGAACGAGGTGCTTCGAACGACGTTGTGGGAGAACTTCAGCGGGCCGGCGATCGCGCTGTATGCCGAGCACGTGGAAGCAACGACCCGCGCCCAGCGCCGGCGAACAGAGCTGGACTCCCGGGCCCTTCTGGTTCTGGCCGCCGGCGCGGCCCTGTTCGTCACGACGGTGGCCACCGACGACGACTCGGCAGCGCTACTGCGGCGCGTCACCGAGTTGCTGACCGCCGCGGTGCAGGGCCGCCCGGACTGACTCGACGATCGCGGCGGTGGGGCTCCGCCAACGCATGTCGAGCTCCGAGAGTGTCGCGCTGTCATCCGTCGGAACGGCGGCCGTCAACAGCGTCGCCGCCTCCAGGCTGAGCCCCTCGGCCAGCGGATGGATCCGCCCGACCTGGTCGCCGATCCGGCCCAGCGTCCGAAATACGCCCGGCGCCAGGCCGACCCGCCGTATCCGCCGCCTCGACCCCTGTTCCAGCGCATCGACCATTTCGTCGAACGACACCATCACCCCGCCACACAGATAGCGATGTGGGCCACGGCCGGGTCGCATCAAGCGAGCGTGTACCTCGCCGACGTCGCGCACATCGACCATCTGCATGCCCCCGCGGATCCTCGGCGCGATCCCCCAGCGGATCAGTGGTTGCCAACCCCGCTCGGTCACGCCGACCGCGGTGTGGAAGGGCGGGCCGACCACGCTCGACGGGTAGGTCGTCACCACGGGCGCACCGCTGCTCTGGAGGCGCCGCGCCACCCGGTCCGCGTGCGCCTTGGTCTTGGCGTAGGCACTGCGACCGGCGGCCGTCGGGGTGTCGGGCGTGATGACCCCGGCCGGCGGCGGGAACAGGGCACTGTAACTGCTCACCGACACCACCGGGTCCAGCCCCAGATCCACCGCGCGCGTCAGGACACATTCGGTCGCATGCGCGTTGATCTCCCACATCAGGCGCGCATCGCGGTCTCCCGTGCCGACCACGCCCGCGGCGTGCAGCACCGCGTCGGCGTCACGCAGCAGTCGCGTCACGACCGCGTCGTCGCGGAGGTCACCGGTGAGCACCGAAACCGTTCCCCGCGTGCGCAACCGATCCAGCACGGGCGCGTCGCGTTCGTGCGGTGGCACCAGCAGGTCGATCGCGTGGCCGGCCTCGAGCAACGCCAGCGCCGTGTGGGCGCCGAGGTAGCCGGTGGCCCCGGTGACCGCTACGCGCATTGCATGCTCCCCTCTCGAGTGCTATTACGATACCAATGGCATCGCAAAGTGTGTTCGAGCCGGTTCCGCTGGGACC
>MDTC01157049.1_pt1 | contig 25694 bp, 24 predicted proteins | sample 811181 | NCBI WGS metagenome assembly MDTC01 (sample SAMN05326644, study PRJNA326480) | marine metagenome | isolation source: seawater | place: Pacific Ocean: North | collected 2011
AACAGCCCTGTTGACGCGGCACGTCGAGGGGCAGGTAGGATGCTAAGTTGAATGCGGTCGCCGAAAGGTAACAGAAAGGGGCTTACTCCCTACTCCCTCCACTCATCTCTTCAGTCTTCTAGAAGAACTGCTTCAAGTGGTCTCATGGAAACTGCAGAGGCTAATGCTATGCCGTCACCATGGTCAATCCAAGGCTCTTCGCCTCGAATAGCTGCCCGAAGAGAATGTTCAGCAGAAATGACTGACGGTAGTAAAAATGTACTCGTGATGAATGCAAAGAAAATCAGCAGACACATGACGAGGAAAAAGTTCACCAGACCCGGGAATGCAGCAAAGCAACCTGCAGCAATTCCGGACATTGTCGTTACCGTCGTTTCAAAGATAGTCTGTCCAGTTTTTTCTATAGACTTGGATATACCTAAGGGAGTTTCACCTTCTTCACGAATTCTGTGCATGACGTGAATCGAATCATCAACTCCAATTCCAAAGACAATGGTACCAATCATTGCCGTGAATATGTTGACATTGACATCGCCACTCTTCATCAGCAGTGGTTGCCATAGAATGACGACTGCGACTGGGATCATAGTGTAGATTCCTAATCGAGGTGAACGGAATACAATCGATAAAAGAATGGTGAGCACGAGCATTGTGATCAGAGTTGTCGAAGATTGGGCATCATGTATCCCCTCGTTGATGTCAAGAGAGACAGGTAGTCCACCCGTCAGTAAAGAGGTCGTTGTTTGACCATCGACTTCAGGTTCATTGAGGAGAAGAAGGTCGATTTCGTCTCGTAATTCACCAGCAACATTGAGGTTCATGTATGGTTGAGTGACATAGACAATCGCCTTGGTCCCTTCTTCATTGAGTAACATTGAGCGAACCTCGTCAGAAAGAGTGTCGAATACAACATTGACCATGTCTTTACGTAAACCTTGACGACCGTCTGTACCCGTCAAGTCCAGACTGAGCCAAACATTACATTCGATAGGGTCATTACTGTCCCAGCAAGGGTCGTGCAGCAAATCCCACAGACTCCCTTCATACAACGTGACACCCTCGACCAGCGTGATGGTTGCTGGAATCGTTTTCAAGAATGTGATGATACTTGTCGTATTTGTTTCATCGACTTGATCGATTTTCATTTCGATGGCATCAATCGCATCCAATACTGGAAGGTCTCGAATATTGTCCGTTTTGTTCTGTTGGGCCTGCAGTGTTCGCTCTTCTGCATCAAAGATAAACAAGGATGTTTGACCCCCGCTAAAGGCTCGTGAGTAATTGGCAAGCATGTTCAGAGATTCGATGCCATCTGGCGCTTCTGATGAACCCGTAATTGGTTCATTCATCGTATCCCAATTTGAAACTCCAATGCCAGTGACCATAATTGCTGCAAAGAGAATCACTACAATTCCCATTACTGAGACAGGGAAATTGGAGACATTGGTGAGGAGATTTTTCACAAACGCAGGATTACTCCTTTTGTTAAATCGCAACATCCATGCCAAAGTTGGAACGAGAATTATACTGAATACGAGCGTGGAAAAAATCCCCAAGCATAACGTGATTCCAACCGAACGAATTGGTGCTACAGAAACGATTTGAGGAGCGATGAGTACCGAAAATCCAACAATAGTGGTCAGTGCAGACAAAAAGACAGCTACGCCAGTTGAGCGAGTCATTTCAAGAACACATTTGCGGTAAAAATCAAGATCCCAAAGTTCTGGAACTTCTTCAGGAGGTTTTCCTTGCTTTCGTCTTCGCTCGTTTTCATCATGAGCTTTGTCAATTTCCTTTCGACGTACTTCCTCAATTCGATTGACCATATGCAGTGCATAGTCCACCCCCAAGCCAATAAGAATCGGGAAAGTTGCAATAATCATTGGAGTCAATGTGATATCCATGAGCACAGAACTGCCAAATGTTACAGCAAGTGCCATGACAATTGGCGTGCCGGTAATCACAACGACTTTCAGCGAACGGTGAAGAAAAGTAATGACTAAAATAGTGATGATGACTGAAATTGGAAGAATTTTGAGTAAATCATCGTAAATAGAATTCGAGATGTCTTCAAGGACTTTTGTAAGTCCAGTGACGGTCATGTTGGTATTTTGCATATCGCTTGAACGATTATCAATAACGTCTTGGAAATGTTGATGCAGGTGGCTAAAATCTCTGAAATTCGCCACACTAGGGTCATGGTGCATTCCAATGACAATCGCAGCAGTATCCCATATACCATCACCATCGAGGTCATTTGTTTTATTTCCGTCTCCATCGCTGTCGAAACTGAGATCCATGTCATTGGTATCTTTGAAAAGGGCATCAAAACCGCCGTCAGATTCTTCAATAATCTGGTCAATGGTTTGTTGGTCTGGAATTGCATAAGCTCCTCCTCCAGGTAACAGGTCGCAATCCAAATCCAAAGGAATGCGAGTATTGATTCCGTGGATGCACAATGAATTGTTAAAACGCCCATCTGCTGAATTGATTTCCTTGATGACTTGTGCAGGTGAAATAATCCAAAGAACGCCATCATCGCGTCCATGGTCGTCTTTACTGTAATCTATTCCTCTACCAGTACTTCCCGCTCCGTTGACATTGTTATCATCCCCTTCAACCCAACTTATTTCATTCAAAAAGGCCTCATTCGTGATGTTTAACGTGTTGGCAGTATCAAAGGCATTGGGAGTTCGCACGTAGATAATAGCGATATCCGTCGACCATTCAGTACGCACTTCTTTGAGAAGGTCTGTTGAAGGGGCACCGTCGGGAAGAAATATTTCGACATCGTCATCGATTTGCTGCTGAAACGAAAGTCCCTGCTGGGCAAAAAAGGCAGCGACTATGACCAGTAGAATGACGACGGTCGCCGGTGAAGCAAGAATGCTGCTATACATTTGGTCGACACGTCGAGCCGTTATGTCGTTTGCTTGATTGCGGAATGATGAAAGCCGATTACGGACGTTCTCCCATTCCCCTCCCTTCTGCATGGTGATGCGATAGCGAGGTGGCCTTTGAATGATGCTCCGTATAGAGCCGTTGAGTCAAGGAAAAACACCGATTCAATCAAGCCCAAATTCTCGAACAAGTAAGTGACGCAAAAACCCACGAGCACTCTGCAAAACCAAACCGGTCGCCATGAGTGAAAGTCCTAACACGCCAATCCAAATCGCTGAAAGACCAGGTCCTACGAAACTGTCGATATGCCCGGTTACACCTTGGGCAGTGTTCATTCCCATCGCTGCTCCAGTTGCGAGAAGGCCAGCGCCAGGCAATCCAAGTACGAGCAGCGGCTTCTTCTGCGAGAGTGAAAGCATAGCCCACGTCAGCACAGTAAATCCATGAGATACTGCGGTGAAGTTCGAACCTTTGGGGACGTCGTAGCGGATTACCGTTGGAACTTCAATGATTTTCAATTGTTTTTCTCGAGCATCTTCAAGCATTTCTAAGGAAAGTTCCATCCCTTCTGAATCAAAACGTAGACGTTCAAGTGCAATACGAGAAAAGGCTCTGAATCCAGATTGCGTGTCCTTGATTCCAAGGTCACTGGAAAGATTGCTTGCAGCGGTGATCACTTTTATGCCGAGTCTGCGATAAGCAGGCATGTCTGTTCCGCTACCCCCTTCGACGAATCGTGAACCAATTGCGAAGTCAGCCTCTCCTGAAAGTATAGGTTTGAGCAGTTTAGGGATATCTGAAGAGCGATGCTGTCCATCACTGTCCAGAACAACTAAAGCGTCGACATCGAGGTCTTTTGCCTTGACGAACAAAGTTTTGAGAGCGCCTCCATAGCCACGATTCGTTCTGTGACGTATGACTGTAGCACCGCATGCTTCTGCAATACGGGCGCTTGAATCGGAAGAACCATCGTCGATGCAAATAACCGCATCGACATAGCGTAAAGCGGTGGTTACAACCGTTCCAATAGTCTCTTCTTCGTTATACATCGGCATGCCTGCAACGATGAAACGTTTTGAAGATGTACCTATGTCTTCCACAATGCCACCCAAAACTTCGCGGTTTCCAGTCATATTTAGTAATATAGCCATCGCAATATATTATTTAGAGAATTATGAGCTTTGGGCTTCTTCAAGGGTCGAAACCCCTGAAGAAGCGGCATCGTGTTTCTGTGAAACACGTCAAACATGACTGAAAAAGTATCAATCTTGTAACTGAGTAACTGTTGTCACTGCACGCTCTCCATTGAGGACTTTCTCAAGAGCGTTGAGGGACATGACCAGAGGGACATAGGCTTGTCCATCGCTGGTAACATAGGTCGAACAATCCGAAAAAGCATCGGTATTGATCGAGATTTTCAAGGCTCCACCAGCGTTACTTTTACGGACATATCCGACCAGTATGTTTGTTGTTTCATGTTCATTTTCAGGCATCTTTTTTTCATTATTTTTTGGCATATTTTTCAACTCCACCACCAAGAATTCACCTCGGCGGTATTCGTTAAGAATTCCATTAACGGTTATCAAAGCCACTATGTTCATCAAGCATTCAACAGAGAGAGGAATAAATCATCAACATAACCAAAGGCTCATACATAGGCGTTTCTTGATTCAACCATGCGAGCATTGGTGACTGGTGGTGCTGGGTTCATTGGCTCGCATTTGATTGACCGCTTAGTCGCCCGTGGAGATACAGTCGTAGCACTGGATAACCTTTCAAGCGGAAAATTAGACTTCATCCAAGGGCACCTTGATTCTGGTAAAGCAGTTCACATCCAAGGAGATATCACGGATTTTGACACCGTACTTTCTGCAATGGAAGGTATTGATTGCGTCTATCATCTTGCAGCGAACCCCGATATTCGACTCGGCACTCGAATTACGGACACCGACCTTAAACAAGGGACACTTGCGACCTACAACATCGTAGAGTCAATGCGTCGATGTGACGTCAAGAAAATCGCTTTTGCCTCTTCTTCAGTTGTCTATGGGGAAGATGCCCCCCTGCCCACACCTGAAACACACGGCCCCTGTATGCCGATTTCCTTGTATGGTGCGAGTAAGCAAGCGGGTGAGGGTTTAATCAGCAGCTGGGTTGGAACCTTTGGATTGCAAGCATGGATTTTCCGTTTTGCAAATATCATCGGTACACGAGGGACGCATGGGGTAATCTTTGATTTCATTCACAAACTCAAAGCCGACCCATCACGACTCGAAGTTCTTGGAAATGGACGTCAAGAGAAATCATACATGGAAGTCGAAGACTGCGTAAACGGTATTCTACATGTTATGCAGCATTCCAATGCCCCTCTCAACCTGTTTAATCTTGGTTCACATGACACGGCATCAGTTCGGCGAATTGCTGAAATTGTCGTTGAAGAAACTGGGTGCACCGGTGCATCAATCGAATACACAGGCGGTGACAGGGGCTGGGCAGGTGACATTCCAAGAGCCATGCTCGGGATTGATAAGATGATGTCAACAGGCTATGATGTCCGGTTTAACAGTGAAGACGCCATCCGCCACACTGCAAAAGCACTTATTCAAGAAATTGGAATCGATAAGGAGATGAAAGAATGAAGTATACCTACGATGATGAAGCAGATGCACGAACGACAGCAATGATCAGAGTGATGGCTCTTTTCTTTGTTGGCATTATGATTATTGCAGCCACAACCAGTCCAGTTGCCACGGGTACCAAAGAGGGAGAACGTGCTCCTGCTCTCGAAGGTAAATACTACAACGGCAGTGGCTGGTTCGATTTTGATTTAGAATCCTATTGGGACCCACTTTGGGTCGAAGGAGACATCACAGGCCAGTGGGTTGCACTCGAATTCATGGATACCGATTGCCCATATTGTGTTCAATCTGCAGAAGACATCTCCGTTGACTCGAATGACTTTGGAAGCAGCGACTCTGGCTGGGATGGAGCAATTGTCAACTTTATTGCAAGCGTTGCCGAACTGAATATCGAAGGCCATGATTCAAGCAGGTCTGAAATAACCGCTTTCCGTAACAAGATTGCCGACTCGGGTGAGAGTTGTGCCAATATTGACTGTGGTTCTCGACCGGGTGGAGCCCACAACTTCCCATACATTGACGACTTAGACCTTGAAAACATGCAAAAGTGGAAGGTCTCAGGCACTCCGAGTTACTACCTCATTCAACCGAATGGCATAATCGCTTGGAGTTCAGCAGAGAATCAAGGTGAAGAACTTCGTGATGCCATCCTTACACTGGTGCCTCGGGAGAGTGCTTGAATGGACGCAAATATTCAATTGATGTTGTATTTGGTTCCTACCGTTGTAGGTTTACTTTTGGTACTTCCACTTGGTCGTTCAATCGTAACGCCTTTCACTGAACGATATACCTCACTCGCTACCGAGCGAGGACGAATCTTCTTCGGTCTTATTTTAACATGCATTGCTGGTGCCGCTGTCTCATTTCAAACGCTGTGGATCTCTTCCAAAATCAGTGAAGCCGGTGGCGAGTTTTGTTCCGCAGGTGGTGTCTTTTCATGCGATGACGTCATTGGTAATACCGACTACAATGTCGACCCAATTTTCGGGCTTCCTTGGGGCGGAATAGGCGCAGTTGTTTTCTGTATCTTGTTGTATTTTGCTTACTCATCATTCAAAGAGCCGAATGCAGACTGGGTTTCAATGCATCTGAAATTAGGGGTTTTGGTTACCTTTTCTGGTTTCTTCGTTATTGCATTGCTCGTATATTACGAAATTCAAATGGAAAAGATTTGCCAATACTGTTCGACAGCTCATCTTGCCAATATCGCTGCATTCATTGGTTTCTTCCGATTGGTGAGAATGAACGATTCCAATACATGGAACGATTCCTGAATGGTGGTTAAATGAACCGTGAAACAACATTTTGGTCGGTTTTCACTGCACTTGCACTTGCCGCACTTCTTGCACTTTATGCTCAAGAACAAGGTTTCTTTGAGACAGATAACGACCAAACCTCACCTGGAGAGAATGAAACCTCTCCTCCTGCTCAAAACGCATCTGTGACTCAAAATTCGACAGCCGATTCACCAGACCCGTTGGCACTCGAATGTCTTGACCACAGTGGGCTTGCTCGTCATGACCATGTCACACTGGAAATTTTCATCGACGGCAATCCATACACCATTGAATCGTCAATCGGTATTCAAACTGACATTTGCAACGGTAATGAAAATTACATGCATACCATCCACACGCATGATGATACGGGTAGGCTGCATGTGGAATTGAACGAAGCAGGAGACATTTCACTCGGTGTATTCTTTGACATATGGGGTCACCACTTTGATTCAACAGGCATTTTTGATTACAGAACTAATGATACCCATGAGATGGCTATGTATGTCCACGCTTCGAATGAAAATGCTACGGAAGAGAACCGTGTAGATTCATTTGACGACTATCTTATCCAAAACGGTGAAGTCATCGAAGTTCATTACCGTCCAAAAATCGCTTAAGGCGTAAAGCAACCTTCGAAGAATGCTGGTTCAGAAGTGACTTGAATTTCTTCCATCCTGTGCACGGTAACGTCGATTCTCTCATTTTCGACGTATGTCTTTCGCAATTCGTGTAGCAAACTTCTTTGCACATCTGCAAGATCTTCACCATACAATATGTTGAGATGGTGATTTTCTTCTCCATCCACCAATACGGTGTATTCTACAGCCCACTCTTTGAGTGGATGCCTTTCGTCCCAGGTTACATCTTCCCATGTTTCTGCCATTGTATATACATTGGCGGGGGGGCTTATCAATACTGCGCCCCCTTGCTTCAATATTTTTCCGTATTGTGGCATTTTTATTCCGTTTCCAGGAGCATTGAGGTGTAAATCATTCAATCCTTGTCCTTTCTCGGCATAATGGCGGCAATTCCAGCCCCAGCAGCAAGAAGGAGCAAGAAAGGCGCGAATGACCAGGATTCTGGAATGTCCCGAGAACGATATGCGAATTCAACAGCACCGTATGTCCCCAATGTAGCATTGTGATTTACGATTGCATCTTCAGTACTTTCATGAACCAAAAGAATGCTGAATTCTGTCTTTGACTGAAAAGAGATTTCAAAATCGTTGCACCCTTGTGAGGATTCTGCACGAAGTAATCCGATACTCACCTCAATTGTTGAGGTGTTGAATTGACATTCGGCGGTAGCAACCAATACTCGGTCCCGATGCAGTTCACCAGGGTTAGTGATTCCATCAGGAACTACTTTTTGATGCTCAATAACCATAAATGTGATTTGAGTTGAATTCATATCTCCACTTGTAGGTTCGAACGAAAGCATTCGAGCTGTGGTGTCTTCGCCAACTTGGGATACTTCAAATTGCAGTGAAGAAGTCACTTGCCGTGTTAATTCTAAGTCGAGAATATCTCGTTGGACATCGACCCACGCTTCGGTCCCTGAGCGAGGGTTTTTGCCTTCAACGAAAAAAGTAGGTGAAGGGATCGAGTCGCCATGGATGATTCCAAGTCGGTCGATTCGATGTTGGGCAGCAGGTGGTTGGAATCCATCAATACCGTCTGTAGGGTGATATGCAACCATTGCGATACGTGACCCGTGTGAATCGGCTACTCCCATGAGATAAGGGTCAATTTCTGCACAGGTAGGGCACCATGTTGTCGTTACTTCCTCAATTAAGAGACTCCGGCCATTTGATTCGGTCGCAATTGGCTCGAGCAGTGTCTCGCTTGAGTCGAGCACTTTCGCTTCAACAAATGCGTTACTCGAAGTCAGCAACAACAGGGCGATGACGCAAAACAAAACGAATTGAGGTCGTTTCAGCATCGAACCCCTTCCCCCATACTATGGCGAAGATGCCGACCCCCTTCATCCCTTTGTTTCATCATAGAATGAAAGGGAGGTTTCTTCAACAGGGGCGTGACCAATGGCAAATGGAGGATTACACTTGGCAGACCACTGGGTTGAAAATCACAAGCGTGATTCTTGGCGCAGGCAAGCCAAGGCCAGTGGTTACAGAGCTCGCTCCGCTTTCAAACTCAAACAAATTCAAGAACGCTTTACTCTGTTACGTGAGGGCGACATTACTCTTGATGTCGGCTGCCATCCAGGAGGTTGGGCTCAAGTGGCAACAGAGTTGGTTGGCGAGTCCGGTTGGGTTATTGGTGTGGATTTAGAAGCATGCCAGCCTGTGGAAGGTTCGATTTTACTTGTCGGCGATATTACAGAAGCACATACTCAACAACGTGTCCTCGAAGAATTGAACGAACGTCCTCTCAATTCCGTCATTTCTGACATTTCGCCAAACATTACTGGGAAATGGGATATGGACCAAGCGGTTGCTATGACTTTAGTTGCCCAGGTGTTTGATTTTTCATTGCCGCTGCTTTGTAAAGGAGGTTCATTTGTCTCGAAACTTTTCCAAGGCGTAGGTGTTGAGGAATTGATCGATGTCGTGAAGCCATTTTTCTCTGATGTACGTCGTTTTTCACCCCATGCTTCAAGAAATTCTTCTTCAGAGGTGTATTTGGTCTGCAGAAATTTCATGCCGTGGAAGTTTAGAAAAGTGAGCGTTTTGGAAGGCTACGAAACCGCGTTAAATCTCAAGTTGGGTGGAGACGATATCGAAGAAGCACCGGATATCATCACCTCTTCATTTTCAGTTCGAAAGAAGAAAACCGAATAGTTTGATGAGCATTGAGGTGAATCTCACCTTATGGTAAGCGACTCAAGCACCCCCGAAACGAGAAAGAAAATTATCCACAGCCGGCAAAAGATATCCGAACTGAAAGCGAATCAACTCATTCAGCGACTTGAATTGGTTCTGTTGCGAATCTATCCTCAGCGTATGGTTTACTCAGAGCATTATGTTGGACCTGTTGCTGCAGCATGCGGTCGTGATGAGACTGGTCTTGTTGGTGTCGTCTTATGGGGTGAGCAAATTCAGAGAGTTCGAGTCGGTGACATCGTGACGTTTGAATCAGGTTGGTGCCGAGAGCGAAAGGGAGAACTTGTTGTCAGCACTGGACGGAACGGTCACTTAACGGTACTTGGCCGATAAAACCAAGCTCGATTTAGGAATGTTGACAGGCGTTTCATAGAGTCAATGCGAGGTGATTCAGCACGCAACCATAAAGAAGGAGAGGGCGTGGGCCATTTGTTCCTGAGGGCTTATTATGAGTGAAAGAGCAAAAAATTGCACATCATCCGGTGTACCACTTGAAGAAACTGGTTCAACTTCCTTCCCTTGCCCGGGTTGCGACGTTGCTATTGGTCGAAGTCCTCGATGCCGTAACCAAGGCGTCATTTACATTTGTCCAAATCCAGAATGCAACTATCAGGGGCCCTGAGGTGGTATCATGGGTATGGTAGCAATGACGTACAAAATCAATCCTGATGCTGATACTGAAAATGTTGATGCCGATGCAATCGCAGCAGCAGTTCAAGGTCTCAGCGATGACGTCTACGATGTTCAATCTGTTGAGGTCAAACCCTTGGCTTTCGGACTCAAATTCGTTCAAATCCACGTTGTCATGAACGATGGCGAAGGATTAGCAGATGCATTGGAAGGAAAAATCTCACAAATCTCTGGTGTCGGAGAAATTGAAGTTCTTTCAATGGGTCTTCTTTGAGCCCCACTTACAATTGATGCAGTGGACATCGCATGAATTCTCTTAACAGAGTCGTAGCGTAGCTTCCAGATGAAAGTACGAATCGAAATCGTATACATGCACCTTCAGGATGCCATCGACTGTTATCTAATGGTCCACTCTTCCATCTTTCACCCATTGAGTCATCGTTTGCAATGGGGACGCTGTCAATACTCATCTCATTGAAACTCGTGACAAGTGATCGACGAGTTCCGCGAGTGGAAAGTCGAGGGATTGCTTCAACTTGCCAACTTACGTCGGCCAAGCCCATTTGCTCAATGACGCTCTTCTCAATTTGTCCACCCAAGCCATTGCAAGTTTGAATTTCACTGCCGGGGAGTGGTCCAGTTGGCACTAATCGTCCAAGTTGACAATTCCGAATGATTCGGGGCAGAGTTCTTTGTTCAACCAGGACACAACTCGACGCATCCAATTGTCCCTTTTCATCGATACGTCCAACGTAATCTCCCTCGACAGGGATACTAATTGGATGGTTTTCAGAGAGTCTTGCGTGAAGTGACTTGTTGAACACAACTGATTGCAAAGCGTGAATTGTCATCAATTGAAGATTCCCTGGCAACTTTCGAAATGCACCAACATAATCTTCTGGCCTATTGAGGAGATGTTCGACCATCTTGCGCTCAAATCCGAGCCATTTTGGAGCCATCTCTAATCCTTCTAAAGTGGGGCCATGGGTTCGAACATGCTCTCGGAATGCCGCTACATCTGCATTCTCCGACTCACCTGCCATTGCAATATATGTGAGTGCTGCCTGTTTCCAATCTTCTGATGTGACGTGTTTGCCAACCTCCGCAGTGACTGGGCGCCCTGCTCCGAAACGCTGCGGACCTATCCAATTTGGAAAGATTCCTTCACCGAGTTTATCCGCCATTTCTTTTTGAATCGTTTCGACTTGATTCAAGGCATCTTCAACAGACATAGGTGTTCCATCTTCGTTTGCACATCCACGGACAACAATAGTGAAACGATTTCCACGATGGTTTCCAAATCCAATCTTTTGATGCGTCCGACCAAGAACTTCAATGTCGACATCGGGTATTTCCACCCCTGCTACTTTGGCTTGAGGTGCATCAATGACAAACAATTGTTGAGTGATTGCACGCTTGTCCTTTGTTCCTGCAAAAAAGATACGGTTACGAGGTATGGAGAGGGCTTTTGCCAGTGTATTACAGAACCTATTTGTTTCCCAGTTTGTCAACATGATTTTGGCAACGGTAAACCTTCCACGATTATCTAAGTGAACTGGTGTCGAAATCTCTTCAACACGAAAGTCTGCGACTCTCGCTTTCAAAACGCCCCCGATACCACGAGTGTCTGTTGCATAACCGTCAAGTCCAATAGATTCTGCGAGAGAATCCGTCCATGTGGTCATTTCAATACCCCATTTAGAGGCTGAGGCTTGAGAATTCTTTGGCAAGTCCTGATACAATCTCTTTCAAGACTTTGTCAGACGAGTTTTTACCAGAGGTTCGAATGTAAAATTCAGGATCATCCAATTCAGGATGTCCAGGGAAATAATTTGCGTATTCTACTTTCGCGTGGTTGTTAAGGCGTTCACGAAGCATTTGCAAAGCGGTATGGCTTTCACCAATGACTCGCAAGCGAAGTTCATTCTTTTCATTGAGGAGGACTTTAACAGGCATTGCAATCGTTCTTGCGACCTACCTTCTTGTTTTGAACCTTCTCCTTATGTTCGTCTGTTCCCAACTTGAAAATCACTTCGAGGGTTCGAATTAAAACGAGCGAGAATGGCACTTCTTGAGAACATTCGACCCCGTTTCTTTTTTAGTGTCTTTGCGTCGCGAGAACAATGGATACTACTGCTTTGGAAGAACGGATGGCCGGATGGTCGTCTGCGTTCCAACGTATGGCTCCAGCATTTCTTGTCATTGTCACCTTGATGACGTTAGCTCTTGGCGTTCATCTTGTCGTTTCACCCCCTACTTTTAACACCGATTTAGCGGACTTTGCACCCGAATCAGATTCCAGAGATGCCCACGATGAAATCCACCAATACTTTCCGAATGAAGCTCGGCCATTATTTGTTCACGTTTCATCAGATGACGGCTCTAACATTCTTTCTATAGAAAATTTGCAGACCATGGATAGCCACCTTTTACACATGGAAAATGAATCATCTAAGCGCCAAGGTGCAGTCGCCGTATGGACGACTGCGCCAGGTATTGTCCAACTGGCACTCGATGAAGAAGCAAACGGGACTTCGCTGAATACAATACAGTCGTGGAGTGAGATTCTCGACCTTTTGTTTGAGGAAGATACCGTTTGTTCATTGACTGCTGATGACCAATTACTCTCTGCTGCACGGTATGCATCTGCTGCACTTCTTCACACCGATTTGAATGTTGATGCGAGTTGTCAATATCTGAAAGAAGGTACCGGTGACGCTGCTCCAACCGCTTCTTCGACGCTCTGGGTTTTGGAAATCGACCCAGACTTGGATGAGGAAGAAAGAAAGGTCATTCAAGATCAATTCCGAACTGAATTCTCCGAACTATCGGAATCTTCAGGACTCACCTACGGCGTAGCATCTCTTGACCTGATATCCTTTGATATCGACCAAGGCACTTTTGACAATCTAACTTTACTTGTCGTCCTTGCATTGTTGGTTGTTGTTCTTCTCTTAGCAATTGCATTCCGCTCGATAAATGATGTTGCATTCCCACTTATCGGCCTCTCCTTTGCACTGATTTGGACGTATGGGATTTTGAACTATTTTGGCGTGAGATTTACTGCTCTGGAAGTGGCTGTTGCCCCACTTGTTCTCGGATTAGGAATTGATTATGCGATTCACTTGCAGCGTGCTTATTCAGCCATTCGAAAAGAGCAAGAGGACCCTGCTGAAGCATGGCTTCGAGCGTGTGCAAGACTCTCCGTCCCACTTTCATTAGCGGTTGTTACAACTGTGGCAGCGTTTTTGGCAAATGTCATTTCACCGCTACCCCCAATAGCGACTTTTGGTTATGCTCTGGCATTCGGAGTATTGTGCGCATTTGTTTCATCAACGGTAGTTGTCGGGGCTCTTCACGTTGTTCGCAAGAAGATGTCCGCAGTAAAAACAAGCCAAGCGATCACCATGCCAAGTTTGGTAACTGCCATCGTTGGGGTTCAACAAAAACAACAAGTTTCAGTTTTACTTGTCACCATACTTCTTTCCGGTGTTTCGATATTCGGTGCAATGTCACTGGAAACTGACTTCGATTTAGCAGACTTTGTTGACCCTGATATGGAAATCATGGAGGTAAGACAAGATATGGCTGATAGCTATGACAGCGCAGGATGGAAATTGATTTACATTCTCTTTGAACCAGTTGAGTCCTCTACAAGCATCCCCGGTGATTCATTAATGCTCGATGAACTGCAAGGTTTACACAAAGATTTGGAGAGAAATCATGACGTAGTCGGTACGGACGACGCACCTGCATCACCTTCCTATGAAGGTCCTTATGTGGTTCTGCGAGATGCCATTTTGCGTAATTCCTCATTCGGTGATGAACACAATTTACAAGTCTATGGTGGTGATGTTTACCAGAAGGATACCTCGCTTGAACTTCACCTTGCAACCGTATTTTCTGCACTTGCATCAAACCAAACAGTTGCTGATGCATTGACCGGAGAAACCTGGGCTGAACGCATCGAGCAAACGGTATATCTCACGGATGGAGAAATAACCTATTTGCGAACTGAAGTGCGTGTCGAGGCCTCAACCTCTGCTCAATCTCAAATCGTTATCAACAACATTGAGGAACAACTTGGTAGTACCTTGAACACCGGCACACTTCGCTATAATCTCGAGTCACATGCAAAGCTGCACGTCACCGGTGATCTTGTAATTTTACAGACAGTTCTCGATGGATTAAATGCATCTCAAATCCGTTCGACCGCGATATCACTGTTTGTTTCTATGCTTGTCTTGTTGGTGTTGACTCGTCGAATGGTTCCCGCACTGGTTGTTCTTTTGCCAGTTGCTTTAGCGTCACTCTGGGTGGCTGGATCGATGTTCCTTCTCGGGCTGAAATGGAATGTTCTAACCGTAATGGTAACCGCTCTGACCATTGGTATAGGGATTGACTATTCGATTCACATGTGGCGCCGAATCGAGGTTGAACTGGCACGCAGAGATACGCATTGGGAGGCTTTACGCGCCGCACTTTCGACCACTGGTGTGGCACTGATAATGAGTGCACTCACGACTGCATTTGGATTCCTTGTCTTGTTGTTTTCACCGATGCCAGTCATTCAAGACTTCGGATTAATCACTGCCGTCACTGTGTTCTTTTCACTCGTTCTTGCTCTTCTGCTCTTGCCGGTCTTGGTTGAACTCTCAGCACGAAATAAGGAAGAAGTATTGGAAATCGATGATGGCACCATCATCGAGGGCTGATTAAACGGTCGAAAGAGCGTCAGTGATTTCCTTCATCGAAAGGTTTTGTTCCCTTGCCACCAATGCTAAGCACATCCACGTACTTGCGTATTTCAGTGCCTGATGTTTTCGGTTTGCACGACGCTCGACTTCCGCAAGCGAAATTTCTGACGCTTTGGAGATGTATTTGGAAAGCCGTTGAGTAAGTTTAGCCCTTGGGTCATTGGAATCTGCTGAATGGCTCAGTGGTTGTGCTTTTGTTTCAGTTACGCTTTCAACTGGTGGCTTTGGTTTTTCTTGTTCGTTCTGTTCCTTTCTTTCACTTGCATGAACGGGGTGAAGCAGTCGTGAGGGACGCGGGAACCAACCAAGCGGAGAGTGTACATCATCGAGTAATACACTGGGTTTGAGAGCGTTCTCTTCCCCACTGAGCCAACCTTTGCCAATCAGTGCTTGAACAATTTTTTCAGCCTCGCTGGGACTTACCCATTCCATGTCAAAAGAAAGAATTCGCTCTATGTCCAACGCATCAAGTGCTTCTCCATCTCGAAAGCAGATGGCGAGAACACGTCGTATATCTTCGATATCCTCACTCGCCATGTAGGTAACACTGGTTAACACTTCAAGAACTTAAGCATCAGGCTTAGTGAGTTCGAGTGAAGGATTCATCAGGGTTTTGCTTCCAAGTTCCACACACCAAACCGGTGTATGTTGTTTGACCACCATCATATTGGTAATCTCCCCCTCCTGGTAATTGTGAATAATTTGAAACTGAGGTTCCTATGTCGGGGAGTTGAGATGTTTCTGGAACAGGCTCTGCTTCTACTTTGACAGTCGATTCTGCGGTTTTTGGCGGTGGACCCTTGAGATTTGATGGAGCTTTCGTTGCTTTACTGCTTTTTTGTGGTGGGCCAGAAAGTGGTTTCGATTCAGTTGGTTTGCCGACCTCTTCCTCGTCGACTTTTCTCATACGCAGTACAACTACCGAGAGCCCGATAATCACCAATATACCGCCTCCAGCAGATACAGCGATGAACACGCCGGAGAAGTCATCGTCCTGACTGGTGTAATTTTGAGTCCAAATGTTATTGATTTCACTCAACTCCCAAATTTCTTGTTCTTGATCGATTTCAATCTTCAATGTCCATTCTCCATCAGGGACGACTAACGTGCTGCGAATATTGACAGCGGAGTTCTCGGCGATTCCGGTAAGGGATTCTCTGGCAACGATTGTTGAAACTTCACCTTGAACTACGCTGATGGAAATGTTAAACGGCACATCAATTTGTTCACCAGTGCTCAGTATTCTCATTTCCATCCGGAGAGTTGAACCTGGCTTCGCATCACCTTCAAACTCGACTGAATCAATCGCTAGGTCAGGGCCTACGTTGCTGAGAGAAGATATCAGCCAAGGATTGTTTTGAGAGTTACCTTCTGGTGCAGAAAGAATCCATCCTGCGTCATCACTCCCGCTTGCCCAACAGGCGATGTTGGATTGTGTTGAGAGCGTGGAAGGGTCACCTTGTTCAGCAAAGTTGTAGACAAAACTGAACATGGTTTTGCCGTTAAAGACGGTCGTTGACTCACGACTCAAAGTGATTACAGGCCATTCAAAATCAAGCGCTTGTATCTGGCAACTGAGTGTTAAGTTTCCACTCCATGAATTTGTTTCAGCAATGCTCACTCCAATTTCCACGCTGTCCAAGTGATAACGTGACACACCTGTGGTTAATGTTGAAGGCAGCAATACAGGTGCATCACCATCTAAAATCATGTTTGGCAATTCTGTTGTGAAGAGTTTTTCCGAATCATACGGATCCCAAATTTCTAAGACGGTTTGGTGCCATAGACCTGAACCCATAGGTGTTTGAATTTGAGTCGACAATTTCCCATCGATGACTTCTGCTGAAAAACTACTGGAGAAGAAATCGTTCTGAATTTTGCCCCGCCAAAATACGGAGACGTAACCGTTGTATGAGGCATTGCTCACCAGGTGATGTATTGAGGCATTAAGCTGGACATGTTCTCCAGAAATCATACTCCAACCCGTTCGAAGTTCACCTTGAATTGGTCCTTCAACATCGACCAATGGCTCCATTTCTATGGACATTTGCCGCTGCAAAACCCACTGATTTTCAAAGCCGACTTCATTGGTTCCATCATAATCATCGACTTGCACTTCAAGATAACCAAGGTCCAGTGCTGAATTGACAAAAGTCCAACTTACTTTTCCAATAAAGTAAATCACCAGACTGTCGTTTTCTAAGTTCGCATAGCAGGAAGAATCCACTTGGATACGTGCATCCATTTCTTCACAGGTTCCTAGGTTGGTGTTGTATCGCATTCCAAGACTTTCATCGTTTCCTAGTTCGATACGGACTTGAGCGATGTCGGACATATTATTGCTATCACTCACAATCACTTTCCAACCTATATGTCCAGTTGGCTCAAGCCTTAGTTCGCCTTCAGGGGTTGTGTCAAAAAGTGGTTCAAGCAAGGAGACATTGGCTTTTTCTGGCGTTCGGCTCATCCAAGATATTTGCCCATTGTCGGGTGAATGGGTGATGTCGCGGATGTTTTTTCCAGCAAAATTAGTCCCATCAAGAACGACATGTACCATTTCATGATCTGAATTGGCCGTATCGTTGACGGTAAGATTCAGAATCCACAGGTGACCTGAATGAGCAAAATTGAGTTCAGCAGGAATTGCTTCATCAGATGAAAATTGGTCATCTGAATTTGTGTCGTGAAGTGCTTGAATCCATACCTTGGCTTGGACAGTGTCGTTACTGAATCCACCAACATCATAGAATTCAAACTCAACATTTCGTTTTGGCATCTCGTTCAAATATGTACCACTCAGTGGCGTCGTGCTTATCTGGACGGGGGCGTCTACATTGAGTACGAATTTCTTACTGGAAGGGTTGACATTTAACTCAAAGTCATCTTGTGTTCGTGCTTCAATCCATATTTCGGCATCACCAGAACTGGAGTTTGGAAGTATGATACTGGTTGTTGTTTCATACCCCGTTTGCAGAGTAAACCATTCGCCAGTGCTGTTGAACCAAACGTTGTTTGGACTTTCAACATCGATGTGCAACCTCGCTTCAATAACGCCATAAAGCAATCGTGTCCCAGTCGAATTGAAACTGTGGTCGACGATAACATCGACAACTGCGCCATCAGGAAATATCTCACCCGTATTCACTTCTAGGCCGCCTTGGCTTGAAAAGTTCGAAGAATAATCAAGGACATGTACATCGAGTATATTCTCGATATTGATAATCTCTGGACTTCTATATTTCGTTTCATGAAGGCCATGTGTTTGAACTTCAAGCGCTAGATAGTCGCTGGGTAATCCCTCTTCAACTGCAAGGCTCCAAGTTATTTCATCACCATCATCTGAAGATGAAGTGAGAGAAACGCTGACTTCACTTTGTTTCAATATTCCATCACTATCATCAATTGTATAGGAATCAGTTTCAGGGTCCCATGTGATTTCTACAGCATTGCTGTTGGGCAGATCAAAACCGTCACTGTTGGTTGAGTGCAACAGTAAGGAATAACTCGAATCGGTTGCATACGATGAATGGAATGAAGTAATTTCAATTGGTGCTGCATTTGGGTGGAAAGATGCGGGTGGTTGTGCCATTAGCGTGGATTCTTCCGAATACACTTTGACATAGTCGAGACTCGGTATTTTCCAGTTATTGAGTTCACTGGTGTTGAACTGAATTCGGTATTGGAAAAAGGAATGTTCTTGGCCCACTGACATAAGAGAATGGTTTCCTGGGTTGAAAAATTGTGTACTGTTCTGCAGGCCCATTGGAAGCCAATTTGAAACGCCGAGTGTGCTGGCATCTTGACCTATTTTGTATTGCAGTTTAAGCTCTGTATCCGTTGGTGTTTGACCGGAAAACTCCAACCATGCAAGAGAGGATGTACCGAAGACTGTTTTGCGCAGGTCAATCACATCGGACGTGAGCCAACCAGAATGTGATGTTGGGTTTTCGAAATATTCAGTTCTGTCAAGGTAATTGGTTCCCCAGGATGAGAATCGGTAGTATGAACTGTCACCCGAGGCATAGATGATGGATCCATTTGTCGCTGTAATCGTGTGGTCATACATGTCGACAGAGAGCTGGGAGTGAGTGTTCATGACCCCAGTAAGCGGATTGTAGCCATAGACATCACTTGATTGAACATTGAATCCAGTTCCAGTAATACCTCCTGAAATAATAATTTCATCGTTATGGATGGTTGATGCATAGGCTGCAATCTCAAACGGTAAGACCGAATGGTTCGTCCAAGTATCTGTCAAAACATCGTAGACCTCTGTATGGTTTGTTGGTGAGGACACATTTTGATTCAAAGTCGGGTCAAAGGTTGTTCGATACCCACCTAAAGCATACAGTTTGCCGTGGTATTCAACCAGGGAGAAAGAATGCCGAGCGAGGTTCATTGTTGCCATTTCATCCCAGGTGTCGGTATTGGTATTGTATCGCATTAAGCGGTCGGTAACATCTGACCTGTCCTTTCGACTAACGCCACCTGCGACATAGATAAAGTCGCCAACATTATCCACTCCAGCGAGTCCAACCGCCTTTCCACTTGGCATGGATGAACCTTCAACCCATGTGTCGTTGCTTGTGTTGAGAATTTGAACGATTCCCTCAGAGCGTATTTCTGGGGTGTTGTAGGGGTGGTAATCGCCAATAGTATACACTTTTTCACCGATTGTATTGCAGCCAAAGTACATTTGAGTGAGCTGCATACTTTCATCACTTGGCGACCATGTTTTGTTTACGAGATCATATGTCTCTACAATGTTGGTAGGGACTTCATCTCCAGTTTGCGAAGGACTCGGGTCTGCCCTACCTCCCATGAGAAGCACTTGGTTTGTTGACGGGACGTGTACGGCACAAGCACCTGTACGGGCGAACAGAAGTCCCGAGTTGGAAATTCCTTGCCAGGAAATGACAGGATGGTCTAAAACTGCTTCACCGGTATTCTGTTCAATGCTGATATTACTTGGTGTGAAACCATCAGATTCATTAAAATCCACATCCATGTGCAATGTTTTTGAACTTTTATTATCTTCAAACTCATATGCATTGTCTTGTATCGTTAGAATGGATTGTAAAGGGGTCAGGAACATGAGCAACATCATGAACAGTGCTGGGATGAGTGCACGATACGAACTCTTGCCCATGTGTCTTGCTGATGCTGTCGATTGAATACATTTACCCTTGAGCGATTAAGAACGAGAAGTCAGACTTCAAGAACAGTTGAATTCAAGAGACGGTGATGAAGCATAGATTCATTGGTTCGGGTGTGATGCGCCCTACGGAGGAGATACATTTGTCGCGAGAATATATTGCCCGAGACCCTCGCACTGGCCTCCCAATCGCGGTTTCTAAAAAGCGAAAATCAAAAAAGAAGATGAAGACTGAATCCGGCCCTTGGGTTGCGCTTTCAGACGATGATGTTCTCGCATTGGCACGTGGTGAAATAGGAACTGTACCTATCCGTTGGAAAGATCAGACTCTTTCCATGGACCAAACGCATGCCATTCGCGCCTTGGGTCGATTCCATGGTGCTCGAATCCATCAAGCCCATTCGCTCTTGCTTCAAGGACTCGAATCAGATGCCGCAGACATACGTGTTGCTTCGTTAGAGGTCCTTCCTGAAGTGGCGATATCGAAATCGGATGAATTGTTTGATTGGCTTTCTGTGCTGTTGGATGATAATGACGTGAATGTTCGAAAAGCGGCTAGTCGTTGTTTGACCACGACCTCTCCAGTCTTCCCATCAGGTGTTTCTTCTATTTTAGCAAACGAATTACGTTCATCAGTTCGCCATCGAAGCGATGCTGCCTGGGCAGGACTGGCTGGTTTGTGCGATACTTGGCCTGAAGTCGTTGTTGACCATGTCGATTCTCTTTTGCTTGAAGAAGAAATGATATTGCGAAAGAAAGCAACAGCATTACTTCGAAAAATCATCAATAAGGGTGATTCTGCAGTTTGGGACCTTATTTCTTGGTCATTAAACGATGCTGAAGTCGAAGTACGTAGAGTTGCTGCTAAGAACTTACCAACGCTGGCCCGCAAGGAGTCAAGAATCGCCACACTATTTGCCGAACGTGCATTGGTCGATTCCGATTCAGAAGTTCGCTTAAGCGCCATCAAGACCGTTCAAGTGTTGGACACAGACCATGGTCGAGCGCGCGAGCTGGTCGTGCGTGGGACGAAATCAAAAGACCTCAAAGTTCGCTCAGCATGTATTGAACTCCTTCCTCGTTTGTTCGGAGAAGAAGTATTACGTGCCATGGCTGAAGAATTACTTGTTACTGAAACCGATTCCAAAATTATCGCTTCGCTCAAAGAAATGGTCTTTGACGTCTCACTGGAGGGGACTGAAGCTCAAAAGAACGCTCAACTGGCTCCGGCCGCACCTGTCCCTGCTTTGGACCGCGAAGTCGCAGAGTCTCAAGGAAAGCGTGTGGGCTTAGAGCCAATCCGATCTACCAATGACGACCAATCTCCAAAAAGCGATGCAACCGTCGTTCGAGAACTTCACCAAAAAGAACAGAGCCCAGTCACTCCTGAAGCGGCACCTGCCCCGGTATACCGTGCTGTTAGTCAAGATGAATTGATGGGATACGATGATGATTTTGAAGATGAAGATTCTGATGATGATGCCGATTATTTTTAGAATCTCATTGTAATGTCAATTTCTTTTTCCCCATTTCCATGTCGGTATGGTTAAATGGGGTGTGTCAGTGGGCCGATTGCTTAAGGTGAATATAATGGATGAAGCATTCAATGATAAGGCTGAGCAATTCGAACGCTTGTGGGATGGAATCACCCCAAAAGGCATTAACCGAAACAAATCTTTGAAGTTCCGACAATACATTTTGGAACACGTTCGACAGATGCGTCGACCCTTGACCCGAGACAATGCTCGTAAGTATTGGATGGGGATTCTCCAAGCAGAAATCGCAGAACGCGAAAACTTCTGATTCCACTCGAATGGGTTGCCACCGTCTCGGCGACCCACTCGAAACACCGAGACGGAGCTGATCACATGTTCACAAATACCCGATTCGATTCTTGGGACCTTCCCCAAAATCTGCTTGATAGTCTTGACTCAATGGGTTGGGATTGCGCAACTCAAGTTCAAAAAGATACAGTCCCGCTCGCTCGCTCTGGTCGAGATGTCATCGGACAGGCAAGAACAGGTTCTGGTAAGACTGCAGCATTTGGTCTTCCGATTCTTGAACGTTGCCAAGCAACGGGCAAACTCCAAGCATTGGTTCTTACACCTACCCGAGAACTTGCAAACCAAGTCGCTGAAGAGTTTGGCAACTTACAAGGTGATTCTGGCTTGAAAATTCTCACTGTTTACGGCGGAACTGATTTAGAAAAGCAAGCCAAGACCCTTAGCGGTGGTGTTGACATCATTGTAGGGACACCTGGACGTGTCATGGACATGACTGAGCGTGGTCACATTGACCTTGAATCGCCTTCACTTTTCTGTCTTGATGAAGCAGATAGAATGCTCGATATGGGTTTCTTCCCTGATATCATGTGGGTTATCGAGCGCATGAAGAATCGAGACCAGACGCTTCTTTTCTCTGCTACTTTCCCTCAAGAAATTATTGATGCAGCACATGAGTTCATGAATGAACCGGAATTTGTCCTCACCAATACTGAGGAATTAGATATCCCTCCAATCGACATGTACAGTATCAAAATTGGACGTGCAAACAAACTCTGGGCTCTCGGTCGCTTGATGTGCCGTATGACTGATGCAGACCAAACCATCATTTTCTGTAACACTAAGCGAATGGTTGACTTAGCAGTTCAGCGATTGAACAAGCATCGCTTTGTTGTCGAAGGCTTGCATGGTGACCTCAGCCAAAACCAACGTGAAAAGATTCTTGGACGCTTCAAAGAAGGCGAAGTCAAGACCATTGTTGCAACAGATGTTGCGGCGCGTGGAATCGATGTCGATGGAATTACACTTGTGGTGAACTATGATTTGCCAGTTGACTTGGATTCATTCATTCACCGCGTGGGTCGAACGGGTCGAATCGGTCGAAAGGGTGAAGCTTGGAGTTTAGTTTCTCGAGATGATGCCCCTCAACTTTCGAAAATCATGGCGACCTACGGGCTTGATATTGTTGATTCAGAGGCGCCAGAACTTCCCGAAGGTGTTGAACGTGATCCGGTTACCCGCCAAGATGACTTTGGAGAAACAGCAGATGTCTTTGGCTTTGTAACTCTTCATCTCAATATTGACCGTTCTTCTGCGGGCTCCTCTCGCACAGTAGCGAATTGGTTCCAGAGTTCTCTTCGCTGTGATGAGATGGCCATCGGTGATGTCCACTTTGACAACGACTCCACCTTCATCAGTATCCACACCAGTAAGGTTGGACTTGCCATCAAAGCTCTTGAAAAGCACGACATGGCTGGCCAGAGAGTTGTTGGTACTGTTCATGAGTGAACTCATTCTTCCTCGGAATTCTTTTTCCAAGAGCCTGATTTTTTCTTTTGATGTCGAGACTTCGGTTCCGCAGATTTCTGTTCGTCAATTTCACTCTCTTCTTGTTTGCTTTGAGTTACGGGCCAATTTCCATTTTCATCCGGCCGTTCAATGACTACTGCAGTACATCCAAGTGTCAAGATGCCCAATGCAGATAGCGACCAAGCATATCCAATGGCATCATCCCAACGGTTCTGTGCTTGTCCGCATTCTGAAGTGACAAGTTCAGAGAAGTAACAGAAATCAAGGGTTTCTTTTGCAGCCATAGCCTCCTCATTCGAAGTAACATTTGATACGGCAAATACGAGTAAGATTACTGCGCCTGCCAGCAAAGAGAACTGCTTTGCATTCCAGCTTTTTCTAAACGTTAATCTCCACTTTTCATCGCCTGCTGAACTCGCATCAAGCGTACGGGCAGGGCCACCAACCTTCCAAAACCAAAGCACCCACATCGTCACTAAAACCAAGAGGAACCCCCATTCATAGACCGCAGTGTGGAAATCCCACATCCCTGAAAGACACGCTGCTTGGTTCGGATTTATGCTGCAATCACCGACTGCAATAGGGTAAAACATTACCAACCGCATTATGTTGAGGACATAGATGATGCTGCACATGACGATGATGGAACGAATCTTCAAGCGTTGGGGGACGCCTTCTGTCATAGCCACCAAGGTCGATAAGAAAATCATTTCATGAACGCCTGCACATTCATCAGATACATAGAGTCCAACCGTATCATAACTACCAGGGAAATTTGGGTGACTCAGGTCAATGCGTGTCATCCAACCGTTGTGGGTTGAGAGTGTGGAAGCAACGTATTCTCCATCACTGTACAAGAAATTCGTTAACGCATTCCACAACCAAGCTTCGGTCACTTGTATGGGAGCCAATGTGTCGGAAGGTTGCGTCAAAAACCAGTAAAAGGCTTCCACACAAAGCAGGGCCAGTGGAATCCTTGCATAACGCAAGCCGAGTTGAGCAACTTCTGACCACTCCAAATCTTCCTTTGAAGACGAGGACTTAGCATTCTTGCTCATGCCTCTGCGTGGACGACCATCTTCATTTAGTTGCGGTTGAGTTTTTGGGTGGCTTGGCAAAAGCAATCCTGTCTTCAAATTGGGAGGATTTGAAAAGGATGAGGTTGACAGCGATTCATGGTCGAGGTCGTGTCTCTTGGACATGAGGTCACGGTTTCACCAACCCACAGTCTCGATGTCATCGGCTATTTTTGTCCGATTCCAGTCGCTGAAGCCAAAAAAGCCCTCTCAAATATGACTGTTGGAGAGGTTCTTGAGGTCTTAGCAGATGACCCTGAAACACTTCACGACATGCCACTTCTCACTACTCGTGGCCACCATAACATTCTTTCAATTGAGGAAAATGCTGGTGAACTCAGGTTTCTTATCGAGGTGGTGAAATGAAGGTAAACAAAAACGTTATCCAGTTGGTTGAGAAAGACTCAGTTCCTAGTGAGGCAAGACTACCTACCATACATGGCGATTTCAATATTCGCGTATTTCATGAATCTTCAACTGGCTTTGATCATGTTGCACTTACCCTTGGAGATATGTCCGGTCCTGACCCTGTCATGATTCGCGTACATTCCGAATGCTTGACTGGAGATGCATTGGGGAGTCTACGATGTGACTGTGGCCCACAACTTGACGCTGCTCTAAAGGCGATTGTCGAGCGTGGCTGGGGCTGCTTACTCTACTTGCGTCAAGAAGGGCGTGGCATTGGTTTGCATGCGAAAATCCAAGCATATCATTTACAGGATAAAGGTGCAGATACCCTTGATGCGAATTTGATGCTTGGGCTTCCTGGCGATGGTAGAGATTACAGTATCGCTGCAAGTATGCTATCCGCTCTTGGCATCCCGAGAGTCAGCCTTCTTTCGAATAACCCGAACAAGAAAGAGCAACTTGAAAAGTACGGAATTAATGTTGAGGGTTTGATTCCTCTGGTCGTAGGTGTAGGTGATCAAAACAGGTCATACTTGGAAACCAAGGTTGAGCGAATGGGTCACCAAATCGAACAAAGTAAACTGGATGAAAATTAAAGGGGCCGTGACCGAGAATCGAACTCGGGCTGGCAGAACCACAATCTGCCGTGCTAACCCCTACACCATCACAGCCATGAGAGGTAGTTTGCCGTTATG
>MDTC01277481.1_pt1 | contig 25692 bp, 22 predicted proteins | sample 811181 | NCBI WGS metagenome assembly MDTC01 (sample SAMN05326644, study PRJNA326480) | marine metagenome | isolation source: seawater | place: Pacific Ocean: North | collected 2011
AGGGCCAGCCGTGGACCACCGATCCCTTCGTCCTGACCACGCGCGGCGATCGCCTGGTGGGGCGCGGCTCGGCGGACATGAAGGGCTTCATCGCCTGCACGCTCGAGGCCCTGCGCCGCATCCCGCGCGATCGGCTCACCCGCGAGCTCCTGCTGCTCTGGACCTACGACGAGGAGGTCGGCTGCCTGGGCAGTGCCCACCTCGTCGACCACTTCCGAGCGGACGGGCGCCCCACCCCGCGCGCCTGTCTGGTGGGGGAGCCGACCGACTTCCAGATCCTGCGCATGCACGCCGGCCACGAGTCCCTGCGGATCACCGCCCGCGGGCTCGCCGCCCACAGCAGCCGTCCCGACCTTGGCGTCAACGCCATCGAGGGGGCCGCCGCCGCAGTGCGGGTCGTGCAGGAACTCGCGTTGGAGCTCGCCTCGGAGCCGGTGGACCTCCCCGAGCTGGAGCGTCCGGTGGTGGCGATGAACGTCGGGCGCATCCGGGGCGGCACCGCCATCAACATCGTGCCCGACCAGTGCGTTGTCGAGCTCGGCTACCGGCCTCTCCCCGGCCAGGACGCCGCGACCGTGCGCGACGAGCTCCGGAGGCGACTGGCAGCCCTCGACGGGCCCTGGACCCTCGAGCTCGAGCGCCTGCACGGCATCGCCGCCCTGCTGACCCGGCCCGGCACCCCGCTCGAGGACCTGCTGCGCCCCTTCGCCGCACGCCCCGACGTCGGCGCGGCCGGGTTCGCCACCGACGGCGGCAACCTCGCCCGCATGCCCATGGACCCGCTCGTCTTCGGTCCGGGCAGCATCGACGTGGCCCACAAGGCCGACGAGTACGTCACCCGCGGTGCCCTCGAGCGGGGCGCCGACGTGGTCGAGCAGCTGATCCGCGCTCGCTGCCTCGCCTAGGAGGATCCCGTGAGCAACGCCAAGACCGTCTACAACATCCACACGGACGTGAAGTACCCCCAGGGGATGCCGTTCGACGTGGCGGACGTGATCGCCGCGAACGAGCACCCCTGGTTCAACCAGACGCTGGTGCAGGTCAACGACAGCGTGGTCCGGCTCGGTCTGCTCCACGGCGAGTTCCACTGGCACCACCACAGCGACGAGGACGAGCTGTTCTTCGTGCTCCAGGGCCAGCTCCTCCTCGACGTCGAGGGCCAGGGCACCCACACCCTCGGACCCGGCCAGGGCTACTGTGTGCCCCGCGGGGTCGAGCACCGAACCCGCGCCGCAGAGCCCGTCCAGGTGCTGATGATGGCGCTCGCCGGCGTGGTCCCGACCGGGGACTGAGCGGGGGACTGACCGGGGGACTGACCGGGGGACTGACCGGCAGCCCCCCGGCGCGACCCGCGCGCCGCGTCACACCACCGCGCGGATCACCCGCACCGCATCGGCGACGATCCGGTCATGGTCGGCGTGGCGTCCGTCCCGCACCACCGGCTCCCCGCCGACCCACACGCGCCGCACCCAGCCAGGATGGGCGGCGAACGCCGCGGCCTCGAGGGGCGGCATGCCCGCGGCCGCCACGTCACCGAGGTCGATGGCGACCAGATCGGCCGGGGCGCCGGCGCGGATCTCCCCTGCCCTGCTGCCCAGGCAACGCGCGCCGTCTGCGGTCGCTGCCCGCAGGATCCGCGCCGCGAGGCCGGCGTCGTCGTCGGGGGGCGTGATCACGTGGCGGCGGTTGGCGAGGGCGCGCCCGTGCAGCTCCAGGGTCCGCGCCTCGTGCCACAAGTCGATCGTCGCGTGGCTGTCGCTTCCCAGGGCGAGGTTGCAGCGCTGGCGGGCCTCGACCGGCAGGAAGCCATCACCGAGATCGAGCTCGGTGGTGGGGCACACGACGATCGTCCCACCCGCACCCGCGAGGACATCGACGTCGCCCGGGGACGGAAAGGTCAGGTGCACCGCACCGAAGCGGTCGGTGACGAGCCCGGCGTCGGCCAGGAGCCGCAGGGGCGAGCAGCCGGACTCGCGCTCGCAGGCGGCGACCTCGGCGGGCTGCTCGGCGACGTGGGCGTGCACGATGCCGTCGTAGGTCGCGAGCTCGGGGAGCCACGCGGGGGGCACCGCGCGGATCGAGTGGGGCGCGAGGCCGGCGCGCACGTGGGGGTCGGGGTGGGCGGACAGGCGCGCCACGGCGGCGAGCACCTCGTCCGGCGTGTCGGCGCGGAAGCGGGCCTGCTCTGGACGGAGGGCCTCCCCCGGGCCGGCGCGGTGGTAGGCGACGCGGAGGAGCGTGATGCGCAGGCCCACCGCGCGTGCCGCGTCGATGACGACGTGGGCGAGCAGATCGGGGTCGGCGTAGACCCGTCCCGCGGGGTCGCGGTGCAGGTAGTGGAACTCGCCGACCTCGGTGACACCGGACTCGACCATCTCGAGGAACGCGAGGCGGCAGACCGCACCCAGCTGGTCCGGGTCGAGGGCACCCGCCACCCGGTACATGGCCTCGCGCCAGGTCCAGAAGTCCCCGCGGGCCGCGTCACGGTTCTGGACGTGGCCGCGAAAGGCGCGCTGGAACGCGTGGCTGTGGGCATTGACAAGACCTGGAAGCAGCAGGCAGCCAGGCAGGCGCTCGACGTGCTCGCCGGGGTGGCGCGCGGACGTCGAACATCCTAGGATGTATCCGTCGTCCAGTGTGACGACAGGGTCTTCGAGGATGCCCTCTGGTGTCCATGCCCATGATGGCTGCAGGATCTTCACGCAGTCACCTCTGTTCGGGTCCGACGGACCCAGCGTCTATGGAGGATTGATGCCCAAGCGGTCCAGTGCAGGGAGCAGCGTCGTCTCCCGGCTTGCCGAGCGCAACCAGGGCGGTCTGTACCGCCGGCAGCTTCCAGGTGGTGGTGAGGTCTACACGGGCCCCACGGCTTCGCGCGCCCTGCGTTCGCTGGGTGCTCGCGCGTTCACCATGGACAAGACCATCTTCGTGGCCGAGGACTTCGACGCGTCCAACCCCGAAGATCAGGCTCTCTACGCTCACGAGCGGCACCACCAGTTGAACTCCGGCGGCGATGGGGCCGCCAAGAGCTACTACGACGCCGAGGAGCTCGCTGCCCGCGCGATCGAGCGCATGGTCCTGCACCGCGCCTCCACGGGCGAGGACTTTGGCGCCATCCTGCGTGACGTGAACATGAACGCGTTCCGGCGCGAGGGCGACGTGCCCATCCAGCGCAGCGCCGACATCGAGAGCGGCATCTCCGAGGGTAGTCAGGAAGACGCGGCGGCCGCCGCCTATCGGGCGCTCCGCCAGAAGGGCGTGACCCACCGGGGCGTCGTTCGCCTGCTCACGGACGAGATCATCGAGCACCTGCAGGAGCAGGAGGAGCAGTCCTCGATGCAGGGTGGCTCGGTCGGCTTCGTGTAGAACGACCCGGGGGTGCCGGGCGGGTGCCGGACACCCCACCCGGCGACGAGGTTGCCGCGAGACGTGATCGCGGCGATGATCGGCCCCTGACGGAGCGCACTGGATGGCCAAGAGCAGCATCTTCAGCGACCTCGCGCGGCGACTGCGGCGCACCGACCTCCTGTTGCTGCGCGCCGTGCGTCGACAGCGAGCCCGGCCGGCCATGCGGGCCAAGGGCCAGTTCTGGGGCTCGGTCATCACCGACGACGAGGTCGACGCCCTGCTTCGCGCCCACGGCGAGATCGACTACCCCGCCGGCTCCGACGGTCTCGACGACGCCATCGCCGCCTCCACCGCCTACCGGGACGCCCCCGGCGGCAAGTTCGGCCAGCTCCGCTCGCGCTTCCAGCTCGACGGCGACGACATGGACCTGATCCTGCTCGCCCTCGCACCCGAGATCAGCGCTGGCTACGGCAAGATCTTCGCCTATCTGAACGACAACCTGAACCAGGCGTACCTGACGGTCGACCTCGCCACCCGGGTGCTGCGTCAGGAACGTCGCCAGCGACTCTCCCTGCAGTCCCGCCTCCTGCCAGGCGCTCCGCTGGTCAAGCACCGGCTGCTGCTGCTGAACCCGCCCGACGGCATGGACACCCACACCAGCCGGCGCGTGCACCCCGCGCCGCAGCTGCTCCGGTGGATCCTCCAGCTCGACCACGCGCCTCTGCTCGACGGCGCGACCCGGCTCGACACCTCCCGGCCGCCCTTCGTCCCCCAGGTGACCCAGGATCGCCTGGCCCGACTCGCCGGCGCCCTGCACACGCCGGTCACGGTCGCGATCGTCAACGGCACCATGGGCGTGCGCGAGGGTGTAGCCATGGCCATCGCCCGTGCCGCGGACCGCCCCCTCGTGCGCGTGGACCTGGACCGCTCGAAGAAGTACCTCGATCAACCGTGGGATCTCATCCGAGACCTGATGCTCGACGGCGCGATCCCCTACCTCGTCAACGTGCCCGAGACCGACGACGAGCCCCAGGTGCGGCTGCAGATGATGGGCCTGGGCACCGCCCTCGCCACCCTGCCCTACGCGGTGTGCGTGGGCGGCAACGACCGCAAGGCCGTCGCCACCATGCTGGGCGTCGACCGCCCGAACGTCACCGTCGGCGTCGGCCGCACCACCACCGAGGAGCGGATCAACGCCTGGACCGAGGCGCTCAGCCGGCGCGGCTGGGACGGCAGCGTCGCCGCCGAGATCGCCGATCGCTTCTACAGCGTCGGCGGCACCACGGTGGAGCGCGTGCTCGACCGGGCGGGAGCGGAAGCGGGCGGCCAGGAGCCGGAGGTCGAGAAGATCTGGGCGGCGTGTCGCGAGGCGGCGCGTCCCGAGTTCAGCGGCCTCGCCCAGCGGATCGTGCCTCGGTACAAGTGGGACGATCTCATCCTGTCCGACAAGATCGTCCACCAGCTGAAGCACATCGTCCAGTACCTGGACCAGCAGGAGACGGTCTACCACCACTGGGGCGCCAGCAAGGTCCGCGCGCGCGGCTACGGCATGAAGGTGCTGTTCTCCGGTGGCCCCGGTACCGGCAAGACCATGTGCGCCGAGGTCATCGCCGGCTCGCTCAACCTGGACCTGTTCAAGGTCGACCTGTCCAGCGTCATCAGCCGCTGGGTCGGTGAGACCGAGAAGAACCTCAAGGAGATCTTCGACGCGGCGGAGGGCGGTGGCAGCGTCATCCTCTTCGACGAGGCCGACTCGCTGTTCGGCTCCCGCGGCGAGGTCAAGCAGGCCCAGGACCGCTTCGCCAACCAGGAGGTCAGCTTCCTCCTGCAGCGGCTCGAGAGCTTCGAGGGCTGCGCGGTCCTCACGACCAACCTGCAGGAGAACATCGACGAGGCGTTCTTGCGGCGCTTCGGCGCGGTCATCGAGTTCCCGATGCCGTCTCCGCCCGAGCGCTACAAGCTGTGGGAGCGCGCCTTCCCCGCCGGCGCCCCCCGCGGCGACGATCTCGACCTGCAGTACCTCGCCAAGAACTTCGTCCTCGCCGGTGGCGCCATCGTGAACTCGGCGATCAACGCCTGCATCATGGCTGCGTACAGCGGCCAGCCCGTCGGCATGCGCCACGCGATCGAGGCGGTCGCCCGCGAGCTGTACAAGAACGGCCAGCAGGTCAACCGCGTGCGGTTCGGCGAGTACTACGACGACGTCGCGGACCTGTTCTAGACGCAGGGGCGTCAGGTGCCGCCCACGCCCGCGGATCAGACGCCGCCCGCCAGACCGAAGCGCAGGTACATCCTGTACATCGAGATGTCCTTCAGGTCGCCGTCCCACATGGACGTGGGCGCAGCATCACCGCCGATCACCAGGCGGAACCAGGTCTTGTTCTCGTCGATGGGGATGCCGAACGCGACCCGGCCCCCGAAGGCGAGGTGGCCCGGGAAGTTCCAGCCGTAGGTACCGGCGAGCAGCATGGTCGGGGTGCTGCCGGTCGGGCGCAGGACGTAGACGCCAGCACCGCCCCAGGGCTGGGGCAGGATGGAGGCCGTCTTGTTGTTGTCGTAGGTGACGACGTTGGCCGGGGTCAGCGAGACGTCCGAGCCGCCGATCAGCGCGAAGTTGTAGATCCCGAGCTCGAAGCCCAGGTGTCCCATGATCGCCGGCGCCGTCACGTTGCTGCGGGCCGCCCCCGGGTCGTCCGGGTCCGGCTGGTCGAAGAGCGGCGAGACGATGACGCCACCGCCGACCTCTCCGGCGAAGACGAAGGTCACTGGCTTCGACTTGAGCAGGGCCGCGCCGCGCGCGTAGGGAACGACCTTGGGACGTCCCTTCTCATCGAGCGCGGCCACGAAGATCGGGCCGGTGTTGTGCCGCGCGAGGTCCTCGATGCTCTCCTTGACGTCGTCCGGGAAGCCCGTGGTCAGTCCCGCGAGCACCTGGGTCTTGGCCTGCTCCAGCTCGGTCTGGTCGACGATGAGGGGCAGGTCGAGCTCGGCGGCGGACTTCACGTCCAGGATCTGCCGGCCGGAGACGATCTCGCGGCGCAGCACGTGGGTGTAGTGCGCGCCGGGACGCAGGAGGATGATCCCCTTGTCGTCGGGCTTGGCTTGGGTGCCATCGATGAAGAGGGTGGCGCCGGGCGGCAGGGCGGAGACGTCGAGCTCGGCCGAGCGCAGCTCCTTGTACGCGGGCTGGAGCGCCTGCAGGTCCGGGAACGCAGAGCCGTCGGCCACGTCCGCACGGGTGAGCTCGCGGTCGGGGTCCAGCGCCATGGCCGAGACCCACGGCGCGTTGGCTGTGATGCCGGGGAGCTCCTTGCGGAAGGGCTTGGCGTCCTCGTTGACCGCGAAGTCATCGGGGGAGAAGGCCTTCTGCACCGCCGCGCCCTGGAAGAGCCTGGCGTCGACGATGTCCTGCAGATCGCGCTTGTCGCGGATGAGGTCGATGGGCACGACCGCAGCCTCGAGCTCCCGGGCGATGGAGAGCTCGACGTCGAACTCGTCCCACTTGGCCTTGCCGGCCGCCATGGTCTCGCGCAGGGTCTCGATGCGCGCCGCATCCTCAGGCGTGGCCGGCTGCGGCGGGAACGCGAGGTCCACGTGGGAGAGATGCACCTCGGCCGCCGTGAGGTTCTCGACCTTCTGCCGCACCTTGTCGTCGGGGGCGTCCGACTCCATCCAGATGATGATGCCCTCCCCCGCGTGCGCCACGGTCGGGACGGCGGACAGCGCCACCGCGGCAGTGACGCCGAGCAGCACCGAGCGCGCGCGCGAAGAGCCGATCATTGTTCGGAGCATGTCAAGCCTCCATCCTCACCGACGCACAGGTACCGTCCCGTGGCGCGCCCGTCGAGGTCCCCGACGCGCTCTGTTCCATCGGGCATCCGGGCGGTGACCCGGCAGCTGCGGGGGGTGTCGAGCGACAGGAGGGTCCCGCCGTGCACCTGGGGATCGCAGTCGAGCTGGATCTCGGCGGCCCCCTCCACGACCACGTGGCCGACTGTGGGGGCGGCGTTCCAGCCGAAGAGCGCCCAGCCGGCGAACAGCCCCAGCACCAGGGTCACCGCACCGGCCGCGGCGAGCTGGACCTTGGCCGGCATGCCGCCGCCCTCCCGTCGCGCCGCGATCACCTGCCCGGCGAGGGCGTGGGGAAACATCACGGCGGAGCCATCGGATACGAGCACCGCGAGGCTGGCGACCGCGTGGGGAGCGAGCCGCTCCGACACCGCATCGAGGGTGGACGGCCAGTCCGCGAGCACCGCCTCCACCGCCTCGGGCAGCCCGTCGGCGTCGGTCTCGCAGAGGGTCTCGACGAGCTCGGCGACGGCGCGACAGTCCCCGTCCTCCGATCCGCCGCGGAAGCCCAGCACGACCAGGTGGCCCGAGGGCTCGACCCGGACCGCCGTGGGCTCGAGCGCGCCGTGGGAGACTCCCGCGGCCAGCGCGCGGCGCAGGACCGCCACGACCTCGAAGAGCAGGGTACACGCCTCTTCTCGCGTGAGCGGCCCCCGGTGCTCCTCCCGGATCTGACCCAGATCCCGGCCGCCGATCCACGGAACGTGACCGAACGGACCGCGCTCGGTGTCGACGACATACTCCTCGACCACCACGCCGCGATCGGGGGCCCGGCGGAGCGCGACAGCGACCTCGGGGACGGCGGGCCGAGCGAGGACCGACGTCCCAACGACGGCGTCGTCCCGGACATCCTCGACCAGCAGGGGGGAGCCCGGTCCCCGGCCGAGCGCGCCGAGCACGCGGAAGGCGGTTGGCGGGCCTAGCCCCAGTGCGTCTCCTCGCCCTCGGTGGGCAGCAGCAGACCCTCATCCCCGCCATCGCCCGCGTCCTCGGCGTTCTCCTGCTGGATGTAGATCATGTAGCCAACGCCGCCGGCAGCCACGAGGAAGGCAAAGCCGAGGAACAGCAGCATGATGACCACGATGGCGATCGTGACGAAGCTGCGGGTCCGGTTCCTGCCGATGTCCTCGTCGTACTCGGGCTCAGCCGCGGCACCTGCGAACGGTGCGTTGGTCGGGCCACTGATGGCCATCGGACCGCCGCCAGCCACGGGACCCTGGATCATTCCGCCGCCCGAGATGGGAGGGGGACCGCCCGCGATGGGCGGGGGCCCACCGGGAAAGCCGCCCGGCGGAGGCAGGGCTGCACCCGGTGCCGGAGCGCCGAGCCGAGGCGCACCGCCCGCGGGGGGCGGCGTGGCACCGGAGGGACGGCGACGGGCGGACTTCGGGATCTTGAAGAACGCGGTGGCGCTCTTGGGCGCGTCGTCCTCCTCCTCGTCGTCCTCGTCGATCAGGCGGACCATCTCGAGCATGCCGTCGTCATCCGCGGATCGGGCATTGCTCTTCGACAGGGCGTCCCGCATCGAGCGCGGATCGGGCTCCGCCGGGGGCTCGGCGCTGGCGGGAGGGCCTGCCGGGCCGATGGGTCCGCGGTGGGGCGGACCGGAAGAGCGACCGGGAGGTGCCGGACCCCGACGGGCGGGGGGAGCCGGGCGACCGGGAGGCCCGCCGGGGCGAGGAGGACCACCAGCCGACGCGCCCGCACCACCAGGGGGTCCCGGTCGCGGAGGACCGCCAGGACCACGGGGAGGACCACCGGGACGCGGGGCACGTCCACCCGGGCGGGGAGGACCTCCACCGGGTCGAGGGGGGCCACCAGGACGGGGGGGCTTGTCAGACATGGTCTCCTTCCGGCGGTTGGAGTCCGAGGTGCCCACACGGGAGCCTCGGCCAGTGGGCGCGTCGTCCTCTGCGGGCAGAGGATGCACCTCGGAAAAGAAATACTTGCAGAAATCGGTGAGCGAGGCACCCCGACCCCGGCGTTGCAGGCGTTGCAGGCCGACCATCACCTCGTGACCGTCGTCGGGCCGATCCCTCGGATCCGCTGCGAGACACGATGCGACGACCGCACCGACCTCGGGCCAGGTCTGCAGCAGCTCCTCGATGGCCGCGTCCAGATCGCCCGCCTCGATGCGATCGTAGACGTCGGCCTCGGGATCGCTGACCGACTCGTCGATCTCGTAGGCGGAGTGTCCCATGAGCGCCTCGTAGAGGATCAGGGCCACCGCGAAGACATCGGTGCGGTGGTCGATCCGCAGGCCCAGTGCCTGCTCGGGCGCCATGTACAGCGGCGTGCCCATGACCGCCGAGTCCCGCTTCTCGCCGGTGCGCCGGGCCCGCGCGAGGCCGAAGTCCAGGATCTTCACCTCGCCGCTCGGCGTGAGCATCACGTTCTCGGGCTTGAGGTCGCGGTGCACCAGCTGAAGCGGCGAGCCGTCCGGCCCGGGGGTGCTGTAGGCCTGGTACAGGCAGTCGAGCAGCTCCATGCCGAGGTCGAGGATGGCCCCGACGGTCATCGCATCCTCGACCTCGTCCAGATCGCCCATGATCTGGTCGAGGGTCGCGCCGTGCACGACCTCCATGACGACCGCGTCCAGGTCGGGAATGTACTCGTAGACACGCACCAGGCTGCGGTGCCGCACCCGGTCCATGAGCTCGAACTCGCGGGCCAGCGCCTCCCGGGCCTTGTCATCGCTGCTGTCGTGGAGCTGCTTGATCGCCACCAGCTTGCGGCGTCGACCACCCGATCCGGAGCGCCGGGGCACCTCCCCTTCGGCCAGCACGACGCGGCCGAACGCACCTGCCCCCAGCTCACGGACGACCTCGTACTGGGCGAGGTACTGTGGCACCCCCCCGCGCCTACTTCTTCTTCTTGGAGGTCTTCTTGGCGCGGCGGAACAGAGCACGTCGAGTGTTGAACATCGCCGGGCCCAGGAAGGTCAGCAGGATGAACCCTGCGAGCGCCGGGATCGTGAACGCTGTCGCCATGCGCATGTCGCCGGGCACCACCCAGCGCTTCTCACCGGGCGGCAGCACCCCCGTGGGAGCGTCGAACCACGCGCTCGGGTGGAGCTCCACCGCCGTGCTCGCCGCCAGGAACTGCACGATGCTGATCCGGGTCGTGAACGAGGTGCGGTGGTAGTACGGGTCCACCTTGTACTTCACCTTGTACCAGACATATCGCTTGGGCGCGGTCTCCTTGAGGACCTCGGCCAGCTCCTTGTAGTCGGACTTGATGAAGGCCTGCCCACCGCCGACCTTGGCCAGCCACTGCAGCGAGATGTTGTCGATGCCCTCGTCCTCGAGATCCGAGTCGATCCGCCGACCCGCCTCGCTGCCGCAGAGGTCCCGCGGGCTGACGTCGACCTCGTCCTCGGGCGCCTTCCAGCCGGGCACGTAGCCGGTGCCGAAGCCGACGGTGTAGACCTCGGGGCGCTTGGAAGGCGGCTTGCGCCGGGCGAACTGGATGGCCTTGAGCGCCTGGGTCAGGCCCTTGGCGTTGTCGCCGCAGGTCTCGTCGGCGCGGGTGTTGTTGAAGCCATCGGTCAGCAGCACGATCGTCGGGGTCGCGTCCTTGGCGCCGCCCAGGTAGCGGCTGACTGCAGTGTCCTTGTCCAGGAGCGGCCCGATGGCGGTGTTGATCGTGGAGTAGATGGGCGTGAAACCCTGCCTTCCACCCAGCTTCTGCAGCTCCTGCCGGAAGGCGCCCGGCTTGGTGATGGGCTGCACGTCGGTCCACTTCTGCCCCTCGAGCCCCTCCAGCACCGGGGCCATGCCCGATCCGGGAGAGTAGAAGCGGAAGACTGCCGCCGCCGCCTTGTCGTTGACGAAGACCTTGGTGTTGACCTTGAGGGCCTCCTGCACCCGCTCCATGCGGGTGAGGTCGCCGCCGTCCTTGTTGGTCATCGAGGCCGAGTGGTCGATGAGCAGGATGAACAGCTGATCGGGCTGGCTCGGGTTGTAGGGCTCGAACTCGAAGGAGTTGACCGTGCGCTCCGAGTGCTTGACCTCGATGTGCTTCTTCTCGAGGGGCAGCATCAGGAGCTTGTTGTTGTTGTCCGCCTGGGCAAGGCGAAACGACATCTGGACCTGGCCGGTCGCCCGGTCCACCGAGGGCACGCAGGCGTCGATACGCTGCTCGTGGCCCTCCGGAAAGGCGACCTCGTCGTAGATGCTGTCGTTGGAGAACACCTGCTCGCAGCGCTTGCGGGTCCACAGGATGTCCACGAACGCATCGCTGTTGTCGCGCGGGTCCGGGGTGCCGATCCGGTACGCCGAGTTCTCCATCGGCTGGGGGGTGGCCTTGGGATCCGCGCAGGCACCGAAGAGCAGGGTCCCCGCGACGAGCCACTTGGCGGCGTCGAGCACGCGCATCACCGCTCCTCCTTCGGCAGCAGGATGAACTCCACCAGGGTGTGGTTGTTCTTGGGTCCGATGACGACGCGATCCTCCATGCGGAGGTCCGTCTCGAGCGGAACCGGGGACGCAGGCTCGTAGGCCAGGTCGATGCTCTCGAGCGAGCGCTTCAGGCTCATGGGCTGCTGGGACAGGCCGCGCACCGCGTAGCCGCCGGTCTGATCGACGACGAAGGACGCGTGCAGCTCGGCGACGCCATGCTCCGCGCCGACCCAGAGGTCGAGTCCGCGGGGGTAGTGGCCGAGCACCCGCTCCACCGGGCCCCCGTCAGGGGTGTCGATGGGGATGCGGTGGCCGAAGCGATGGGCCGACAGGATGCGGATCCAGCCGGCGTAGAGCTCCGAGGGCACGCCCCAGGCGAGCAGGCCGAACGTTGCTCCGAAGCTGGAGAAGCCGAGGGCCGTGGCCAGGAACATGTCCTTGATGAAGATGTGCGCGAACAGGTGCCACACCGACGCGCCGACCAGCGCCGCCGCCGGACCGGCGAAGACGTGGTCGATGACCATCCAGATGGTGACCCGCGGCGGGTTGGGCGGCGCCTCGATGAGCTTGAACACCATCTCCGGCATCTTGTCCGGCGGGATCATCGCCAGGAGCGGCGCCGTGTGCCGGTACAGGGTGCGCACGACGAGGGTGGAGAGCCCGACGACGATGCCGGTCAGGAGCCACTCGGCCAGGCGGTGTCGCAAGGTCACCGTGTGGGGATCCCAGTAGACCTCGCTGTACGGGGCGGACATCGCGCCGACGAGCCAGCTGGTACCGAGCTCCGTGCCCAGCACCAGCAGCGCGGTGAACAGCAGCGCGAAGAAGCCGGCGAGGAAGGGCAGCAGGATCTTCCAGAGCAGCGCGCGGCGCCGCAGGCCGTCCTCGGCGACAATGTGCGTCGCCGCGATGCCACACGCCATCAACGAGAACAGGATCGTGCCCTCGGCCTGCGGGATGTAGAGCAGACCCTGCTGGTACAGGATCGGCCCGAGCAGCACGACCCAGTGGATCATCACCCACCAGATCAACAGCGGCACCGCGCCGGTGAAGAACGCCACCGCCACGTGTCGGGTCCAGTTGTGGGGGATCAGGACGATGTTCATGAAGGCCCATCCGGATGCGCGGGCGACTCTACCTCACGCGAACGGCGATCCGGAGTGCCGGTGCGGGTCGGGCCCCCCGTGCTAGCCTCGCCACCGCACCGCCACGAGGGCAGTCATGGCGCACACTGAGACCTTCCTCGAGCTCGCACCCGAGTTCGGAGGTACCCGATTCGGTCCGTTCAAGGGGATGGAGATCCGCCTTGGCTCGGACCCATCCGCGAACGACATCGTCCTGCCGGAGAACCTCGGCGTCCTCCCGCAGCACGTCAAGCTGATCAGCCAGGGTGACGGCAGCTTCATCGTCTCCCCGGTCGAGCGCACCGCGGGTGTGTTCACCTTCCGCTCCGGCGGCAGCGCCAAGCAGGTGACCTCCCCGGTTGCGATCCAAGGTGCGAGCGACTCGTACAGCGCCGACTCCTTCTCGGTGGTCACGCCGGAAGGACCTCGGTTCTACGTGCTGCAGGTCATGCAGTCGCCCCAGGCCCAGGAGAAGTCGAGCCAGTTCGACAAGGCGCGCAGCCGCCTCTCCGGCAAGAGCCTGTGGTCCGAGGTCAAGCGCCAGGGCCTCGTGATGTTCCTCACGACCCGCGGCGGCCAGCAGTTCCAGCGCTGGGGCACGTTCATCAAGACCGGCGCCATCCTGCGCCCCCGCTACCTCATCTCCGGGGCGGTCGTGGTGGCGGGCTGGCTCTTTGCCGGCGGCGTCGGCCTCGTCGCCTGCCAGGCCGCGGTCGGCCAGGCCCAGACGGGTCAGGCACTCGAGGACTGCAAGACCGAGAAGGCGCTCCTGGGCGGCGATGAGGACAGCGGACCGACGTTGGAGGCCTACACCGGCCGCATCCTTGGTCAGGCGGGCGCCCCCGACACCAACTGGAAGTCCGCGCTGCGCCGGGATCAGGAGTTCATGGTCGCCTACCGGGAGGCCCTGAAGTCGCTGATCCTGAACCCGGAGCGCCTCGACAAGCTGCGGTGGGTCTACAAGCGCCCGGGCAGCGACTTCGTCAAGGTGCGCAACGCCATGCTCGCGGCTGGCTGGCCCGAAGAACTCGTGCGCGTCATGGCCTACACCGCTGCCCAGGAAGGCCGGGTGGCAGAGCGCCGCTGGACCTTCATCGAGTCCGACGGCTACGGCAACGAGGTCTGTGGTCGCGGCCCGATGGTGGTCACCTGGCGCCAGGCCAAGCAGCTGGGTGTGGCCGGGGTCAACCTGGACGCGGCCATGGCCTACAACGACTACGGCGTCGCCGGCGAAGAGGACAAGGTCGGTGCCCTGCAGACGACCGCCGGCCTGCTGCGCAACTTCACGCCTCCGGACCAGATCCCGAAGATCAACAACTTCACGGCCGACAACGACAACAACATGGTCTGCCTCGTGGCGGAGGATCCGCAGGAGAAGACCGCCGATCCCCGCGACGGCGAGAACATCAAGGACTTCATCTCCTCGATCAGCAACAAGGTGGGTCCGAACGCCAGCGGCGTGCCGGCCATGAGCGCGTCCACCGGCGGGATGACCCGCCTGCTCCGCTTCTACGCAGCGGACTACCGCGGGGACTTCAACAACCTGAACCTGTCGGACTCGAGCAGCATGCCCACCGGCATGCTCAACGACGTGAAGAAGATCAAGCCGTACGCCGTCGAGAAGGCGGCGGAGACCCTGGCGAAGTCCGTGGTCATCCCCTGCCTCGCCCGGCTCGATCCCGAGTATGGCGACCTGCCGCTGGACAAGACCATCGGCATGGAGCCGCAGCCCATGGACTGCGTCATCGTGATGGGCATGATCCAGTGGGACGTGCAGTAGGCGCGTCAGCCAGGGCGGGGTGAGGACCTGGGCAGCTCCCGGGTCCTACCCGCGCCGTCGCGTGACCACGAGGGCGAGACCGAGCAGTGGCAGGGTCAGCCCGAGGGCGGATCCTCCGACGCTGCTGCACGCGAGCCCACCGTCATCGCCCGCCCGCTCCGAAGCGGTCATGCCGTCCGTGTCCGCGACCGCGCCTGAGTCCGTGTCCATCACATCGGTGTCGTCGGTGTGATCGGTGGCCAGCGCCGGCGCGGACGCGAGGATGGCGAAGGCGAGGACAACGGCACGCATGGGGCTCTCCGAGAGCGACAGTGACGACGCACCAGCGAGTGTTGATGGTCCGGCATGGAAGCATTACGGACGTGGGCCGCTCGCTGCTGGTCCGGCGAGCACCCGTTCGAGGGTCACCCGGACCGGACCACCGGGCAAGTCATCATTCAGGAGACGCCATGTCCAAGGTCGCGACCATCGCGAGCCTCGTCCGCGCCGCAGCACGTACGGAAGACGAGTTTTCCACCACGGTTCAGAGCGTCGTCGAGGAATCCGACCACGCGCGCACGGCGGAGTTCTTCGACAAGATGAACATCCCGCGGTCGGTCGCTGGCGACAAGACCACGGAGACGCTGGCCGCCATCATCGTGACGCCCGATCAGATCGGCGACTACGAGGAAGAGAAGGCCATCGCCGACGGCATCCAGAAGTACATGGACCGCCACGAGCGCAAGATCAAGTGGCACGCCGGCCACCCCAGCATGGAGGGCACCGACAACGTCGTGCTCGTCATGCGCACGGGCTCGATGATCACCCGGCACCGCCTGGATCGCCTCCAGCTGCTCCTCCGCAGCAAGGACGAGCTGACGGCGCAGGAGTGGGCGATCGCCCGGGAGCTGATGAACCGCTCCTACCTGTCCTTCCGCAACTACCTGCAGCTGATGGGCACCCCCTGGGTCGACGCCATGATCCAGACCGTCGGCCGCGATGAGCTCGCCCAGCGTCTCGAGGGCTTCTACGAGATCGTGGACGACACCATCCGCGCGATGGAGGATCACCGCAAGCGCCTCGAGGAGCGCCGCCTCGAGCTGACGGTGCTGCCCCTCTCGGACGCCTACCCGCCGGTCAAGCCGCCCAACTACTTCGGTGGTGACCTGATGGGCGTCGGTCCGTGGAGCCAGTTCTGGTCCAACATCGTGGCCCGGGCGCACCACTTCCGCGAGACCGTCGGCTAGCCCGGGAACCATGCGCTAACCTCCGGGTCACACGGCCCGGAGGTCCCATGTCCCGCACGCTCATCGTCCCCTTGCTCGCGCTGGTCCTCGCCGCGTCGGCCTGCGACACGTTCCCGCAGGTGCGCCAACAGGACACCATCGAGGCCTACGAGAAGTACCTCGCCGAGCATCCGGACAGCAACTACGCCGCCGAGGCCAAGGGTCGCCTCGAGACGCTGATGTACGAGAAGGCGAAGACCGACCAGACGCTCGAGGCCTACGACGCGTACATGAAGCGCTTCCCGAACGGCATGTTCGCGGAGAAGGCCCGGAACGAGCGCGAGAAGTTCCTCTGGGAGTGGGCCGACGAGACCCACACCGTCGAGGGCTGGGACCGCTACCTGAGCGAGTACCCCCAGCACGACGCCAAGAAGGTCCGCGAGGCCCGCCGGCGCAAGATGGCCGCCGAGTACGCCCCCAACGTGAAGATCGGCGAGATCACCAGGGAGAAGGTGAACCTCGCGGAGGATCCCGAGGGCCCGCTCAACGGCTGGCTGTTCAAGGCGGACATCACCAACGGCGGCGACCAGACCCTGACCTACCTCCAGATGACCATCCACTTCCTCGGTGAGGACGGCAAGCGCGCCGGCGAGGAGAAGTGGCCCCTGGTGTCGAGCAATTACGGCATCCCGGTGCCCGAAGAGAAGAAGGTGCCGGTGAAGCCCGGCGAGACCCGGACCTGGGACCTGATGACCGGCAGCGTCCCCGAGGGCTTCGACGAGAACAGCAAGGTGCGCCTGGTCGCGACCGGCGTGACCTTCGAGGAAGCCTCGCCGAACTAGCCGGCAGCGGCGGCGTCAGCCCCGCCGAGCCAGCCGGCCACTCAGGCCCGCCGGTGGCTGTGGACCGCCTCGATCATCGCTTCCACGCCTGAGATCGGCGTGGTCGGCAGCACGCCGTGGCCCAGGTTGAAGATGTGGTTCCGGGGTCCCGCAGCGTCGAGGATGCGGTGCACCCGGCGGGTGATCTCGTCGGGCGGGGCGTAGAGCGCGACCGGGTCCATGTTGCCCTGGAGCGGCACGTCACCGAGCACCGCGCGGGCATGGCCGATGTCGACGCGCCAGTCGATCCCGAAGGCGTCCGCGCCGGTCTTGTGCAGGCGATCCAGGAAGGGCGCGTTGTCCCGGGTGTAGTGAATGGTCGGGGCCCCGCTGACCCGGGCGAGGGCGCGCTGGATGGACGGCAGGGCGAAGCGCTCCCAGTCCTCCGGTGAGAGGATCCCCGCCCAGGTGTCGAAGATCTGTACGCCCACGGCGCCGGCCTCGGCCTGAGCCTGCATGTGATCGCCGACCACGTCCGCGAGCAGGTCCAGGAGCTGCTGCGCCGTCTGCGGATCGGTCCACAGGAGCTTCTTCACCTCGTCGAAGCTCTTGCTGCCGCCTCCCTGGATCAGGTAGCAGAGCAGGGTGAACGGAGCGCCAGCAAAGCCGAGGATCGGCATGTCAGGCCGACTCTGGCGGAACAGGCGAATCGTGTCCGAGGCCACGCGCAGGGTGGTCTCCGAGACGTCGGGGCGGCGCAGGCTCTTCGCGTCCGCAGCGCTGCGCACCGGGTCATGGATCACCGGACCCTTGCCCTTCTCGAACTCGACCTCACGGCCGACGGCCTCGATGACGGTCAGGATGTCCGAGAAGACGATGGCCGCGTCCAGCCGAAACGCGTCGAGCGGCTGGAAGGTGACCTCACAGGCCAGCTCCGCGCTGCGGCACAGGTCCAGGAAGCTGACGCGGCTGCGCAACTCCCGGTAGACGGCCATGTAGCGGCCGGCCTGGCGCATGAACCAGACGGGCGTGCGCTCGACCTCCTCACCACGCAGCGCACGGACGATCAGCGGGTCGCTCACGAACACCTCCCAGGGGGTTGCGACGTACCCCGTTGATCGGTACCGCGCGCCTCGACTGTGGCGGTCTCGCGCGGACCGTTCGGCTATGTGCCCGCCGTGACACGACCGACCTCCCGCATCGCCGCCCTCGCCAGCGTCCCCCTGCTGGCCATGGCGCTCGCCGTCAGCTCCCCTGCCCTCGCCCAGACCTCGTCGCAGTCCGGCGTCTGGATCGACGCCCAGCCCGGCCTCGGCCTCGGGGGCTCACCGTTCGGCCCGTCCTTCGGGACCCGGGCATCCGTCGGCTACTGGAAGGGCAACTACGACTTCGACTACCTCCTGGGCCGCGCCTGGGGCGTCGGGCTCGCTACCCGCGTGGACCTGTTCGGACCGGAGCTGCGGGTCGCGCCCTCCCTCGAGATCCGGCGGATGATCGACCTGCTCGTGCTCGGCTTCCGCTGGCGCGTGCTGGCCGGACCTGAGTGGGAGAACGACAAGCTCGGCGTTGGCCTGCGCGTGGGCGGCACCGTCAAGGTGCGCCCCACGCCGCGGATCGGTCCCACCATCGACCTCGAGGCCGGCGCCGCCTGGGTCGACGGACGGATCAGCCCGCGGATCGGCGTGTCGATCGGCGTCGAGATCGCCCTGTCGGTCCAGGGTCGGGAGGACCGGGACCCCAAGAGCGAGTCCAACCCATGAACCAGTTTCGCCCTGGTCTTCCGTTTACCCTCTTCATGATCTTCGGGGTGGCGGTCACCTGGTCGCTCATGGTCTGGCAGTTCCAGCGCCACCAGTTCAAGTCGGCGCTCAAGGCCGAGATCCTGGCCGGGCTCGAGCAGCCGCCGCTTCAGGAGGACGCACTCACCGGGCCCGTCGAGGCGCTGCACTACCGCAAGATCGCCGTGCGCGGCACCTGGCGGGATCCCATCGCCCTCGCCGCCGGCCGCACCCCACTGACCTCGGAGCAGATCGCCCTGCCCAAGGCCGGCTACGGCGTGGTCCAGCCCCTGGAGCTGCCGTCTGGCACCCTGCTCCTGGTCGACCGTGGCTGGATCCCCCGGGAGGGTGCGGAGCGCGCGCTCGAGATCATGCCCGGCACCGGCGATGTCGTCGAGCTGCAGGGGCAGCTGCGCCCGCTGGACGGCGATCCGGACGCCGCCGCCACCCCCGGACGGGAGGGCCTGCCCGAGATCTGGCCTCCGGGCTCCTGGATCGCCCTGTGGGAGCGCCTGCCCGAGCCCAAGGTCGAGGCGGTCGTGCTGGCGGGAGAGCCCCTGTTGGCCGGAGAAGGCGCCAAGAACGACGGCTTTCCCATCGACGGCTACAAGCCCCTGCCCAAGATGACCGACAGCCTGTCCTACGCCGGCCAGTGGTTCCTGTTCGGCGCCATCCTCATCGTGGTGTGGGTCGCCTTCGGGATCTCGCGCGCCCGCAAGCGGGTCGCCACGCCCCAGACGCCGACGGACGCGCCTCCGTCCTAGCCTCAGTCCTCGCGGTACAGCGCGATGTCGTCGATCTCCGCACCGATGGCCTTCTCGCCGAAGAAGAAGGCGAGCACGGTGTCATCGGCGGTGGCGTTGGACTCGAAGTCGAAGGTGAAGCTCTGCCACTCCGGCTCGAGCGTCACCCGCAGCCAGTAGGCCTTCAGCCCGCTCTCCTCGCCGGTGATGTCGATCCACATCGAGCGCTGGCTCTCTGCCCGGGCGCGGAAGGACACCTGCATCGGCTGCCGGTCGACCACGTAGAACCGGTTCGACGCGATCTGCACGCTGTCCTGGTCGCTGCCCTCGGTCGCGGCGGGGACGACCACCCACGGAGCGCGGTCGCCGTCCTCCTCCGCCGTGGCCGCGAACGTGCCGCCGGCCGTGCGCCAGCACTCGAGCCCCTTCTCGAACCCACCGTCGAAGACCAGGCTCTCGGCGAGCTCGTCACAGTCGGGCTCACCGCCACACGCGCAGAGCAGGACCAGGGGCAGCGCCGAGCGCACCATGCACACCTCCGACCCCGTTGTACCAGCTAGGGGGCCGGGTCGCTGGCCGGTGGCCCGACGAGATCCGCGGACAGCGGAGCGCCGGACAACGCACCCAGGAACGCGATCAGATCCGCCCGCTGCTCCGGGGTGAAGTGCAGGGGCTGGAGCGTCAGCTCGCGGTGGTTGGCCGCCGGATCGCCGGGGAGCTCGCTGTAGAAGGTGATGACCGCGTCCAGATCGGCCAGGGCGCCGTGGTGCATGTACGGGGCGGTCTGGGCGACGTTGCGCAGGGTCGGGGTCTTGAAGGCCTGCTGGAAGTCGGGGAACGCCGGGTCCAGGTAGTCCAGCTCGGGACAGTCGGTCGTGTCCGACCAGCGGCTGCGGCAGCTGAACTCCGAGCGGAGCACCTGGGCGGCGCCGACCGAGCGACCCGCGTCGTACACGCCGGCCAGGGGCAGGCCGAGGTTGTGGAAGGCGCGGTCCGTGAGCATCGGGCCGTTGTGGCAGGCCGTGCAGTTGCCCTCGCGGAGGAAGGTGGACAGACCGCGCACCTGCGCGTCCGTGAGGGCACCCCCGCCAGAGGCGTCCCCGCCCGCCACCGCGTCCACGTAGCGGTCGAACGGTGCCTCGGTGGGCACCAGCTCGCGCTCGTAGGCGGCGATGGACTTGAGCGCGTTGACGAAGACCTGCATGACGGCGTCGCGATCAGCGTCGGACATGGCGGCCCAGGCCTGGGCGGCCGGGGTGTCCGGATCGGCATCGGGACGGGCGAAGGGGGGAAAGCGCTCGGAATCCGACAGGTCGGGCGCCGGCCCGAAGAGTGCTTCGTAGCGGGCTTTGTGGCGGGTCGTCACCACCTGGGCCACGTGGGTGCGGCTGGACGCCATCTCGTCGGGATGCTCGATCGGGCCCTGGGCCTGGGCCCACAAGGAGTCGGCGCGGCCGTCCCAGAAGAGCCACGCGCCGTACTGGGAACCGGGGATCACCGGCGCATGGCGGGCCGTCGTGCCGATCCCCTCGGCGCGCGGCTTGCCGTCGGCAAAGCCCTTGGAGGGGTCGTGGCAGGTCACGCACGACACCGTGCCGCTGGGAGAGAGCGCGGCGTCATAGAACAGCTCCTGACCCAGATCCGCGGCGGCCGGATCGTCCGCCAGGCGGTTGGAGGGATCGGGCCGGGGCGTGGCGTCGAGGCGGAGGCTCTTCAGCTGGCGGAGCTCGGCCTGGGTCCAGACCCCAGGCTCGGGGGGCGCCTCGGGGGCCTCGCCGGCGCAGCCGAGCAGGACCACGGCGAGCAGGGCCTGGAGTGGGAGCCGCAGCATCACGGCATCCGGTAGACGAACGTGGTGGAGTCGGGGCCGGCGGGGCCGTCTACGTCGACCATGACCGTCCAGTCCCCGCCCATGTGGAACTTGAAGCCGTCTGCCGTGTAGCGGCCGCCCGGATGACGGCACACCGGCGGAGCATCCGTGTCCGCGGTCACGCACGCTCCGGGGCGCACCTTCGGCAGGGTCTCCATGCCGTGGTCGTGCTTCGGCATCCGGGCATTCAAGGAGAGCTTTCCAGTCTCGACCGGCGTGCCGTCGTCCAGGGTGACCACCGCGTGGACCTGGAACAGCTCGCCGAGGGGCGGCGGGTCCGGCTCCAGCTGGAGCGCGATGCGGTAGCGCCCGACCTGGGTCGGCCTGGCCTCACCGAAGCCGGCGTTGAACTCGGTCGGGTCCGCTGGTCGAGGGGCCGCGCCGGTACACGCGCCGAGGAGCACCACCAGGGCGAGCCCGCGGCTCATGCGCCCTCCAACACACCACCGGACGGCTCGACGGCCTCGTCGGTCGCGGCCGGGGCCGGCTTCGTGCCCGAGCGACCCGCGACCATGTCCGCGTAGAAGCTGGTGAAGAAGACGACACCCATCGCAAACCAGATGGCGAGGCCGCCCGGCATCCACATGATGACGCCGCCGAAGCGCTGGTCGACCAGGGGGTCCAGGCCGAACACCCGCGGGGCCGTCGCGTAGCCGCGGTACACCAGGTAGTCGCTGACGGTGATCAAGGCGCCCAGGCCCTTCATGGGGATGGTCAGCAGGAAGAGGTAGACCATCCGATACCCGCTCGAGAGCGGAGGGATCTCCTCGATCTTCGACCACACGGGCCACCACATGACGACCGCGGTCGCCATGAAGGAGAGGTGCTCGACGATGTGCACGTTGTGGTCCGCCAGCGCCCAGTCGTACATCGTCGGCACGTGCCACAGGTACAGGGCGAAGGTCGAGACCACGAAGGCGACCACCGGGTGCGTGATCGCGCGACCGACCTTCTGGACCCACGCGTGCTTCACCAGCGGCCGCCACATCCACGCGGGGATCCCGAGGATGAACATCGGCGGGAACAGCAGGGTGATCAGCAGGTGCTGCACCATGTGGCCGCTGAACAGGTAGAGGTCCGACAGCTCGTGCAGGGGTCCCTGCAGACTGAAGAAGACCACGAACATGCTGAACATGAAGCGGAACCACTCGCCGGGCTTCGGGCCGACGGGCGACAGGTTCCAGCGGGTGCGCAGCGGGCCGGCGAGCAGGATGTAGCCGACGACGAACAGCCCCACGCCGATCACGATCGACGGGTAGAACTCCCACTGGATCCACGCGTCCGGGGGATCGAGGGGGGGCAGGTGGTCCCAGGTCTCGACCCCGCGCGTCGGCGCGGCGCCGGTGTGGGCCCAGGCCCGGCCCAGCAGCAGTGGCAAGAGGCTGAACATGAGCCGGCCTCCTAACCACGGGTCGAACCGCCAGGCACGACCGGCAACGGCACGCTGCGGATCGCGTGCCCCAACGACGAGACCCCGACCAGCTGGCCGGGGTCTGGGGATGCGCGCGTGCGCACCGTGGTCGTGGGAAGGACTACCGCAGGGCGGCGACTTCCTCCGGCGAGATCCAGCCGTCCTGGTTTCCCCAGGAGTTGCGCTCGTACGTCATGATCGCCGCGATCTGCGCGTCGGTCAGCTGGGGCGCGAAGGCCTGCATGGCGCCGCTGTACTCCACGCCCTTGACGGTGATCTTGCCGTTGAGACCGTTGAGCACGATCTTGGCGTGACCCTCCTTGGACTTGTACCCGGGGTAGTCCGAGCCGGCGAGGGGCGGGAAGACGCCCTCGACACCCTGACCGTTCTCCATGTGGCAGGCCTGGCAGTTGATCTTGTAGAGCTCGGCGCCCTCCTTGGTGAGGAGCGCGACCTTGTCGGCCTCGGAGCCCGCGGCGTTGATCGCGTCAGCGAGTCCGCCATCGTCGGCCTTCTTGATGATCGGCATCTCGATGGGGTCGAACACCCCATCGTTGTTGGTGTCGATCTTCGTGGTGCCCAGGTACGCCACCCGGTTCTTGTCGAGCGGCGGCGAGGCGCAGTACAGCCGCTGGGAGCGGTGGCTGCGGAGCCAGCTGTTGCACGGCTGGTTGTAGATGTCGCCGTAGCGCTCCTTCACCGCGATGCTGTCCGGCCAGGGCGCCGGGCGGAACGTGTGGAACAGCACCATGAGGACCGTGACCATCAGCAGCGCGCCGATGAGCGGAGCCACGAACATCTGGGTGAAGATGGGCGGATCGTCCCACAGGTGCATGAACAGCGCGACGACCGCGACGAACTTGAACACCGACAGGCCGAGCAGGGCGCCGGCGGGCAGGTAGAACCACTCGAAGAGGGGCCCCAGCTCCACGAACGTGATGAGGCCCAGCACCGCCGCAACGACCGTGTAGAACAGCCAGCTGTGGTGCTTGTGCTCTTCCTCGTGACCATGACTGGCAGACATCAGGTGTACTCCAGCAGGTAGACGATGGTGAAGATGACGATCCAGACGATGTCGACGAAGTGCCAGTAGAGGCCGGCGACTTCGATGGCCATGCCCTCGTCACCGCGGATCCACTTCAGCCCGTACCAGACCATCGAGATGCACAGCCACAGGACGCCGATGGCGACGTGGGTGCCGTGGAAGCCGGTCAGGGTGTAGAAGGTCGAGCCAAACAGGTTGCCCTGCAGGGTCAGACCCTCGTGGAAGAAGTGGTTGAACTCGTAGACCTGGAAGCCGACGAAGCTGGCGCCGAACAGGGCCGTGACGGCCAGGAAGCCCAGCGTCATCGGCCGGTTGCCGGTCTTGGCGCCCAGGACGGCGAGCACCATGGTGAACGAACTCATCAGCAGGATGAACGTCGAGATCGACGTGACGTTCACGTCGAACACGTCCAGCGGGTAGGGCCCGACGAGGCTCTTGCCCCGGTAGGACATGTAGGTGCCGATCAGCGAGCCGAAGAAGAAGCAGTCCGAACCCAGGAAGATCCAGAAGGCCAGCTTCAGGTGCTCTACGCCCAGCGCGGCGTAGTGGTGGCTCTCGGCGTCTGTCGTCGTGACACCATGGTGGTGCTCGGCGGCGGTCGCAGACATGGAGGCTCCGGGAGGAAGGCGGGAGGGAGGGCGCGATCGCCTAGTGAGGCGTCGCGTCCTCCTTGGCCCAGAGAAGGATGGAGACGAGGAGGCCAAGCGCCATGGGCACCTGGACCGCGATCTGGGTCAGGAAGGCCGTGCTGTCGAAGGCACCATGGCCGCCACCCAGCATGAAGCACACGAAGATGCCGCCGGTGAACAGCGCCGAGACGACCGGCCAGAAGGACGGCGGGGGCATCTCGACGTGCTTGTGCGGATCGGTGTTGATCTTCTCCTGGCTGACCGGCGGGCCGCCCTCGTGCTTCTCGTCCCAGAAGGGACGATCGCTGTGCACGACAGGCACGGTCTGGAAGTTGAAGTGCGGCACCGGCGTCGGGATGGACCACTCGAGGGTGGCGGCATCCCAGGGGTCGGCCGGAGCCTTCTGGCCCTTCTTCAGCCAGCCCATGACCATGGCGATGGCGCTGATGCCGACGCCGATGGCGAGCAGGAAGGAGCCGGCGGTCGCGACCATGTTCCACAGGTCCCAGTTCAGGCCCGCGTCGTAGGTGTAGTAGCGACGGGGCATGCCGGCGGCGCCGAGGAAGTGCATCGGGAAGAAGGTGACGTTCATGCCGACGAACATCACGGCCCAGCTGATCTTGCCCAGGGTCTCGTTGAGGTAGACCCCGAACATCTTCGGCCAGTAGAAGTAGAACCCGCTGAAGAGGCCGAAGATCGCGCCGCCGAAGAGCACGTAGTGGAAGTGCGCGACGACGAAGTAGCTGTCCTGGTGCTGCAGGTCGACGGGCGGGCTGGCGTGCATGACGCCGGACAGGCCACCGATGGTGAACAGCGCCACGAAGCTCATCGCGAAGAGGCCCGCGGTGGTGAACTGGATGCGACCGCCCCACAGGGTGGCGATCCAGTTGAAGATCTTCACCGCGGTGGGCACCGCGATGATCATCGTGGTGATGGAGAAGGCCGCGTCCGCCACCGGGCCGAGACCGACGGTGAACATGTGGTGGGACCACACGCCGAAGCCGATGAAGCCGATGAGGATGCCGGAGAAGATGACGAAGGGCGCGCCGAAGAGCGGCTTCTTCGCGATGGTCGGCAGGACCTCGGACACGATGCCCATGGCCGGCAGGATGAGGATGTAGACCTCGGGGTGGCCGAACAGCCAGAAGAGGTGCTGCCACAGCAGCGGGTCACCACCGTTGGCCGGGGTGTAGAAGTTCGTGCCGTAGTTGCGGTCGAACATGAGCAGCAGCAGGCCGACGGTGATCATCGGCAGGCTCATGGCGAGCAGGAAGTTCACGACCATGGCCATCCAGGTGAAGACCGGCACGCGGAACAGGGTCATGCCCGGAGCGCGCAGGTTGAGGATGGTGGTGATGAAGTTGAAGCTCGCGACCAGGGAGGCCAGGCCGACGATCTGCAGACCGATCATCCAGAAGTCGATGGACAGGCCCGGGCTGTACTTGGCGGAGGTCTGGTTGGAGTAGCCGAACCAGCCGCCGTCCGGGACCACCGGGCCGTCGAAGACGCCGGGCATCAGGTTGAGGATGAAGGGCAGCTGGATGAACAGCGCGCCGAAGATGAAGATCCACCAGCCGTAGGCGTTGAGCCGCGGGAAGACGACGTCGCGGGCGCCGATCTGCAGAGGGATCAGGTAGTTGAAGAACGCGGCCGACAGCGGCATGACCCCGAGGAAGATCATGGTCGTCG
>MDTC01206675.1_pt1 | contig 25685 bp, 19 predicted proteins | sample 811181 | NCBI WGS metagenome assembly MDTC01 (sample SAMN05326644, study PRJNA326480) | marine metagenome | isolation source: seawater | place: Pacific Ocean: North | collected 2011
CTTAGTGCCCTTGGGTATTTCTGATTTGTGATCGTAGTCTGGTTCAATCAAGGGCAAGGGGGCATGGGAACGCTGCCTTGCCTTTACTTGAGGATTCCCGTTCACCACGACATCTCCAAGGTAGCTCAACAGTTTTGAAGCTCGATCCCGACGAGGTTTGAACCGGAAGAGAGCCGGTGTCACGTCGATCATTGAGGTCGTCGCCTTTCCTTTGACGAATTTCTCTTGAGTGATGACGTTTTCCAAAAAAGGAATGTTGGTTTTGACCCCTCGGATGCGCATTTCCCGCAATGCCCTGTGCATTCTATTCAAAGCCAGAGGCAAGTTTGGACCTGAGGCCGTGATTTTGACAAGCAAAGAATCGTAGAAAGGCGTAATGATAGCTCCCGTCTCGCCCATTGCGCCATCGAGTCGCACCCCAAAACCAGCCGCCGAACGATAATTAAGAATCTTGCCGTAGTCGGGAGCAAAGCCCTTTTCGGGGTCTTCAGTGGTTACTCGGCATTGAACAGCGCAACCGTTGCGGGGAATTTGATCCTGTCTTGGAATAGCCACTTCATCGCTATGCAAAGAAAAGCCCTCGGCTATAAGGATTTGAGAGCGTACGATATCTATGCCCGTAATTTGCTCCGTTACCGTGTGCTCGACTTGAATACGAGGGTTCATTTCGATGAAAAACCACTCTCCCGTGTCAATATCCAACAGAAACTCAACTGTACCAGCATTGTCATAACCAATTCCCTTGGCAAGCCTCACGGCCGCTTCGCATAGTTCGGAAACCGTATCATCGGGCAACCCAATGGAAGGAGCGACTTCAACTACTTTCTGGTAGCGTCGCTGAACCGAGCAATCCCGCTCGTGAAGGTGGACCACGTTCCCGTGCTTGTCTCCAAGAATCTGAACTTCCAAGTGCTTTGCCCGCCCGATGTAGCGTTCGAGAAACACGGCGGGGTTCCCAAATGCTTGATCCGCTTCGTTACGGGCCTCTTCGAGGGAGGCCATCAAATCCTTTTCTTCTCGCACTACCCTCATCCCTCGACCTCCACCGCCGAAAGCCGCCTTAATAATAAGGGGAAAGCCAATCTTCTTGGCCCACTTTCTAGCATCGGCAGGTTTGACTACCGGGTCAGGCGTAGCCGGCAAGGTGGGCACTCCTGCAATGTCTGCTGCCTTGCGGGCAGCTACCTTGTCGCCCATCTGCTCCAATAATTCGGGACTAGGTCCCACAAAAGTCAGTCCGGCCTCAGCGCAAGAGCGAGCGAAGGGAGCATTTTCGGAAAGAAAGCCATAGCCGGGATGTATAAGTTCCACTCCCTTCTCCTTGGCGATCGACACAACCCCCTCGATGTCTAGATAGGCAGCTACGGGTCCCTTGCCCTTTCCTACGAGGTAAGCTTCGTCGGCTTTGAAACGATGAACGCCGAAACGATCTTCTTCGGCGTAGACGGCAACTGTACGGAAGTTTAGTTCGGTTGCGCTGCGAAAAACACGCACAGCTATTTCACTACGATTTGCGGCAAGAATTTTCTTCATCGAAAGTCAATCTGTATGGCTCTTGGGTAAAACGGAAAAAGGGGTTTATCGATGCCCTTTCAGCCTAAATAACTCAACTTCAAAATGAAAACCGAGTAACATCCGACGAAAGAATCATCCGAAAGTTCTCGAACCAAGGATCCACTAATGAAAAAAGCCCAAAGTGATAAACCAATGCCGCAGTTGCCAGAAAAGGGCCAAAGGGTACTTCCACGCCCCATCCTACCCTCGCCTCCTGCTCAACTGATTTATCCTCTTCGGGTTTAACCTTTGCCTGAGCCAAGGCCATGGGTAAAAGCATAATCGTACCGATTAATGCACCCGCAAAGATTGCAAACAATGCGCCTTGCCAACCGCAGAATGCTCCAATGCATCCCAGCAACTTTACGTCGCCTTCCCCCAAGGCCTCCTTCCCCATCGCTTTTTCTGCAAGAAGGCCAATCCAGTAAAGTGAGGCAGAACCGACGAGTATCCCAATAAGCGAATCCAAAGCTGATTGGAAATGTTCTAAGTTGTTTCCGATTTCGACACCTAATCGCATCGCAGGAAAGAAAAAGGCCAAGGCCAACCCAAGTAAGGCTCCGCCAATACTGAAACGATCAGGAATGATAAAACTTTCAAGATCGGTCAAAGCTGCTCCGATAAGCAAACAGGCAAACACGGAGGCAATTAGAGCTTTCTCAGGATAAGCCCCGTCCCCGAAGGTAAGAACCGCCCATGCAAAAGTCACCCCGGTCAATGCTTCCACGATCAAATAACGGGAAGCAATCCTAGAGTCGCAGCAAGCTGCTTTTCCTCGCAATAAAATCCACGAGAATATTGGGATGTTTAATCGCCAAGAAATCGGAGAACTGCAAGATGTGCATTTAGATCCAGGTCTCCACATTGATTGTTCACGGGGAATGCGGTAGGCACACACATTCAGGAAACTGCCGAAGACGCTTCCTAGAATAAATGCCCAAACTCCGACAAAGGTCGGGTGTTCTTGAACAAAGGCTGAAAGCATGATGTTCATTTATGAGAGTTTTTTTCGAGCGGCCTCAAACATTGCGTCTACGGGAACATCCTTTTCTGTCCAAATTGCTAGGGAGCGAGCTGCTTGGTGAACAAGCATGGACAATCCGTTCGTCGCTCGCAAGCCGAGATCTCTAGCTTGCCTAAGCAAGGCGGTCTCCGCAGGGTTATAGACCATGTCGTATACTTTCGATCCCATCGACAACGCTGACAGGTCAAGAGGCGCAGGGTCTTCTAGCCTCAATCCAAGAGAGGTTGCATTGATGAGGACGAGCTCACTTTGATCGGCAAATATCGACGATGCTTCGTCAAAAGTGAAAGCTTTCACACTGGCATTCTGATCCTCGACTTCGGGCAAGGTTGCTAGCAACTCGGCCAACCGTTTGGGCGAACGATTACCGATCCAAAGTTTGCGACAACCTCGAAGTAGGCATTGATTCGCCGCTGCTCGAGCAGCACCGCCTGCTCCGAGGATAATCACCTTGGCGCCCTCTAGATCGACCTGTAACTCTTCCCGGAGAGCTTGTTCCAATCCATAACCGTCCGTATTGAAACCTCGCCATCCGTCATCACTGGCCAGTAAGGTGTTGACGGCACCCATGGCTTTCGCCTCTGCACTCAGTTCAACCACTAAGTCGAGAGCTTCAACTTTATGAGGAATCGTTAGGTTTAGTCCGCGAAATCCTTCACTTAATAAAATAGGCAACACCTCCGACAAACGCTCAGCTTCAACCGCTATTCGCCGATAATTCCATTTCGCAAAGCGGGTATCCGACTTCGCCATTTCGGACAAAGCTGCGTTATGGATTTCGGGACTAATGGAATGTCCGATAGGGAAACCGAGAACGGCAAGAGATATTCCTTCCCGAGAGATGCCAGTCAAATCCTCAGGCCTCAAGATTTGCTCAGGCATTCGCCTCACGGCGCAAGGCACCATCGAATTCAGAGATGAACCGAAGAAAGAGCCCTGCAAAATCCAGATTTCCCGCTTGGCGATAATGCATGGCCAAATTGCGACAGCCCCGAGTTAGCGTTTCAGCAACGGTTATGGGCAACAAATAGGGAGCTGACTGCTCTGAAGGAGAGTCTCCCAAGAAAGCTTCCAGTTCGTATGCCTCTCGGAAACGACCTCCGGACCATACGTCGATGTAAAAGGGAGGTTCTTCTATAAAGCAACCGACCATGAAGCGCCCAGGAAGTCCGATTGGCTCTAACTCGAAACCGATTCGGCGGGCTACCAGTAGGTAAATCACGGACAGTGTAATCGGCAAACCTCGACGACGCTCAACGACTTTGTGAATGAAGCTATTGTCAGGGTCATTGAAATCCTTGGTCGCCCCCCTAAAGCCATACTCATGAAAAAACACTCGATTCATAATCCGGCATTGCTCTCTTGCCGATGTCGGCGGCGTCATTAATTCTAGGCAACGTTCAGCTATTTCATCCAAAAATAAGTGACAGGCAGCTATGTCACAGGTCGGTGAAACTGTACGGTCCAGCAAGAACCAGCCCGTTTCTAGTTCGTATTTAAGAGAACGAATGAACTCCAAAAAAGCCTGAACTCCATCGGCCCATCCCAATTCATAAAGAAGTTCTCTAGCCCGGTCGGCCAGACTCACATCCAATCCCTGCGCAGTCTCTCTCAGAAAAATCTCACCGGAACCGGATAGACGCTTCAATTCTTCAACCAGAGCTTTCTTGACGAAGGGCGAGTCATCATCGAGAAGACCAAGTAGAGCTTTCGCTCTATCAGGAGGCAAAGTAATTTCAGTCACTTTTTCATATTTGCGCCACTCAGGTTGCCAAGCAAGCCTTCATATCGAAAGATTCCTTTGAACGCGTTCGCCAAACAACGCAGAACCGACTCTAATCAAGGTGCTACCCGCTCGGATGGCTTCTTCCATGTCACCCGACATTCCCATCGACAACTCGGGCAACTCAACTTGAAAAGATCCCACCAAACGATCCCGTAATTCGCGAAAGGATTCGAAGCAATTCCGAGCAACAGATGGGTTCTCGGGAGCAAATGGAGCAATGGTCATTAAACCTTCGACCTTCAAGTGAGAACAGGAGAGCGCCGCTTCCAGAAAGCTATCCGTTTCTTCAGGGAAAATACCGAATTTGGCAGGATCTTCTCCCGCATTGACTTGAAGCAATACACGTAAGCGACAATTCGCGGTTGCGGCGACGGCATCCAAACGTCGCAAGAGCTTTTCAGAATCGACTGACTGAACGCGAGAAAACTTATTCGGAATAAACTTCACCTTGTTAGACTGCAAATGGCCAATCAGTTCCCAATTTCCTGGCTCGCTCACCATTTCCATCTTTTCAAGGGCTTCCATGACACGATTTTCCCCAACTGAGCAAAAACCAGCTGAAAACGCTAGTCGAGCAGCCTCTGCCGGCCATGTCTTGGTAACTGGTAATAAGGTAACCTCTTCATGAGAACGACCACTTGCATCACAAGCTTTGGCCATGAGCGCTTTGACCTTGCTTAAGTTGTTTAGAAAAACTTCTGGAGTTATCATAAAAAGAAGACAATAAGAAAAACAAATATGTAGTTGCTTCCGATTAGAATAATTAATTAAGGAACATTGATGCAAATACAGAATTTCAAGACATTTTGCGACTTGGTCGAGACGAAAAGCTTTTCTAAAGCCGCACGCTTGAACGGTGTGACCCAGTCAGCGGTCAGTCAACAACTCAAAGCGATGGAAATTCATTACGACATGCTGATCATCGATCGCAACCAAAAGAAGTTTCGGCTCACTCCCCAAGGTGCAAAGCTTTATACGACTTTCAACGAAATCTTGCGATTGTACGAAAAGCTCAACTGCGAATTACAGGAAATGCGCAATATTGTGAGTGGAACAATTCAACTCGCAACTGTCAACAGTATCGGACTGCACGAACTTCCTCCATACCTCAAGCACTTCATGAAGGAGTACCCCTCGGTAAACGTTAGAGTCGAGTATCGGAGAGCCAACCTAGTCTATGAGGATGTACTCCATGGTTCAGTGGATCTAGGACTTGTAGCTTTTCCAAATAAACACAAAGAACTACAGGTAATCCCTTTCGCCGAGGACGAACTGGTACTTGCCACGCACCCCGATCATGCCTTGGCAAAGAAGAAAAGTATAAAACTCACGGACCTTCAAGGACTTGACTTCATTGCATTCGAGCGTGATATCCCGACTCGTAAGGCAACTGATGAAATACTTAGAAAAGCTAATGTCACAATAGGTCTTGTCATGGAGTTCGACAATGTAGAGACGGTCAAGCGGGCAATCGAAATAAATGCTGGTTGCGCAATCCTTCCCGCCAGCACTATCCGTAATGAAGTAGGCCAGAATCAATTAGTTTCATGCAAACTTAACGGTGGTAAGTTCTTACGTCCCTTAGCCATAATTCACAAGAAGAACAAACTCCTCACTCCAGCTCTTCGCTCGTTTATTGAATTGATGAAAGGTGAGTCGAAAATATCGTTAAACGACGTTAAGTAGTAATTCTTCTAGGCTGTTTTTGAGCCCCCCGTCAAGGTTTGCTCTTCTGACTTCTTTCGATCTTTTCCAGTCGAGCAGTAAAACTTCCTATTGCTACCTCACTGGCCATTTTTACGGGTAACCGTCGGTCATCAGTGGAATACCATATTCGGAGGACTCCCCGAGGGCTTTTCTTAAAGACTCCACGTAGATTCTTCAGAGCGGGCGTCGCCTCAAACACTTCAAACTTTCCTGCAGCGACCCGAAGCTTTTCTTTTTCCTGCACAGCTACCACCACGTCTTGAAGCACTCTACCGTCGCATGTCGGAAAGGATCGCTTTATGCCGGTTTTAATTTCTCCTAGCCGGAATATGTAGGCAATGGATAGGGGATCAAAAGACACAGGTCTTATGGGGATTTCCCTTTCTATCTTTCCGTAGTTGGAATAAAAAGCCAAGTCTTGATCGTAGTCGAAACGCACGACCACGTCGCGTTCGGTTTTCCCTTCTTGCTGCGTTTTTTTGTACAGCAATGATCTACGAAAATTTGGAGCTAGATAACTTTCCGCTCGAGTGCGGACTTTATAGAACGCATCGGCGAATTCGTTGGTTCGGACGGAGAGGACGAACTTGTGGCAAAGAGTCCCGTTTACCTCCTCGGATGGAGCCACTTCCATAGTTGCTCTACCTACGGGGATGAGACCCCATTTGATTTTGTAGTGCAGGCGTTCTCCTGAAACGAAAGGCAGTGATGATTCTTTTCCGAAACTCACATAGTAAGGCGTAAGAAAAAGAAGAAGGAAACAGAATAAACGAAACTTCACTGTTCGACGGGTATCGGTTCAAGCTTCCAAATCTCTTTGGCATATTCTCGAATGGTTCGGTCAGAAGAGAATTTTCCCGAGCGAGCAACGTTGCGTATAGCCATGGCACTCCATTTTTCAGCTTCTGCATAGACCGAATCGGCTTTTTGCTGAGCCTCGACGTAGGAACGGTAGTCGGCGAGAACAAAGTAAGGGTCTCCCCAATCGAGCAAGCTGTGGACAAGATCCGAGAAGGCCCCACTTTCTCCTCCGGTAAAGGTATCGGAACTTAGCCAATCAACAACGGATTTAAGTTCCTCGTCGGATTCGTAGACTACGCGTGGGTCGTAGCCATCTTGACGAAGCTCCTCGATAGCTTCGACGGTCTTTCCGAAAATGAATATATTTTCTTCGCCGACTTCGTCTCGGATTTCGACATTGGCTCCGTCGAGTGTCCCGATTGTCAGGGCGCCGTTAAGGGCAAACTTCATGTTTCCTGTTCCCGAAGCCTCCTTCCCGGCAGTCGAAATTTGCTCGGAAAGATCCGTGGCAGGGATAATTTGCTCAGCTGCGGAAACGCTATAGTTGGGAATGAAGGCGACTTTGATCTTGTCACCGATACGGGAATCATCGTTGATCCGGCGTCCAACTAGGTTGATGGCTCGAATGATGAGCTTGGCAAGATGGTATCCTGGAGCCGCTTTAGCTCCGAATAGAAAAACTCTTGGCTGTACATCGAGACCTGGATCGTTCAGCAGGCGACGGTACAGAGTTAGTACATGCAAAAGGTTCAGGTGCTGGCGCTTGTATTCGTGTAGACGTTTTATTTGAGAATCGAAGATGGCGGCGGGGTTCACCTTTAAGCCAAGTTCAGTAGAAAGGTAATTGGCCAAAAGTTCCTTATTGCATCGTTTCACTGCCATGAACTTCTCTCTAAAGGCAGTGTCCTCCGAATAAGAATCGAGATCACGCAAATGGTCCAGATCAGTTATCCAGTCATCCCCAATGGCAGAAGTGATGAGATCGGACAAAGCCGGATTGCAACCAAGTAACCAGCGACGAGGAGTAATTCCATTGGTTTTGTTGTTGAATTTCAGAGGGTACAGTTCCGCAAATTCTTTTAGTAGGTTTTCTTTAAGCAGCTTCGTGTGCAATGCGGCTACGCCATTTACCGACGAGCTGCCCGCTACGGACAGGTGAGCCATTTTTATACATCCATCCTTGACAATGCTCATGCTGGATTTTCGTCCTTCGTCTCCTGGCCACATCGCCTCCACCTCGTCGGCCAAGAAACGACGGTTTACTTCCCGGACAAGCTGGAGGTGGCGCGGAAGCACTTTTCCGAAAAGATCTTCTCCCCAAGTCTCCAAGGCTTCGGGCAGCAGGGTGTGGTTGGTGTAAGCGAAAGCGCGACGAACAATGTCCCAAGCAGAGACCCAGACCAAATGCTCTTCATCCACCAAAATCCTCAACAGTTCAAGAATAGCGACCGACGGATGAGTATCGTTCAGTTGTATGACAGCCTTGTCTGGGAATTCCTCCCAGCCTGTATCTTTCTTGCGAAAACGGCGAATCATGTCTCGCAAGGAACAAGCCACGAAAAAATATTGCTGGACGAGTCGTAATTCCTTGCCGCTTTCAGTTTCGTCGTTGGGGTAAAGAACCTTGGAAATGCTTTCCCCCAAAGCCTTCTCTCGCACTGCCTCGACGTATCCGCCTTGATTAAAAGTTTCAAAATCGAATTCCTGCGAAGCCTTGGATTCCCAAAGTCTTAGGAAATTAACGGTTTTGGCCCCAAATCCTACAATGGCGACATCGTACGGTACACCTTCTATCGTCTTGGTCTCGACCCACTGTGGCGAGTAGTTCCCGAAACTATCGTAATCATGCTTTACTCGACCGTATAATCGAACGGTCTGTGAATACTGGGGGCGTACGATTTCCCATGGATTACCGAACTTCAGCCAGTCGTCAGGACTTTCGATTTGATGACCATCCCGAAAACTCTGCCTGAACAGTCCGAACTGATAGTGTATGCCATATCCGATTGCAGGTAGTTCCAGGGTGGCCATCGAATCCAAAAAACAAGCGGCCAAACGGCCTAAGCCGCCATTGCCCAAACCCATGTCTCGCTCTTCTTCGCAAAGTTCTCCGAGATCCTGGCCCAGCTCCAACAACGCTTCCCGGACAGGTTCACGCAAACCGCAGTTATGTAGGTTCACATTCAACAAACGCCCCATTAGATATTCTAGGCTGAGGTAATATACTCGTTTAGTTTCTGACTTACTGTGAACGGCTTGAGTCTCGATGAACCGATCGATTAATTGGTCTCGAATCGCAAGAGAGGTTGCCATCCACAATTCTCGTCTTGTGGCATTTGATAAATGGCGAGCAATCGTGAGACGGAGATGCCGCAGAATCGAGGTCTTCATTTCCTCGACCAAGTTATCGCTCTCGGAGAATCTGGCATTGACCTCAAAGTCAGATTCTTTTGTTTTTAAATTCATCGTCTTAATTAACGCTTAAAGAAAATAGCACACAGGTTACAGTGACCTTACTAAACTGAAGTAGCAAGGCACGCACCAAGCTTTTACTACCTGCTTAAAGCAGTCCGAATAAAGGGACGTAAAACGCTACTCGGCTCGGAACTTATGAACGATGACGTGTTTGTAGGTTTCGCCGGGATTGAGCACACAGGACTTCCACCCCTTTTCGCCTTGGTGGTTTGGGCTATCCGGAAACATTTGGGTTTCGAGGCATAACCCAGAACGATGCGGATAGGCCTTGCCGCTCTTTCCTACGAGTGTTCCATCGAGATAGTTGCCCGTGTAAAACTGAATGCCTGGTTGATCGGTATGAATTTCCATTACACGTCCACTAGTTTGATCTTTCAAGGTTACTGCGTGGGCCAAGCCGTTGTCGTTACGACGAATAACCCAAGTGTGGTCGTAGCCTTTCCCAAACTTTAATTGTTCATAATCACCTTCAACTCGGGCTCCAATCCTATGAAACGTACGAAAGTCCATTGGAGTTCCTACCACTGGGGTGATAGCGGTGGGAATGTTTGTATCGTCGGTCGCAACAAAATAATCGGACAATATGCTTAATTCGTGTTCGAGAATAGTTGGGGCGCCCTCCCCTGACAAATTGAAATATGTATGGTTCGTTAGATTGAGGACGGTCGGTTTGTCTGTGGTCGCTTTGTAATCGATGCGCAGCTCATTGTCGTTAGTCAGGGTGTAGGTTACCTTGCAGGCGAGTGATCCCGGGTAACCTTCCTCGCCGTCAGGACTGGTCCGCGTGAAGGTGACGGCTATGTCATTCTCGTCCACTTCGGCATCCCATAGACGTTTGTCGAAACCTCTTACTCCCCCGTGCAAATGGTTTTTTCCATTGTTAACGGCGAGACTATATTTCTTGCCTTCGAGAGTGAAGTTTCCATCGGCGATTCGGTTTGCATATCGCCCCGTAATGCACCCGAAATATGGACTCTTCTCTTGGTACTCGGCCAAGGTCTTGAAGCCCAAAGCGACGTCCCCGAATTTACCATCGCGGTCGGGAGCTAGTATACTTACGACGGTTCCACCATAATCCGATACCTTGACCTTCATTCCGTTGGCGTTGGCCAAACTATATAAGTATGCCTTCTTTCCATCGGGCATTGTGCCAAAAGTTTGCTTGGAAACTGACATGGGTGGTAAGTCTATTGTAGAATTCTTGTTTAAGCCAAGAGCCTTCTTGGTCGAACCATAGGCTTTTTGTGATTTCTCGGAAATGTAGGAACCGGTTTTTTTGAAACCGGACTTGGTTTTGTCTCCGATTTCGGAAAGAGTGCAACTGGCGGCAAGAGTGGCTATGCAGGCGATGAGGACAAGAGCTTGTATCGAAGTTTTCATTGTTGAGTCCGTTAGATGGTTTAAGTTCGTTGATTAAACAGTTAAAAAAGTTCCTTTAACTTGTAAAAAGTATGGGTTTCGGGCAAGCACGGAACTCAAAGTTATCTTGATTCAGACGAATTACCGATTGACTCACAGTCCGCGTCCGAAACGTTTTTTCCACTCTCTCCAAGGATGCTCGAAGTAGGTCGGGCGCCCCTGCGGACAGGTCAAGGGATTTCGGCAACGCAGCAGTTGTTCCGCCAAGCGAATCACTTCACCATCGGCAAAATCATCTCCTGCTGCGCGTCCTCGAACCACGGCCAATCTGGCGATTTCCTCTTGTGCTATCGAACCTGCGTCGGACCCACCGGCACGACGTGCGAGATCCAGAAAATCGCGCAGGAAGGAAATCGACTCACCCGGTTCGATCCACGAGGGGCAAGCCTCCACCCGGTAAAAATTTCTACCAAATTCCTCAATGGCAAAGCCTTGGTTGCTCAATTCGGGCAGAGCAGATTCTAAAATACCGGCCTCCACTCCATCGACCTCGATTGGTTCTGGAATCAACAAGGTCTGACTTTCGACCGAATTTCCTAATGCCAAAGCATCCTCCACTTGCTCTAGTCGTACGCGCTCATATGCTGCGCGACAATGCAAGGCGATTACCCCCGCATCCGTCGAAAACAAAACGAGGTCTCCCTGCACACGGCCTAAGAAACGCCAAGCCACTCCTGGGTCGTCGCGAAAGCCCACTCTCTTCAGAACCTCCTCCACCTCAGATTTTTCCTCGGGCAATGGACCGGCATCGGTTACCGGGGATTCACCGGTAGAAGACACCTCTCCCATGGTAATTGAGGCGTCTGTTGAATCGGCGCCGCTCTCATTAAAACGCGGCACGGGAAGGGCTGAAGTGTCCAAGCGCGGTAAAACAAACTCTTTCTCGTCGGAATTATCTACAGGAGAAATTCCTTGGATGCGGACATCGCCGGAAAGTTCACGTAAACGATCTAGTACAGTGCGAATGACATACCCACGCACCTTCCCCTCCTCGCGAAAACGTAGCTCACGTTTCGCCGGATGAACGTTTACGTCTACAGCACCTGGATCGATTTCCAAAAACAAAGCCACCGGTGGGTAGCGACCCTTAGGCACATAGCTGTGATAAGCCTCGATCAGGGAATAAGCCAATGTCTTGCTTTCCACAGGTCTGCGATTAACGAAAAAAAGCATCTCCTTTCGTGTTGACCTACCCTTTCCGGGCTTAGCTAGCAAGCCATCTAGCCGATAGCCATCTCCCTCGCCTTCCACAGGTTCCATATCCTCGGCTAGACCTCGACCGAAGATTTCATGTACCCGGTCTTTAAGGTCGGAGCAAGTAGGAGAACGGAAAATCGTGCGGCCTGCCTCGAGCAAGGTGAAGGATATTTCTGGATGAGCCAACGCATAGAGCCTCGCTAAGTGGCAGATGTGGGCGGACTCGGTCGCGTCCGTCTTGAGAAACTTTCGTCTTGCTGGTACGGAGTTGAACAATTGGGCAACCTCGATTCGTGTGCCCTCGGGCATCCCGCAATCCTTGTTGTGGATCATTTTTCCACCGTTGAGAAAGATCTCTCTTCCAGCTTCTTCACCTTTTGACCGCGTGCGAAGCGTAAATCGGCTTACACTGGCAATGGAAGGAAGCGCTTCCCCACGAAAACCGAAGGAAGTAACGAGAAGTAAGTCGTCTGCTTCCCTGATTTTGCTGGTGGCATGTCGCTCTAGGCAAAGTAGTGCTTCGTCGGGATTCATGCCTTTTCCGTTATCCTCCACCCGAATGTAAGCCTTGCCACCGTTACGATACTCAACCTCGATTTGAGTGGCGCCGGCATCAATGCTGTTCTCGACTAATTCCTTGACCACCGCCGCTGGTCTCTCGACAACCTCACCAGCAGCGATCTGGTTGGCTACACGGTCGGGCAAAATACGTATTGTAGGCATTGGAATCCACTCGTAAGGGTAAGCGCTAAAGTCCTCAACGGGAAAATGTCGAAAGACCTTTCAAGCTTGGGCAAAGGGCGGAACTTCAATATAAGTTGATTTCCAAAACTCATGTCGAATCGTCTCAAAAAAGAATCCAGCCTCTACCTGCGTCAACACGCTGAAAACCCAGTGAACTGGTATCCTTGGGGAGAGGAAGCCTTTGCCGCTGCTCGCGAGCAAAACAAGCCCCTCCTAGTCTCTATCGGTTACTCCGCTTGCCACTGGTGCCACGTCATGGCCCACGAATCATTTGAGGATTCCTATGTGGCTGACATCATGAACAACCATTTCATCTCCGTGAAAGTGGATCGAGAGGAACGACCCGACGTCGATCATGTTTACGTCGAGGCCGTCCAAATGTTCAATCAGTCTGCCGGTTGGCCGCTTAACGTATTTTGTCTTCCAGACGGCAAACCCTTCTGGGGGGGAACTTATTTCCCTCTCGAGGATAAAGGACAGGGAATCGTTCCTTGGCCGCAGCTTCTCATGCGTATCGCCGACCATTACGAACGCACGAAGAATGAAATGGTCGAGAATGCTGAAAACGTTGTGAAGAACCTCGTCCACGCCAACGACTCCCAATCCTCCGGCGAGGATGAATGGAAGAATGGTCTCCTCCTCGAGGCAGCAAGAGAGCTTTGCAGTTCTCATGACGACGAGCATGGAGGCTTCACTCCCGCCCCAAAGTTTCCGTCCCCAATGAAGATGGATTTTCTGCTCGCTCTCCGCGAATCCCACGCTTGCTCGCAAACCTTTGGCATGGGCAAGCGGATAGACGCTGTCGTGCACAAAACCCTTGCCGCCATGGCCCGGGGAGGTCTCTTTGATCAATTGGGTGGTGGTTTCGCCCGCTACAGCGTGGATGCCGAGTGGAAAATTCCGCATTTCGAGAAAATGCTCTACGACAACGCTCTTTTACTCGCCACATATTCTCGGGCGATGCGTCGACAACCTGATCCGCTATTTGTAGCCGTAGTCGAGGAAACCGTGGGATGGTTGCGCCAAGACATGCTGTCTCCAGAGGGAGGTTTTTACTCCAGTCGAGACGCTGATAGTGAAGGGGAAGAAGGCAAACACTATGCGTGGACTCCCGAGCAGGTTAAGGAAATCCTCGGCGAAGAGGAAGGCGCGACTTTCTGCGAAGCTTACGACGTCATGACCGAAGGTAACTTCGAGCGAGGCACTTCCAATCCCGTATTGCTCACCGAAGATTTCGAGAAGCGCCAAGCCCTCGCTCCTTTACGGGCAAAGCTTTTCGAGGCTCGCTCCGCACGTCCCTCCCCTGCTCGTGACGAAAAGCAAGTCGCGGCGTGGAATGCTCTACTGATTCGTGGCCTGGCCGAAGCAGCATTCGCCTTTGGCCGGAAGGAATGGCTCTCCCTCGCCCGCGAAACGGCCGACTGGGCATGGGAAAAACTTCGCGACGAGGATGGGACCCTTCACGCCGTTCGCTACCCGGACAAAAACGCTACAGGGCCCGGCTTCCTCGACGATTACGCCTTTCTCGCCGAGGCTCTCCTCACTCTCGCCTCTTTCGTCGACTGGATCGAACCTGGTGCATCCGCTACCTATCAGGCTCGGGCAATCGAGCTGGCCGAGATAGCCCTCGCCCGCTTTAGCGATCCTGAGCTACCCGGTTTTTTCTTTACCGCCGATGATCAGGAAGCACCCGCCCAAGCTAGAAAGAAACTCTGGTACGACAATGCACTCCCTTCGGGCAACTCCTCTCTCTTGCGGGCATTCGCCTCACTCCACCAGTTAACCGGGGAGCGGCGTTGGTTTCGAGAGTTCTCGCAGACCAGAGTCGCCTATCCTAATCTGGCCCAACGTGTCCCTCAAGGAATCGGTCACGCGCTTGCCTCTCTCGCCGAGCAGGCTATTGGGATAATAGTCATAAAGATCAAAGACTGCGACATTGAACCTCTTGTCGAAAGGCTTCGTCAAAAACCCTACCGCCTCCTCCACCTGCGAGTCACGAAAAACGCTGAACAGCCGAAAGGATACCAGCTCTGCGTGGGAACGGAATGCAAGCAACCGGTCCAGGACGTCTTGGAAGTAATTCGCCTTCTATACGGTGATGAAGAAGAATAAGTGATCCTAGCCCTTTTCCCGTATCTTAGCCAATAGGCGGCTCTGCGTCCGACCATCTTCCTTTACCACCTTCTCGGCCACCTCCATAAGATCGTACGGTTCGTCGTGCAGAGAGCTATGTGCAACGTAGATCGCTGCTCTAATCAGCTTGGAGTCGGTCTTTATCCGTTGCCCAGTCTTTGAAATAACCCGCTCGATCCCGTCTAGAAGAGAAAGGTCGTCTTGGGTAAGGGTAATGGTACGCACGATACGTTTAGGTGATTTTGAGTCATTTTCGTCTGTCATGTCTATTTAATTGGTGTAATATATTATTTACTTCAAGTACTTAGCAAAGTTAACTGCACGAACAAAGCATAAAGGAAGGATTTGCCTTTGCTGCCCGAAAGCGCTTCAACAGAGTCAGTGATGGAGGTGGTGGTTGCTAATTACGTGTTGGACTTCGCTGAGTTCGAAACGAACTTGTGGATGATTCTCTTTTACACCATCCCCGCATCGATTGCTCTTTGGCAGGCAATGCAAGGGTGGCGACAGGGGTTAACTCGAAAAGTCGTAGCGCTGCTCTCCTTAACTGTAGCCTTCGTCGCCGCATGGTACGGAGGGGAATATGTCCTCGGCATGCTTCCGACCAACGAACCCTCCCACCCCTTTGCCCGCGACCTCGCCGGTTCCGCCATTTCCGGCTTCGGGACCTATGTCGTGCTTCGTCTCCTCGCTGTCGCCCTTTTCTTTCGAGGAGAAGTCAATATCAGATTGCTTGACCGTTTGGGCGGTCTCCTGGTGGGCTTGGGCATAGCCTGTCTTTGGATACTGGCATGGGGATTATCCGTGCGCTATGTCGCCACGGTTCTGGAATCAAGTATATACGCGACAACTCCTGTGGACGGTTCTCCCACGAAAACAATCGAGGAACAAGCACCCGGGCAAAACCCTATTGTTCGTGCCTTTCTCTTCTGGAACCTACGCTCAAGTCAATCCGGAGTCGGCGAAAAGATCGGGCAAGCCGACCCCATTACACCGTCTTTTTATCAAAATAGCCGTAATCTCATCCTACTTTCCCGTAGCCCGACTGCAATGGCTCGTCTAGCCGCCGACCCAATGGTATCCGACTTCCTCAACAAAGATTCGTCCCTCAAGGAATTGGCTGCTGACAAGGAAATCGTAAGCTTGATCGAAAAGCGAAGCTGGCTGGATCTCCTTCGCCACCCCAAGATCTATTCTACTTTAAGGGACGAGGCCTTCCTCAAGCGCCTCAGAGAAAGTGGTCTTGATAGAGCCATGGTCGAGGCCCTCAAAGAGAATTCCTGATAATATTTATGAGCAAATATATCGCTATGAATCGCTTCAAAATAATCAAGGGGCATGAGGTCGATTTCGAGGAAATCTGGAAGATGCGAAACACCTATCTTGATGGCTCACCCGGTTTCATCGAGTTCAATCTACTCCGAGGACCCGAACGCGAGGGTCACGTTCTTTACGCTTCCCACACCTTATGGGAATCGGAAGCTGCATTCGAGGACTGGACTAACTCCGAAGCCTTTCGGCAAGCCCATGCAGGTGCCGGCAAACGCGGCCATCTCTATTTGGGACATCCCGATTTTGAAGGTTTTGAAACCGTCGATGGCACCTCGGTGGTGAGGGACGGATAAAAGATAACGGACACTGCTGCTGCAGAGCCCCGATTATAATATCCCACAAAGGATTCGGTGTATCCTCCCCTTCCCGACTTTGCGGAGTTTTAAGCGTTCAATTTGCTTGAGAGCAGGTCTTCAAGCTTGCGAACGTCGGCGGCGAACCTGCGGATGCCTTCGGCTAGTTTCTCGGTGGCCATGGGATCTTCGTTGAGAAGGAAACGAAAAGCATTTTCGTCCATGTGAATCTTCTCGAGGTTGGAAGCGTGGGCTTTCTCTTCCGTGAGCTTCTCGGAAACCGATTCGTAATCGTTTTGCATTTCCTCGAGAAGGTTCGGGCTGATGGTGAGAAGGTCGCAACCAAAGAGCTCCTTGATTTCACCGGAATTTCGAAAACTGGCCCCCATCACCTCGGTCTCGTGACCGAATTTCTTATAGTAGTTATATATGGCGGTGACGGACTGGACGCCGGGATCGTCGGCTCCGTGAAACTCCTTGCCCGATGATGCCTTGTGCCAATCGAGAATACGCCCGACGAACGGAGAGATTAGCTGGGAACCCGCCTCGGCGCAGGCGATTGCCTGAGCGTGGGAGAACAGGAGAGTCATGTTACAGTGAATGCCCTCTTGTTCCAGTACTCGTGAAGTCTCGACGCCTTCCCAAGTAGTGGCAAGCTTTATGAGGATGCGATCGCGAGGGTGGCCGGCTGCCTCGTACATGGAAATGAGTTTTCGGGCCTTGGCCAAGCTGGCCTTGACGTTGAAGGAGAGACGGGCGTCTACCTCGGTGGAGACACGACCGGGCACAATGGCGAGTATTTCGGAGCCAAATCGTACGAGCAGGCGATCCATCAATTCATCGACGTCCGACACATCATCCGCCTTTGCAGTTTCCACCACATCGTCGACAAGACTCGCATAGGCTTCTTGAGATGCTGCCTTAAGGATAAGGCTCGGGTTGGTTGTGGCGTCTCGAGGTTCGTACTCACGAATGGACTCGAAGTCGCCCGTGTCGGCGACGACGATGGTGTGTTGCTTTAGCTGGTCGAGGACGGAGGGAGAATCGCTCATGATGACTGGGTTTTGGAGTTGTGAGTAAGCGAAAACGGCCCGAGGATTTTAGTCTCGGGCCGTCTTAAAAAGGTCATTTGATAGGGAGCAGTATCAGCTCACGTTCCTATTGATGCAGTTGAGATCATCGAAGGCCGACGCGAGGCGCTTGACGAATGCGTTTTCACCGGAGCGTAACCAAGTGCGCGGATCGTAGTACTTCTTGTTGGGTACGTCGTCTCCATCTGGGTTTCCGAGCTGGGCGTTGAGGTAATCCTTGTTTGCCTTGTAATAGTCGTGAACTCCATCCCAATAGGCCCACTGCATATCAGTGTCGAGATTCATCTTGACTACACCGTAGCCGATGGCTTCGCGAATGTGCTCTCTGGAGGAACCCGAACCACCGTGAAAGACGAAATGGATGGGCCTATCACCCGTTCCGTGCTTCTCTTTGACATAATCTTGAGAGTTCTTGAGAATTATTGGGGTAAGCTCCACATTACCTGGCTTGTAAACACCGTGTACATTGCCGAAAGCAGCAGCCACGGTAAAACGATGGCTCACTTCCTTGAGGGTTTCGTAAGCTTGGTTGACTTCCTCTGGCTGGGTGTAGAGACGGGAACTGTCGATGTCGGTGTTGTCGACTCCGTCTTCCTCTCCCCCGGTGACGCCCAGCTCTATCTCTATGGTCATGCCGAGAGGAGCCATACGCTCGAAGTATTGCTTGGAGGTGGACAGGTTATCCTCGATCGGTTCCTCGGAAAGATCAAGCATGTGCGAACTATAGAGGGCTTTCCCTTCCTGTTCGTGAAACTTTTCCCCTGCGTCGAGCATGCCATCTACCCATGTAAGGAGTTTGCGAGCAGCGTGGTCGGTATGGAGAATGACTGGTACGTCATAAGCCTCGGCCATGGCGTGAACGTGCTTGGCACCAGATACTGATCCCGCAATAGCTGCCTTTTGATCATCGTTCGATAGGCTCTTACCCGCATAAAAGATTCCGCCGCCGTTCGAAAACTGGATCATTACTGGAGATTTTACTTGCGCGGCCGCTTCAAGTACGGCGTTGACCGAGTTGGTGCCCACTACGTTGACCGCCGGAAGCGCGTATTCGTTTTCTAGGGCATCGTTGAAGATCGCTTGAACGTCGTCTCCGGTAGCCACTCCACCTGGGAATTTATTACTCATAATTATTTATTTTCGCTGTAATTAAAAGGTTGATTTTACCGTAAAGAGAGAAAGGAAGAAATATCAAAACGTATGCAAGAAGTAGCCTAAAGAAAAAAAGGAAGTTCACCACTAAGCAAATCGAAAATATGGAAAGTCAAGCGAAGCGTGTTCAGCGAAGCAAATCACCGACGTCTCCTTGCCCTACGGCTTTTTCTACCTCGTCCAATTTGATGAAGGTGGTCCGGGTATGCGGAAGTTTGTAACGCTTGAAGACCCCCTTTTTCAAAAGATAGTAAAGTTTGCGTTGAGAAACTCTTAGTACTTTAGCAGCCTCTGAAATACGTAAAATTTTTGGAACAGGAGGTTTACGTAATTCATCCATGTAATTTTCCTGTGCCATTGCCGTGGATTCCAACTTATCGATCCGCTCATCGATCGAATCCAGTCGTTCCTTGATTTCGCTGAGAGCGAGAAAAATAATTTCATTTTCGATGGCAAAGTCCTCGGGAATTCCAAGCTCAAGAGCTTTCTCATTACGAAACTTGACGGCATCGATACGACTACGAAAATACTTTCTATGACGTTTTTTTCGATAGGTCCAAGTTATGCAGTGAGAGGAAGTGCGATTGGCAACAAAGGAGTAAGAGACTTTCATGTAGTCTAATGATTGAGATATTATTCGAAAAAGAATTGCCTTTCGCCGAAGAATCTTTGGATTAAGTTTTAATTATTTCACAGATGTCTCGAAACAAAAGACTATGAGCGAAAAGAATTTTCCCGAAGTTGTAAACGAGATTCACGAAAAGGATGCCCGCTACGGCAAAGGGGCTTATTTTTTTGTACGTGAAGCTTTGGATCATACTCTCAAGTCCATTGATAAATCTCCGAAAAAAGATTCAGGGCATGTTTCAGGTAATCAATTGCTAGATGGAATTCGAGAATTTGCACTGGATCGATTCGGTCCGATGACCATGACTGTCCTTGAGCACTGGCAGGTGAATAAGTGTAGGGATTTCGGAGACATTGTTTTTAATCTCGTCGAATATGGTATCTTGGGGCGTACCGATAATGATTCTCCTGAAGATTTCGATAAGGGTTATGATTTTCGTGAGGCTTTCGAGAAACCCTTTTCTCCTAATTCTTCTACAGGCGATAAGCAGGAACCCTCTCGTAACTGAGCTAACCTCCGAGCACGAAACGCACAATGAAATAGACCAAAGCCATTATGGCCAAGGCGACTACGCAAGAGGCTTGACTCTTGGCATATGGCCCAGAACCGAAAGCCCCTCCCTGATTTAATTCAGCCCGTCCGGAAGAATCACTCTCATCTTCAGATTCCAAATCCACCGAGTCGAAACCACAAGCAGGACAGATCTTTCCATCCGACTCATGCCACTCGAAATCGCAATAGCTACATTGTCGAAACATACTGTTACATCTTTGTCCTCAGAATGGCAGGGTCGAGAAAAAATATTGCCTACGAGATATAGAAATAAATAAGGCGACTTTCGCCTTGAGCATTGCATGATCTGTCTCAAAGATAGGTACTTTCCTGTGAACATCCAAAGACTTACAACTTTTCTGGCCCTACTATTTACTGTTGAGACCACTTCATCCTCGGCTTCGCCACTCACTGAGGAATTAGCATTGGTTCATGGCAAGGCCCAAGCTGGCGACGCATATTATCAAGGTGCACTTGCTCTCTTTCACCGATATGGCGAACGTGGGCTAAATATAAATTTAGTAGAAGCCGAAAAGTGGGCTCGTCTGGCCGCAGCAAAGGATAGTGCCTTCGGTTTGTGTACATTAGCCGGGATAGAATTGGAAAAAGGAAACTCCGAACGTGGTAGATACCTTTATGACGAAGCTTACTTGAATTCAGGGCTTCTCGCTCTTGCCCGCGACAAAGATCCACTCGCCCTTTTCTGCTTGAGTATGATTGAAATAGATAACCCTCCGCGGAATTTCCCGAAGGCGATTCGGCATTTGAGTCAATCCGCAGACCTTGGTCTTGCAGCTGCTCAAAGTACTTTGGGAATGCTTTATTTTACAGGTGTCGGAGTAAAGAAAAACTCTCAAATAGCCATTCGATGGTGTTCAAAGGGAGCGAGATTGCATTCTCCATTAGGAATGTTCTACCTAGGGATGGCCTATTCTGTTGGGGATGGCATTGATTATAATGAAGACATCGCAGGTCGTTGGCTGCGAGCCGCGGCTGACCGCAACCAACCGATGGCTCAGCTTACCCTTGGGATGAAATACGCCACGGGAGAAGGGGTTCGTCGAAATCTGGAAGCTGCAGTAGGTTGGCTTGACAGAGCCTCCTCTAACGGTTCTTCAGAGGCAAAACTACAACTTCGTAAGTATCGAGTCCTGCTTGAACACGCACAAAAAGGTGAATCTTCCACACGAATAGACTTGGACCAAAGATCTCTAGCCCAAATTACAGCTGAAAAAACCTCAGGCAATTTGAATAATCAGGACAAAAACGTCTCCGTAGACGCTCCCATGCTATCTCCCTTAACCCCGAGAGAATTGGCGGACCCTGTTAAATATGCTCGCAAAGCCTTGACTCTAGGAAAAAACTCAGCCAAGGCCATTCGCCTGCTTAAAGGTCCTGCTCGTTCAGGGGACATTGAAGCATCTCGTCTTCTCGGCACCGTTTATTATCGGGCAAAAGAGTATGAACAGGCACGAAGTTGGTTTCAATCTTCAGCTAAAGGTGGTGATGTTGAAGCTCAACGTTTTCTTGGGATGATTTTTTTTCTCGGTCAAGGGGTTGATCAAGATTACGCACAAGCATCTCATTGGCTTGGAAAGGCTAGTTCCGGAGGCGATACGCAAGCACCACGCTACCTTCGTATCGTTGACCAGTTCTACAAATCCGAAACAATTTCGTCGGAAACACCTTAATCATACAAGCTTTGACTTAGGTGCCTGGGATATTATTTTGTTAAGTTTGTTGAAGGTCAGCCAACGTACTTTTCTGCAAAAGTTATTGAGCCCAAGATGCCCCAAGCAAATCTAGATTTAGTTGGTTTGTTCTGCCGGATTCGATATTGAAAGGCTTAGACCAAACGACACCGACTTGACCGAGAGGAGCGGTTCCGATGATATGATAAGTTCCTGGAGCAAGCGAACTGACTTTGGCAAGCCCTCGAGCATCGGTTTTAATGCGGGCAAGATTTGAACCAGCCAATGCATTTCGTATGTGTGCAGCAACTCCGGGATATCGATAGCCACTTTGTATTGAACGAGCCCATAACTCGGCAGCTGTCTTTATGCCTTCAGTTATTGGAATCTGAATTCCAGACCTTTTAACGATAGTGTCCAAGTCATCTCGGAGAACGAAAAACTCAATATCCGAAGCTGGTCGCACCCTGTTGTTCAGAAATTGAACATTCGCATTCAGCTCTAGATTTCCATCGCCAGTGGGTACCGGACGAACACCACGAATTGAAGGTGGTGTAAGTGAAGAAGTTGCCGAAGTTGGTGTTGAAGCACGAAAATTACGACCGATTTGTGACGGTAAAGGCAAAGGCTCTATCCGCGAAGGTCGAGAAGGAATTCTAGAAGTTGCGGCCAAACCTCCTCCAACCCCCCTCCCGGAAGCCATAGACGGAAAAGAACTTCTCGGAGTAGTTGCACCTGAAGGAGTCGAAGAAGCTAGAGACCTTACGGAAGATTCAGAAGAGCCACTACGTAGGACTCGAATCACATCTCGAAGAGACACCACGGCACCTTCAAGTTGGGCAACCCTATCGCGCGAAGACTTCAATTCATCGTCTTGAAGGGCGATCTGCTGCTGTTGTGCTCGTTCACGCTCATAGGTTTCACGCTTAACCTGCTTGGATGCCTGAAGTTCGCTCTGCAAGTTATTGATCTTAGCTTGCTCCCTCTCTATCTGCATTCTGGAGATAAGGTTCTTTTGTCGCTCCTCTTGGAGTTCACGACTAAGCGCATCATTACCTTGACTAGACTGATTCAGTGTCAATTCTTGCTTCAGCCTTTCATTTTCTTGGTTAAGTTTTTTCAATAGAGATGCGGCAGCAGGTGAAGAGCCCGTGAAATCGGTAACTCCCGGTGGCATAGATGCGGAGCTAAAACGATTTGAACCAAGTTCGGCGCTACGAGCCCGAGCCACTCGGAGATCTTCTTCGAGGACAATCAGGCGCCTGTTGGCTTCCTGAAGTTCAGAGTCCGTTCGATCCAAATTCATTTTTGCGGTTTGTTCGGCCCTACGAGCTAGACCTGCCTGTTCTTCAGCTTGTAAAATCCTTGCTCTCAATTCTCCTTCATTCAAACTGTTGCCCGAGAGAGAAGCCTGTGCCATGTTTTCTCGTAATGATAATATGCTTTTATCTCGTTGTTGTACTTGATCTCGCAAGGTGGCATTTTCTTGAGCAAGAGCATCAGGGGCATTGCCTCCACTAACGGAAGCACTTCCTGTAAGGCGAGCGTTCTCTGACTTAAGAAAAGCATTTTGGTCTTTTAATTGAGAAAAGTCTGCAAGCGAACGCTTGAATTCAGAATTTAACTGCAATACGTCGTTATCACTCTTACGTAAGGCCAATCGAGTTTGTTCCAGTTCAGCGAGTAGAGCGGGGGTTGGCGAATTAGCGGATGCTTTGGCTGTCTCGGCTTTGGCTGTGGCCAAGTCCTGCTGAAGCATTAAAAGGTCATTCCCCAAACCCTGAAGCTCGGAAACTTGGGATTCGCTCTTGGTTAAAGCACTACGCGCTTCGTCGAGTTTCGCTTGAAGGGCTTCAACTTGTGCGGTTGAGCTTTGCGCAAGTTGCCCCTTGGCCAAAGCAAGATCCCGTTGTAGTTGTGCTAGATCGTCTCGAAGTCCTTGAGAAGAGTTCAACGCTTCCGTTAAATCCAAGACCTTTTTTTCTGCGGACGCCTTGGCAAGTTCCGCAGATTCAAATTGGGCCAGAGAATTGGCAAGTCGTTGATTCAGTTCTTCAAGTTCCTCAGAAGGTTGATTTTTCGGAGATGCTTTTACCAGCGCCGTCAGACGGTCATTGGCTTGCTGCAAATCAGTTTCGAGTTCCAAAATCTCCCCATACTTATCAGCCAATTGACTTTGTAACTTGGCAACGTCAGGATCCTTCAACTGAGCCCGGGATGCTAATTCACGAGCTAATTCCAACTCTGCCTTCAGGCTTTCAAGCTCACCACGTAATTCGGCAACTCGCAAGTCGGGTTCTGAGGTCTGTGGTTTTCGATTAACTGCCTCTGCCAGTTGCGAACGCAAGTCATCAAGTTCTTTCCGTAGAGACGCTGATTGGTCTCCCGATTGAGGCAACAACTCTAATTCTTTTATGCTTTTGGCCAACTTGGCTTCGGCAAGCTCTCGCTCAAGATCCTTGGTCTCAACAATAGACTGCAAGCTTGATATTGTATTTTGTGCATCCGTAAGTTCTTGCTCCAATCGATTGAATTTAACCAAGTTTGAAGGGTCACCATCCGTATGGACAGAATCATTGAATTCCAGTTCGGCCAGCTTAGCCTCAGCAGACTTTAACTGTTCGTTAAGTCGTTCAGCCAAATCGCCCTGTCCAGTATTATCGTTTCGTTGCTTAGCCAGCTCATCAAGTTGAAGCTTTGCACTGATTAATCGCCTTTCCAAGTCGGCTGAGACGGGAGCTTCGGATCCCTGCCTGGCTTCCAGTTCATCAAGTTTGCGTTTAGTCATAACCAATTCGCGCTCCAATAGCTCTAAGGTATTGCCTTTGCCTTTCTCAACGTCCATGACGCTCGCTTCCAAATCGTTCACTCGATTTTGCGACAATTCCAATTGTTCCTCAAGCCCCGTGATCGTTTCCACACCTGCATTTTCAGATTGGGCCAAGCGGGCTTCCAATTTGGCGACTTCGCCTTGTGAACTTATTAACTGTTGATTAAGACGAGCAAGGGATTTCGAGTAGTTGACGTTTCGTCCAGCTCCATCTTCCGAGAGCATTTCAACCTCTAACTGAAGGTCGGATACACTTTTGCGTAAACGTTCCTTCTCTAATTCGGAACGCTCAATGTCGGACAACTGGGATTGCATCGCATTCGCCAACTCTGAACGCAATCCATCAACTTCACCATTTACTTGGTCGGCTTGGTCTAGACTTTCCTGTAGCACTCGAATGGTACCCAGGGCTTCTTGCAATTGGGCAACCGCTTGCTGTGCCTCGATGTTATTACCTGTACCTGCTGTTTTCAGTCGAGCTATCTCAACTCGGGTATCATCCAGTTCACTTTTGAGGTCTTGTATCAGTCCCTTGGACTGATCGGTTCTGTCATACATTGTTGCCTGAGTAGCAGCCAACTGTTCTTGGGTTTGCTCTAATTGATGCTCCAAGGAAGATACTTGAGATGCACTTTGTTCTTCGGCTTTTTCCTTGGCTTCCTTCGCAAAAACAAGCTCTACTTGTGACTCGTTCAACTGTTCTCGCAGGGAAGCAATAATACGATCGGCATCGGATACTTGAGAATATTGTGTTTTCTTCGTCTCGTCCAGTACCTCGTTCAATTGGCTAAGTTGATCAGCAATGTTTTGCACTTCCGCCAATTCATTTTTTACTGACGATGCTTCATCACGAACTTTTCTCAACTCAAACTCCTGTCCTTTCAACTGCTTGTCTTTTTCAGAAAGTTCTTCCAAGCTTGATTGGTGTCGGCGCTTTGTCGCCTCAAGTTCGACTTGCAGAGCAGAAATAAGTTCGATTGCTTTGCTCTGGTCCGTGTCAAATCTTTGAACCAGATCGTCAATCCGAGATTGAGACTCGGACAAGGATTTTTCCATATCTCCTACAACGGGAACTTTTCGAATGGCGCCATGAGTAGCTTCTTGCAGGGCAATTTGAGATTCTTGTAATTCTTCCTCAAGTCCCTTAATGGTAGAGGCAAACTCAAATTCCTTTTGAGCCATTAGGGCTCTAGCATTTTCAAGAGCAGATCTCGAGGAATCAAGGTCTTGATGAGATTGCCCGACACTATTATTAATTGAACTCATGCCTTCTGCC
>MDTC01137772.1_pt1 | contig 25673 bp, 25 predicted proteins | sample 811181 | NCBI WGS metagenome assembly MDTC01 (sample SAMN05326644, study PRJNA326480) | marine metagenome | isolation source: seawater | place: Pacific Ocean: North | collected 2011
AAGAAATATTATAACTAGACTCTCACATTTAGGCGCTATGAACATAATACTTCCATTAAATACAATTTGAATTATAAGGGTATAATGGATCTTAATATCAAAAATAAAGTTGCACTTGTTACTGGAGGGGCTCAAGGTATTGGGTCGTCGATATCAAAAAACTTACTTCAAGAAGGAAGTAAAGTTATTATTACAAGTAGAAACCTAGATGCCATTAATGATTTTAAAAAAGAGAATAGTGATTATGTTAATAATTTATACTGTGTAAATACTGAATTACTTGACGATAAATCTATATCATTCGTTAATGATGAAATTAATAGATTTGGTTTAGAAGTTGACATACTTGTTAATAATGCAGGTCATACAATGGATATAAAAGATCCATTTTGCGATATTACTGATTGGCACAAAGTTTTTAAATTAAATTTCGATGTACCTGTGCAATTAGTAAATTTAATGGTTCCAAATATGAAGAAAAAAAAATGGGGTAGAATTGTAAATATTACATCTTGTGCAGGACTGGAAAATAGTGGGCCTGTCACGTTTAGCACTGTGAAGGCCGCATTAACAGCGTATACAAGGTCGATGGGCAGGGTGCTCGCAATAGAAGAGCCAGGAATTGTAATGACAGCCTTATTTCCTGGAGTTGTAATAACAAAAGGAGGCCATTGGGAGGAAGTTCTTAAAACGAATCCTAAACATGCCGAAGAGTATTTAAAAGAACGATGTCCATTAGGGCGATTTGGAGAAATTGACGAAATAGGCCCTATAGTGGCAATGTACTGTTCAGAATTAGCCAGCTTTTGCCATGGAGCAATAATCCCTGTAGATGCTGGACAATCAAAGCACTTTATGTACTTTAATTACATGGAATAGTATTATTACTTATCATCTATAATGAAATTTACTGACGTTTTAGCGAAAATTTTAAAAAAAAATAATATTACTCAGGTTTTCGGTCTTCAAGGCGGAGCGGTTGTTCATATATTCGACTCATTAGAGAGATATAAAATAAACGTAGAATATACTCATCATGAGTCCACAGCCTCATTTGCTGCAGCATCTTATGCAAAGTCCTCTAGAAAAATTGGATGCGCTGTTGTTACAACTGGACCGGGATGTACAAATGCTCTTACTGGATTAATGGGGGCATGGCAAGATTCAGTCCCATGCATATTTATTTCAGGTCAGGTGAGATCTAATCATATGTCGTATGGAAAGAAAGTTCGGCAAGTCGGTACTCAAGAAGTTAATATAATTGATATTGTTAAGCCAATAACTAAATATGCATGCATAATTAAAAGTGAAAAAAATCTTATAAAAGAGCTTCATAAATCAATAAAAATAGCAATTAGCGGTAGGCCAGGTCCTGTATGGATTGATATCCCGTTGGAATTTCAATGGAGTAATGTGAATTTAAAAAAAGGCGATATTTACAAAGTAGAACCTAAACTTGGGCCTAAATTTAAAGATGAAAAATATAAATCACTTATCAGGATGATAAAAAAATCTGAAAATCCCATCTTCGTTATAGGTTACGGAACTTATTTGAGCCATGTAGAAAAAAAAGTAAAAAGATTTATTAAGAAGAATGATTTTAGAGTAGTAAGCACCTGGATGACTTCAGGTTTATTTGGTTCATTGAGTAAGTATAACTTGGGTATAATTGGTATGTCAGGTCAAGCAGGGGCGAACAAAGCTATTTTTAATTCTGACTTAATTGTATGCTTAGGCTGTCATTTAGCGATTCCACATACAACTACATTGACAGAGTCTTATGCACCTAATGCGAAAAAAGTTTTTATAAATATTGATGAAAATCAATTAAAAAATTTAAATATAAAGTCACATTTAAATATACATGCAGATTTAAGGCATGTAATTGATAAACTATTACCTTTGAATTTTAATAAAAAAAAATATAACAAAATTGACACATTTCAAAGGCTAAATGTTAAAACAAATATTCAAAATTCGAATTATGTAAATTCAAATTATTTTTTTCAAAAATTAACAAAAGCAACTTCAAATAAAGATGCTTTAGTTATTGACGGTGGTGGTACAGCACTTTACACCGGATTTCAATCAGCATCTTTGTCTGAGAACCAAGATATATTTTGTTCAACAGCTATATCTTCAATGGGAACAGGTTTAGCGGAGACAGTCGGAGTTTTTAAATCAAAAAAATATAGAAAAATATACACCATTATTGGTGACGGCAGCATGCTAATGAATATTCAAGATTTACAAACTATTTATGATTTGAATATTCCAGTAGTTATCATTGTTGTTAACAATAATGGATATTTAGCAATAAGACATACTCAGCAATCATTTTTAGCTAATAGATTGTATGGAACACATCCTAAATGGAAACTTGGAATTGTAAATTTCAAGAATGCTGCAAAAGCATTCAAGATAGATTATATAAAATTAAATGACCCTAAAAATATAAATTCAATTATAAAAAAAATCCTAATAAAAAAAAGACCTACAATTTGTGAAATCATTACAGATGAAAATCAGCCAAATCTTTTTTCGCAGAAATATAGAGATAATAAAGATGGAACTTTCTCTCCAATGACCTTAGAGTTTATGAATTAGAATAATGAAAAAGTTATCCAATGCAGCGCTTAAGCTTGAAGGTCAAAAAATGTTTCAAATTTTGGCACAAGCCAAAGACCTCGAGAAACAAGGAAAAAAAATATATCATTTTGAAATTGGCGACCCCGATTTTGATACACCAAAGAATGTGATAGAAAAATGTATTGAAAGCTTAAGAGGTGGTTTTACACATTACGCGAAATCATCCGGCATGGATGAGTTAAAAGAAGCTTCTAGAAATCGAAGTTTTTTATCGAGAGGATTTAAGCCTGACAATAATCAAATATTGGTAACCGCAGGTGCAAATATACAAATATTTTATGCTTTGGCTTGTTTGGTTAATCCTGGCGAAGAGGTTGTTACAGTGGATCCGTGTTTCGTTTCTTATAGATCGATAATGAAGTTTTTAGACATAAAACCAAAATTTGTACCTTTACTTGAGGAAAAAGAATTTAAATTATCATCTGATGACTTGAAAAAAGCTATTTCTAAAAAAACTAAGGCTATATTAATTAATTCTCCACATAACCCAACAGGTTCAATTTTGGATGAAGAGTTAATAAGAAAAATATACGATATAGCTGAAGAAAATGATTTATATTTGATTAGTGATGAAGTATATGGTCGAATGGTGTACGATGAAAAAAGTAAATTTTTTTCACCAAGTTCAATAGATCATTGTAAAAAGAGGACTATAGTAACTCATTCATTAAGTAAATCATATGCAATGACTGGTTGGAGAATTGGTGCAGTAACTGGTCCCAGTGAAGTCATTGAAAAAATGGGTTTGCTTCTTGAAACCACATCATCGTGTGTGTCTCCTTTTGTGCAGATTGCCGCTACCGAGGCGCTTCTTTCAAGTCAAAATGAAATTAAAAAAATGATGAATGAATTTGAGAAAAGAAGAAACCTAATGGTTGATTTAATAAATAAAATAAATGGCGTTAGTTGTATATCTCCTCAAGGAGCATTTTACGTTTTTGCAAACATAAAAAAAACAAAACTGAGTGATATTGAATTTGCAGACAAAATTCTTAAAGATGTTGGTATTGCGGTTTGCCCAGGATCATATTTTGGAAAATATGGTGAGGGGTATGTAAGATTTTGTTTTGCAAATTCTACAGAGAACATTCAAGAAGGATTAAATAAATTAATTGAATATTTTAATTAAATCTGAATTTAATTATGAAAAAAATTTTTATTTCTGGTAACTTTAATATCATTCATCCAGGCCATCAAAGATTATTTAAAGCAGCAAAAGAATTGGGTGATTATTTAATAGTAGGTGTTTTTAGTGATAAACTAGCTGATACAGGAGCCTATGTTGAAGAAAATCTAAGATTAGAGACAATTAAATCTGTTTCAATAATTGACGAGTCTTTTCTCATTAAATCTTCACTTAATGAAGTAATAAATAAGTTAAAACCTGATATTGTTTTTAAAGGTAAAGAGCATGAAAAAAGTTTCAATGAGGAACTTGAATTAGTTGAGTCTTATGGTGGTAAATTATTGTTTGGATCTGGAGAAACAGTTTTTATCTCATCGGAGTTAATAGGAAATGAAATATTTCTTCAAAATAATATAAATATTAATATCGATAAAAAATTTACGAAAAGACATCATATTGATAATCAGAAGCTATATTCATTAATCAATGATTTTTCTAAAAGCAAAATTCTTGTTTTAGGTGATATAATAGTTGATGAATATATATCATGTCAGCCTCTAGGCATGTCTCAAGAAGATCCTACTATTGCGGTAAAACCTCTAGACAATAAATTTTTTCTTGGTGGAGCTGGAATTGTAGCATCCCACGCAAGTAACCTTGGAACTAAAGTTAAAATGTTTAGTGTTGTGGGTGACGACAATACTAATAAGTTTGTGTTTAATGAATTAAAGAAGAATAAAATTGAAGCAGATATATTAGTTGACAATTCGCGACCTACAACACTTAAGCAACGATATAGAGCAAATGGTAAAACTTTACTAAGGGTTAACAATTTGCACCAAGAAAGTATTTCGCTGAAAAATCAGGAAAAAATATTTCAAAAAATCAAAGATGAAATTGAAAATTACGATTTGATTGTATTTTCAGATTTTAATTACGGATTTATGCCTCAGCCACTCCTTGATCGAATTACAGAAATTGGTTTTAAAAAAAATATAAAAATGGTTGCAGATAGTCAGTCTTCATCTCAGTTAGGTAATATTAGTAGGTTCAAAAAAATGAATATAATTTTTCCCACAGAGAGGGAGGCAAGGCTAAGTATGCAAAATAATGATGATGGTATAATCACACTATTACAAAAGTTGATTAAACAATCTAATGCAAAACATATAATACTAAAGCTTGGTGTTGATGGCCTTATAATATTCAATGATAAAGATGAGATAAACTTTTTAACTGATAAAATACCCGCTATAAATAATAATCCAAAAGATGTTGCTGGGGCTGGTGATGCATTGTTAATAGTATCTTCTTTAAGTTACGTTTTAGGAGCAAACATTTGGGAAAGTGCTTATCTCGGATCCTTAGCTGCAGCTTTACAGATTGATAAAGTAGGGAATATACCTATTACAAAATCAGATTTGTTAAATATTATTAAATAAATGAAATGAAAGCGCTTTTGTTAGCCGCAGGTTTAGGAACAAGATTAAGACCAATTACAAACAATACACCTAAATGTTTAGTAAAAATTCAGGGAACACCACTACTACAACTGTGGATTGAAAAACTACAAGACCTTAGAGTAAGCGAAATAATTATTAATACTCATTATCTAAGTAAAAAAGTTGAGAATTTTATCAATACATTAGATCATGAAGTCAAGATTACACTATCACATGAAAATGAGCTTTTAGGAACTGCAGGTACATTGTTAAAACATGTAGAGTTTTTTCAAAATGAGGATTTACTTTTGATACATGCAGACAATTTTTGTAATGATGATCTAAATAATTTTATAAATGTGCACAAAACAAAACCAAATAATTGTCAATTTAGTATGCTCACTTTTAGAACAAATAAACCAGAAGAGTCAGGTATCTTAGAAATTGATAAAGAGAATATTTTAATCAGTTTTGAGGAAAAGCCAGACAAACCAAAATCTAATCTAGCTAATGGGGCAGTCTATTGTTTATCGCCGTTTTTCTTAAAAAAAATAGTTAAGTTGAGAGACTCTGGCATAACAGATTTTTCAACTGAGATATTGCCAGAATATATTGGAAAAATTATAACCTATGAAACAAAAGAAATTTTCATGGACATAGGGTCACTTGAGTCATACGAATTAATAAATGAAACTCAATTATAACTAAGTCTTTATATTGCCTTGAATTATTTTTGACCCCTCTGAAAAAATGTCAAAATCTACTTCGTAAAAATTTTTTAAGGCCATTTTTATATCTTTTTTCTTTTTTTGAGGGGCTACAAAAAGCATAAAGCCACCTCCTCCGGCTCCAAGTAGCTTTCCACCAATTGCCCCAGCTTGAATTGCCTTTTGATACATTTGGTCAACAATTTTATTTGAAACTGATTTATCTAACTGTCTTTTTAAATTCCAGGTATCATTAAGTAATTTTCCGAATTTATAAATATCTTGTTCAATTTCTAGGATATTTAAAGCCTTGTATGTCGTAATATAAATTTCATCCAGATTTCTACTTATATTATCAATATTTTTAATTTTCTTCTCTTCAATATCCTGCGCCCTTCTTTTTATACCTGTAAAAAAAAGCATTAATGAATTGTTCAATTTTTTCAGAAAGAATTGGTTAATTTTTATTGGTTTAACAATGACATTATTTAAATTATTGAATTCAATAAGATTTAAACCTCCAAATGATGCTGCAGTTTGATCCTGCATGCCAACTGACTCTTTCAAAATATTTCTTTCAATATCAATTGCTTTGAGAGCTAAGTTTTTTTTTGAAATTGTCATTTTTTTATACTCAGTAAGGACTTTTATTAAGCCCACCGTAAAAGATGAAGAGCCTCCAAGTCCGGAAAAAGATGGGAGATCTGAAATTACGTGAACTTCAATGTTGTTTTTAATTCCCATCAATTTTAGAATTTCTCTAAACGGCCTGTGTTTTAAATCACTAATTTTTGAGGTGTTTTCGACCTTTGAATAAACAATTTTGATAGATGAGCTATTAATTTCCTTAGGGTGCTCCGAAACTGTATGGTAAATATATTTATTTATTGTTGTGCTTATCACAGCTCCTTTATTTGATGTGAAATACTCAGGAAGATCAGTACCTCCACCAAAAAAACTAATCCTAAATGGTGTTTTTGATATTATCATGTGTTTGGTGTATTATAAGAAATCTAAATAAGTTTTTATCATACAATGAATTATTCAGACATAAAAAAAATAATTGAAAATTTTTTTTCCCCAAAACTAAGAAATAAAAATGCATTTAAATCAATTGCTAATCAATTGTTCATAGCTGATGTAGGTTCGACAGGTGGATTGAGTAATCGCTGGAATTTAGTAGAAAGTCTTACTAAAACATTCTCATTTGACCCAGACTTAAGAGCTCAAAATATCGAAAATGAAAAAAACAAAGTATTTCCTTTTGCTCTTTGGTCAAAAGAACAGGATCTCACAATAAATTTAACAGAATTTCCTGATGCCAGTTCAATTTATGAACTCAATGAAAAATTTTTAAAGAATTTTTTGAATCACGAATGTCATAGAGTAATTTCTAAATCCAACATAGAGTCTAAACCTTTAGATGCTATAGAATTAAACAATGAAGATATTGATTTTTTAAAAATTGACACTGAAGGTGCTGAACTAGAAATATTAAAAGGGTCAAAAAAATATTTAGGAAAATCAATACTAGGTTTAGAACTCGAAGTACAATTCGTACATAGAACAATTGGCTCCCCAATGTTCTCAGATATAGATAGATTCTTAAGACCACTTGGTTATCAACTAATGTCATTACATAAACAGTCATGGATCAGAAACAATAATATATGGAACATAAATTCAAACCCACAAGTAATCTGGGCAGATGCAGTTTATATAATGAATGAAGAAAACTTGATAAATAAAATTAGTGAGATTGATAAAAATTCTAGAGAAAAAACCATTCTGAAGTTAATGGCAATATCTTTAGTTTATGGCTTCTATGATTATTGTATATCGATTTTATATAAATTAGAAAAAAATAATCTTTTAGTTAATGATCTGAAGTATTATACAAATATTTTAAAATCCAATGTGAGGTCAAATTTATTTATTATATCACTGAATTTCCTAAGATTTATATTTTCACTAATTTTGATCTTATTTGTATTATTTCTATGGACAAAAAGGAGATCGGTCTTTAGTTTCTTTAAGTCAAGCACCGCTACTTTAGTTTACTCTTTGTATGCTATTTTTTCGAGAGGCGGTCCTAACAATGTTGCTATAAATGACTTTATTAAATAATTTATTTAGTTTTATATGAAAATTTTGATCACAGGCGGCGCAGGTTATATAGGCTCAGTATTGACCCCAAGACTACTGGATAGAAATTACGAAGTTACTATTTTAGATAACTTTATGTTTAATCAGTTAACACTAACTGAATCATGTAAATATGATAAGTTTGATGTAATAAAGGGAGATACTAGAGATAAAGAACTTTTAAAAAGTATTATCCCAAAATTTGATGTAATAATCCCACTAGCTGCACTTGTTGGTGCCCCAATGTGTAATCTTGATCCTACTGGAGCTAAAACAATAAATCAGGATGCGGTAGAAAATATTATTAATATAACCTCTAAGGAACAAATTATATTAATGCCTGTTTCAAATTCAGGATATGGAGTTGGTGAAAAAGATAAATATTGCGATGAGGAGAGTCCGCTAAACCCTATTTCTCTATATGGAATAACAAAAGTAAAAGCAGAGCAGATGGTTTTAGAGCGAGGTAATAGTGCTACTTTCAGATTAGCAACAGTATTTGGAATGTCTAGTAGGATGAGGTTAGATTTGCTTGTTAATGATTTTGTTTTTAGAGCAGTAAATGATAGAACGTTAGTTATCTTTGAAGGGCACTTTAAAAGAAACTATATACATATACAAGACGTTGCAAATGTATTTTTGTATGCAATGGAAAATTTTCAAAGTATGAGAGGAAAAGCTTATAATGTAGGTCTTGATGATGCCAATTTGTCAAAAATTGAACTTGCAAATGAAATTAAAAAGCATGTGCCAAACTTTGTATTTTTAGAAGCACCAATCGGAGAAGATCCAGATAAGAGAGATTATATTGTTTCAAATAAAAGATTAGCTGATACGGGATTTAAGACTGAGTGGGACCTAAACCGAGGCATAAAAGAGCTTATTAAAGGATACAAGATGATTAGAAATTCAATTCACTCAAATGTATAGCCATCAAATTTTAAATGCTATGATCAAATAAATAAGATTAATCATCTTTTAATATAATATAACGTATATAATAATTATTTAATTTAAGTATGTTAGTTAAATATGTCTGAACTTAAAAATTGTAGAATTTGTTCATCAGCAGACTTAGAACCTGTAATAAATCTTGGAAATCAACCATGGTGCAATGATTTTTTAAAAGAAGAGGAAATTGGAAGAGAATTATTTTATCCATTAAATGTACTATTTTGCAATGACTGTGCAACTTCGCAACTAGACTTTACAGTCAAAAAAGAAATTATGTTTGGTGATCACACTTATCTTTCTGGAATAACAAGATCATTGTCTCATCACTTTTCGGAGGTAGCCAATAATGTTAACAAAAAATTCAAGTCATCTTCTAATAAAAGTGTATTAGATATAGGTTCAAATGACGGCACCCAGCTGAAACATTTTTATAATCTAGGTTGGGATGTTCTTGGAGTTGAGTCCTCAACAAAAATATCAAAAATGGCAAATCAAAATGGAATTAAAACAATAAATAAATTTTTTAATTTATCTACTATGAGAGACCTTAATAAAAAATTTGATGTCATTAATGCAGCTGGAGTATTCTTTCATCTCGAAGAACTACATAGTGTGACAGAGGCAATCAAATATGGTCTTAAAAAAAATGGTATATTTGTTGTTCAATTTTTATATATGAAAAGTATAATTGAAAATAATGCATTTGATCAAATTTATCATGAACATCTTCTTTATTACACTTTAAAAACAATTTCAGTTCTTCTAGATCAATATGATCTAGAAATGTATGACGCGTATCTTGCTCCAATACATGGTGGACAAATGGTAGGGTATGTATGCCACAAGGGAAAAAAAGAAAAAACAAAGAGATTCCAACTTCTTTTGAATGAAGAAGATATTTCAGGATGTAACAATATCGCCACTTACAGAAATTTTTTTAAGCGAATAAAAAAAATGAAATCAGATAATATAAATTTCTTAGAAAAATCAAAAAAAATAGGAAAAAGAATTTACGGAATGGGAGCACCCGTGAAAGGAAACACACTATTAAATTATTTTGGAATTGGAACAAATTATCTTGATTGTCTTTTAGAAAAAAATCAACTTAGAGAAGGTCTATACTCTCCAGGAATGCACATTCCAATATTAATTGAAAGCAAAAAAACACTGATTGCAGACGTCTATTATGTATTAGCTTGGAATTTTAAAAATGAAATACTCAAAAATAATCGTCATTTATTAGAAAAAGGTGTAGAGTTTTATTTTCCAGTAAATCCAAAATTATCAGCATGAAGAAAGTTTTTGTTACTGGTGGTCACGGTTTTCTAGGTACCTCTTTAGTCGAAGTTTTAAAGAAAAACAATCTAAAATTATTTGCTCCAAAAAGCTCTGAATGTGATTTAACCCTTGAAAGCTCGTTAAAGAATTATTCTCATGATGAATATGATTATATATTTCACCTTGCAGCATGGACACAAGCAGGAGATTTTTGTCTTAAGCATCCAGGTGAACAATGGCTTATTAATCAAAAGATTAATACAAATACACTTAATTGGTGGAAAGAGAAACAGCCTCAAGCAAAATTAATTTTTATGGGTACAAGCTGTTCTTATCCACCTGAGCTTGATTTAAATGAAGAAAACTACATGTCGGGTGAACCAATTGATAGTTTGTATACATATGCAATGACTAAAAGAATGTTACTTCAAGGAGCAAGGGCAATAAATAAACAATATGGACTTAACTATTTGTGTTTAGTTCCATCAACATTATATGGCCCAGGATATCACACCGATGGTAGGCAAATGCATTTTATTTTTGACTTAATTAAAAAAATTATGCGAGGAAAAAAATATGAAGAGAAAGTAGTTTTATGGGGTGATGGAGAGCAAAAAAGGGAAATTGTATACATAAATGATTTTATAACCGCACTTCTTAAACTTTCTAAGCAAAGTGAGAATGATATAATAAATATTGGCGCTGGAACTGAAAAATCTATAAGAGAATTTGCTAAAATTATTTGCAGAATCATAGGTTTTGATGAAACAAAAATTGTCTATGATCTTTCTAAATATGTTGGAGCAAAATCTAAAAAGCTGGAAATTAACAAACTAATATCAATTTATCCTGAATATATTGAAAATTTAACAAAAATTGAAGATGGAATTAAATCTGTTATAGATTGGTTTGAAATAAATAAAACCTTATAAATTTAAATTAATATTCAGATGAATAATATTTTTTGCATTTTTCCAAATTTAAAAAACTATTCTGGTCACGAGTTTTCATTTACTCCATCACTTAATGCATTAGCAAAGAAAATTAAATACTCAATTATATACCTAACACCTAAAAATAACATAAAGGGATTAAATAATACAAAAATTTATCTTCCAGATTATAAAGCAAAATTTATTCATAAATTAATTTATATTTATTTAGTAATAAAAAATTTAAATTTATTTTTTAAGAAACGTCCAATATCCTCAGATGATATTATGTTGATAGATGGTTACACTTTTTTGCAATTAACAGTTCTTTCGATATTTTTTTATTTCAGTTCACGTAAGTTGAACAAAATTCTAATTTATTATCGTATTGATATTAGTAAAAATGTAATTAAAAAAATATTATTCAATCTTTGCAGTCTTTTTTTAAAAAACACTTGCGACAAGTACTACGTACTTACTGATAACAAAAAGTTAAACAATATTTTTAAAAAAACATATGCATTTAAAAGCAAAGTTTTGCCAATTCCCCACATTTTAAGGATAAATACAAATCAAACTAAAAAAAATAAAAAAAAATTCTCTCTTTGGATACCAGGCCCATTTAGACCCGATAAAGGAATAACTAATACTATTAGCATCATAAACATGATAAGTAATGATGAAAAATTTTCAATAAAAGTAAATCCTGGATTTAAAAAATTTTTTCTTAAAAAAATTCAAAATATTGAATTTACACACACTAATTTAAATCAGCACCGTTATTCAACAATGTTGGCACATTCAGATGCAATTTTAATACCTTATGATCATAAATCTTATAGATATAGGACTTCAGGAATATTTCTTGAATCTATATCAGCAAAAAAAATTACTTTGGTTTCTGCAGATACATGGATGGCTGATGAATTAGCAAAAAATAAATTAGGTCAATTGATAATAAAAGACTGGTCTAATGATAATTTTTTAAAATTAATTGAAAAGGTTTATTATGATAGGAAAATAAATCATTATTTAAAAAATATGCAGAAGAAGTACTTAAAAATTCATGGCCCCAAACCATTCATAAATGATTTAGAGAAAATAATATTATAATAAGTTAAGTGATATTACTATACTTAACTAACAAAAGCTTATCATGAAAAAAAAAATTGCTGTCACATTCCCAATATTTAAATCATTCGGTGGTGCAGAGTTAGTCTCTTTGGAAATTTGTAATTTTTTGTCAAAAAAATTTAATGTTGAATTAATCTTTTATAAATCTGAAATAAATAATAAACTTAAATTTAAAAATAATTATAAAATTAATATTATAAGATCAAAAAATAAATTTATAGATTTTTTGTGCTCCAATATTGTCTTATGTGCTCAAGTATATTTAATTTATTATTTAAACAAAAATCAAAAGTCATTTGACTATGTATTTTCTTCCTCTGGGGAAATAATTTCAAAACTACCGGTAATTCAATTAGTCCACCATCCATTTTTTTCATTAAAAGTTTGGCATTATTCTGCTCTTGGAATTAAACCAATTCAAATTCATAAAATACTTGCGCGTTTTATTTTAACTATATTTTTACGAATCATTTTTGGAATTTCCAAAAAGAAGTTAAAAAAAAACTACACAGTATGTAATTCGAAGTGGTCAAAGCAAAGATATAACAGTGCCTTTGGATTAAATGCAAATCAACACTTATACTGTACCTTTGATCTTGGTGATCCCCTAAAAGAGTCTTTTGATGAATATGAAAAAAGAAATGATGATTTTGTAATGATTGGAAGAGTGAGTAAAGATAAGCGCATTGAGGAGGCTATAAGCGTTTTTAAAAGTATTCACGAAATCAATAAAAACTTTAAGGGCAAATTGCATATAATTGGAACGGGTAGATCAAAGTATATTTCTTATTTGAAAACTAAATGCATAAACAATAAAATAATTTTTCATGGTTTTTTGGATGAAAAAGATAAAAACAGAATACTTTTAAAAAGTAAATACGGTTTACATTTATTTAGGTATGAGCATTTTGGAATTGCACCTTGTGAAATGCAGAACAGTGGAGTTTTATGTTTTGTTTATGATAAGGGAGGGCCAGCTGAAATAATACAACCAAGTTCACTTAAATTTAAATCAAAAAAAGATTTAGTTAAGAAAATAAATAATATTATTTTAGATTCAAATAAAAGGGCAACTGCGCACTATTCGATTAAAAATCAAACAAAAATATTTACAAAAAAATCATTCTACGAAACATTAGAAAATATTATTTTACAATTTAAGGTATAAATTTATTTTTAATACTGTAAATTAGGTAAATATGGTAAAAAAAGCATTGATTACAGGCATTTCTGGTCAAGATGGTGCCTACTTAAGTAAGTTCTTGTTAGAAAAAAATTATGAAGTTTACGGGCTCGCCAGGAGAAATTCTACTGACAATTTAAACAGACTAGATGTTTTAAAGATACGAAATAAAGTCAAAATAGTTGACTCCGATTTACTCGAACTAAGTAGTATTCAAAATTTAATCAAAGAAATAAAACCTCAAGAAATTTATAATTTAGCAGCTCAAAGTTTTGTTCCAACAAGCTTTAGTCTACCATTATTAAGTACTGAAATAAACTCTCTTGGGTGTCTAAGAATATTAGACTCTATACGAAATATAGATAGAGATATTAGATTTTATCAAGCATCAACTTCAGAAATGTTTGGCAAAGTACAGGAAATTCCTCAAAGTGAGAAAACTAAGTTTTATCCGCGTAGTCCATATGGAGTTTCAAAACTATATTCCCACTACATAACAATTAATTATAGAGAAAGTTACAATATTTTTGCCTGTTCTGGTATTTTATTTAATCATGAGTCCCCGTTAAGAGGAAATGAGTTCATTACAAAAAAAATTAGCAAGGCTCTAACTTTAATAAAAAAAGATAAATTAGATTGCTTATACGTTGGTAATATTGAGGCTAAAAGAGATTGGGGATTTGCTGGTGACTACGTTGAAGCTATGTGGAAGATGTTAAATGCAAAAAAAGCAAATGATTATGTTATAGCCACAGGTATCACTCACTCAGTCAAAGAGTTCATTGACCTTGCTTCAAATTATTTAGATTTTGATACTGAATGGCGTGGGGAGGGAAAGCAAATTGAATTAATAGATAAAAAGAAAAACTCGGCAATAGTAAAAATTGATGAGAAATTTTATAGACCAGCTGAGGTTGATTTATTAATTGGTGATCCTAGTTTAGCAAAGTCAGAATTAGGATGGGAAAATAAGGTATCATTTGAAAATTTGGTGCAAATGATGGTCGAATATGATATGAAAAATAATTAACAACAAAGTAAAATTAAAAAATGAAATTTAACATTGAAAATTATTTTACAAGTCATCAAAACTTATTCGCAGCTTTAGATCAAAAAAGTCTCTCAGATGCTGTTGATTTAATAGAAAAAAAATTTGAGACTGGCAAAAAAATAATTACCTGCGGAAATGGTGGTAGCGCACATACAGCCTCTCATTATATCACTGATTGGAATAAAATGACTTATACTTATACTGGTAAGCAGCTTAAAGGTATATGTCTATGTGATAATGTTGGACTTATTACCGCCTTCGCAAATGATCATGATTATAGTGAAGTTTTTTCTGGGCAACTAAAATCGATCATAGAAAAGGACGACCTTATTATAGGCGTAAGCGGAAGTGGAAATTCAGAGAATGTAATAAAAGCTATTGATTTTGCGAACACTTTTGGTGCAGATACTCTTGCAGTGGTAGGTTACGATGGAGGAAAACTTAAAAAAATTGCAAAGCATAATTTTTGGGTTCCCTCATTTGATATGCAATTATGTGAAGACATTCATTTAATGTTTGGCCATATCACAATGAAAAAATTATGTAATACCGACATTAAATAAAAGTATTTATTTAAATATCCTTTATGAATCACACTATTGTAAGATTACTCACTTATCTTAATATATTTTTGCCACTTGCTCTTCTTACAGGCCCATTTATCCCTGATTTAGTCGTTACACTTAGTTGTATAATTTTTATTATCTATTCATTTCAAAATTGGAGTCAGCTTAGTAAATATTATAATAATTTTTTTTTTAAAATAATTTTATTTTTTTGGTTCTATATTTTAATTAGATCCCTCATTTCAATTGATTTTATTTTATCTCTCGAAAGCAGTTTATTTTATATCCGTTTTTCTTTATTGGCATTGATCGTTTGGTTTTTAATTGATAATAATCAAAAGTTTATAAAATACTTTTTCTTAATTGCGTGTTTATCGTATTCGTTAGCATTAATTGATGGATATTATCAATATTTTTTTGATATCAATTTATTTGGGATTTTTTCACCAGGTTTAAGGATGAGTTTAGTTATGAATGACAATCTTCTGATGGGATCTTATCTTGCAAGGCTCTTTCCTCTAATATTAGCGATTGGAATATTTCTATATTCTGAAAATAAGTGTTTTTTACCTTTAACAGGGATATTTTTTATTTTAACCGATATTCTTGTTTATCTGTCAGGTGAGAGAACTTCATTTTTTTTATTGCTAATATCATCATTATTCATAATTATTTTTTTATCAAAGTTTAAAATATTTAGATTGGTCACACTTTTATGTTCTTTAATAATTATTTTTTTTATAACTTTGAGTGATAATCAAATAAAAGAGAGAAATGTAAATGTAACTATTAATCAAATGGGACTAAAAAAAGGAATAGATGAAGTAATTTTTTTTACACATATACATCACAGTCATTATATGAGCGCTTTAAATATGTTTTATGATAATAAAGTATTTGGTCAAGGTCCTAAAACATTCAGAGTATTATGTTCAGAAGAAGAATTTAAATATGATGATTTTTCTTGTTCAACCCATCCTCACAATACATATTTTCAGCTTTTAGCAGAAACTGGTTTAATTGGAATTTTCTTCATTTTGATATTCATAACAACTTTAATTAAATTGTTATTTAATCACTTTATATCATCAATAAGACTAAAGAAGAAGATTTTATCAGATTTTGAAATATGTTTATTAGCATGTTTTTTGACAACATTGTGGCCAATTATGCCAACTCAAAACTTTTTTAATAATTGGATAAACATTATCTACTATTTACCAGTTGGTTTTTTTCTATTTTCATTATCAAATAAAAAAAGAAATTAAAAATGATTTTAAATTTAATATTTACAATAACTTTTAGCTTTATTTCTTTTTATTTTGTTAAATATTTAATAAATTTGTTTAAAGAAAAAAAAATTTTAGTCGATGAAAATTTTTTAAAGCCTCAATCATTTCACTCAGATCCAACACCATTAGCAGGAGGCTTAATAATTTTTATTTTTTTTTCAATTTTGTCTTCTGTCATTTATTTTGAAATTATTGTAAGTAAACTATATCTCTTTTTTTTCGCAATGTTTATTATTGGTTTCTTAGACGATATTAAGCTAGTAACTAATCCCTTTATTAGATTTTTTATTTTATTGGTTATTACTATGTTTTTTATTTACTTCGCAAATTTAAATATTTTAAATGTGGGTTTTTGGAATTTAAACCTTTTATTAAGTAATTATCTAGTTTCTTTTATTTTTACAGCATTTTGTATTCTTTTTGTAATTAATGGCTCTAATTTCATTGATGGATTTCATGGTTTGCTTGGCATTCATTCAACAATTATTTTGATTATTTTAAGTATTATAAATTATTTATTTGGTTTTTTTGATATTTCCATCTTTATATTTCTATTTGCAATCTCGATTATATTTTTTCTTTTATTTAATTTCCCTTATGGGCGAGTATTCTTGGGAGATAGCGGTTCTTATTTACTAGGATGTTCTATTGCAGTGTTCTCTATAAAATCAAGTCTAATAAACACCGAAATATCACCAGTATTTTTTGCTGTTTTATTATATTATACTTTCTTTGAAGTTTTTTTCTCTTACTTCCGCAAGATTTTTTACGAAAAAAAATCACCTTTTTATCCGGATAAAAAGCATCTTCATATGTTGGTGTTTCAAATAATGAGCAAAAAGTACAATAACCAAAGGTCTAACTATACTACCTCAATTATTAATAACTTATATTATTTGATTTCAATTTTACCAGTATTTTTGTTTTATGATAATAGCTATTTGTGCTTGTTATATTTTTTTATTTTAATTATTTCCTACATTGTTATCTATATAAGATTAATTAAATATGAAAAATAAATATATACTTATTACAGGTGGGTGTGGCTATATTGGCTCACACACTGTATTGGAATTACTGAAGAAAAAAAGAAGAATTGTTGTAGTTGACAATCTTTCAAATAGTACTCAGCAAAATATAAAAAATATAGAAAAATTCTTTAAGACTAAAATTAATTTTCATAAAGTAGACTTAAGGAATGAAAGAAAATTATATACAATTTTTAAGCGATATAAAAATATAGACTCTGTAATACATTTCGCTGGCTTAAAATCGGTAAATGAGTCTACTAAAAATCCTATAGATTATTATGAAAATAACATTTCCGGTACAATTACATTACTTAACGTAATGAAAAAATTTAAATGCTATAAAATTGTTTTTAGTTCAAGTGCTACAGTTTACTCTGATTCTCAGAATCCTCCTTATTCTGAATCAAGTTTATTGGGATATAAAAATCCTTATGGATTTACCAAATTATTTATTGAGAAAATATTAGAAAATTTAAAAAATTCCAATGACCATTGGAAAATATGTATTCTTAGATATTTCAATCCAGTCGGAGCGAATCCTCAAGGTATAATAGGTGAGGAGGCAATTAAGCCTTCAAATCTTTTTCCAGTTATTTCTTCAGTGATTTCATCAAAAAAAAAGAAACAAAGTATTTTTGGGAATAATTATCCTTCAAAAGATGGGACACCGATCAGAGATTATGTGCATGTTGAAGATTTGGCCAGAGGGCATATAAACGCATTAAGCCATTTAAAAAAATCAAGTTTTTCAATATTTAATTTAGGTACAGGAAAAGGTTATACTGTCTTAGAAGTGATACAAATGTTTGAAAAATTAATTGCAAGAAAAATACCTATTAGAATAACCAAGAGAAGAGAAGGTGATGTAGCTGCATCATATGCAGATTGTAATCTTGCAAAAAAAGTTCTTGGCTGGAAGCCACGAAAAAACTTGTTTGATATGTGTAACGATACTCTTAGATGGAATAAACAATATTCTGATTGATAATTGTAATGTCCTATCAATACTTATTATTCCCTTTATTATTCTTCCCATCAATTACCTTTGGATTATTACCAGCTGAAATATTTCCATGGTCAATTTTTGTATCACTTTTTTTTATTAAATACTTACAAAAAGATTATGTTTTATTAGTTGCTATTTTCATACCTTTTTGTTGTTTAGCCTTAGTTAACGGAACCTCGCCTTCAGAAATTTTAAGATCTTTATTTGCCCTATTTAATGCTTCTATAGCATTCTTTCTAATTATGCGAATTGATCAGAGGAATATTAATATTTTATTGAAAATTTTGTCGTATTCCCTAATTGTATTTATTTTAATTGGTATTACACAATTTTTTTTTTCAGAAATTAATCTTATTTTAAAGTATCTTGTTCCGAGATTATCCATATATGAGACTGATATGCTACTTTTACAAGGTAAAGGCGTTCCCGCACTTGCAACTGAACCCTCTAGAAATGCATATGAAATAATTATTTTACTCACACTCTTTCATGTGATTAATAAATCTAAATTACAAAATAGGCTAATTATAGACTTTGTAATTTTAATTTATATTATTTACATAAATAAATCAGCAATGGGTATCGGCTTTTTCATTGTATACTTGATTACTTATTTTCAATTAATAAAAAATATTAAATTTATTAAATTTTTTATTTTTTTATTTATTTCATCTATAGTAGTTTCACTTATATCTTTTGAAATTATCGAAACAAGAGGAACTAATTTATTATTTAATATTTCAAATTCCTTAACATTCGAGAGATTGCAGCAATTAATACTAGTGGATGCAGGCTTCCGTTTTCCCTCAGTTTTTTCGTCTTATTTAAACTTTAGTTACTTTGGTTATGGAGTCGGTAATTGGGCTGACGGAATGGTTGAGGGACTTGAAAAATTTCCATATTTGTATAACTCAACAAACCCAAATAATTATTTTTTATGGGCTTGTGGAGGATCACCTTGCCCTTTGCCTGTTAGAGCCTCATCTTATTTTGCATCAATTGTTCTTGAGATTGGAATAATAGGAGCATTTCTGATTATATTACTGATGGTAAATTGTCTAAAAGAAATGAAAATGACGGAGGGAGATCTTGAAAAGCGTAATGTTTCGATATTAAACTTTGTACCAATAATATTTTCTCTTTTATTTATTGGTGATGCAGGAAACCCTATACCGTTTGTTTGTTTAGCAATACTAATAAAAATATATTATAATAGAATTTAATAATCTGCAAAATTATTACTTTTTGATAACTTTTTAAAAAAGAAAGATAAAAATATGATAAAAATATTTGCTGATGGTGCCGATATTGATGAAATAAAAAAATTAAATTCAAATGATATTGTTTCAGGATTTACTACAAATCCGTCCTTGATGAAAATTGCAGGAGTAGTTGACTACGAAAAGTTTGCTCGTGATGCCTTACAAATTATAGGAGGAAAGCCAATTTCATTTGAAATTTTTAAGGATGATGCTGATGGTATTATAAAGCAAGCAAAAAAAATATCTGAATGGGGGGAGAATGTTTACGTTAAAATTCCTATTACAGATACAAAGGGTAACGGAAACTATGAGATTATTAAAACTCTCTCAGACCAAGCAATTAAATTAAATATAACGGCTGTATTTACAATTAAACAAGTAATGCTCTTAGAAAAAAGTTTAAATACTAACACACCTAGCGTTGTTTCAATTTTTGCTGGAAGAATCGCTGATACTGGCATTGATCCAACTGAAATTATGTCAGAGTCAGTAAATATATTGTCAAATAACCAAAATGCAGAATTACTGTGGGCAAGTTCTAGAGAAGTATTAAACATTTATCAAGCTGAACAAATAGGCTGTGATATTATAACTGTTACAAATGATTTAATAAGTAAGTTGGATTTAAAACATAAAGATTTAGAAGAATATTCTCGAGAGACAGTTCAGATGTTTTTTGATGATGCTAATAAAGCAGGTTATTCCCTATGAACTTTTTTGTAACAGGAGGTGCTGGATTTATAGGCAGCACTTTTTGTGATTATCTTTTGAGCAAAAATCATCATGTTACAATATATGATAATTTCTCAACGGGTAAAAAAAACTTTATATCTCAAGCATTAAATAACCCAAACTGTACTTTAATTGAAGGAGATTTACTTGATGAAAAATCCTTAAAAGACTCAATAAAAAATCACGATGTAGTAGCACATTTTGCAGCTAATGCAGATGTTAGATATGGTGTAGAAAACACAAAAAAAGATCTTGAGCAAAATACAATAGCTACTTCGAATGTTCTTGATGTAATGAGAGAGAATAATATAAAAAAAATCTTGTTTAGTTCTACTGGTTCGATTTATGGAGAAGCTAAAACAATACCGACTCCAGAGGATTATCAGATGCCAATACAAACATCTTTATATGGAGCTTCAAAACTTGCATGCGAGTCTCTGATTCAAGCATATTGTGAAGCTTTTGATATTCAATCCTGGATATTTAGGTTCGTATCAATTTTAGGTGAGAGATACACCCACGGACATGTTTATGATTTTTACAATAGTTTAAGTAAAAATAAAGATAATTTAAAAGTTTTAGGAGATGGAGAGCAAAAGAAATCCTATTTGTATGTTCAAGACTGTATTGAATATATGTATTGGTCAATTGAGAAAACTAATGACAAGGTTAATATATTTAATCTGGGTACAAACGAATATATTACTGTAAAAGATTCGATAAACTTTATTTGTAATGAAATGGGCGTTAATCCAAAATTAGAATTGACCGGCGGAGATAAAGGATGGGTAGGAGATAATCCATTTATATGGCTAGACTGTAGTAAAATATTTGAGATATGTGGAAAACCAAAAGTATCAATAAAGGATGGTGTTAAAAAAACTGTAAATTGGTTGGATCAAAACCAATGGGTCTTTGAAGATGATAATAACACGTAGCCCGCTGAGAATTTCACTTGGTGGAGGAGGCACAGACTTAGCTTCCTATTATGAGAAAGAGGGTGGCTTCTTAATTGCTGCGGCAATAGACAAATATGTTTACATCTCATTAAATGAAAATTTTAGCAATGAAATAATTTTAAAGTATAGTTCATTAGAAAAAGTTAAAAATATATCTGAGGTAAATCATCCGATATTTAGAGAATGTATAAAAAAACTTAAATTAGAAAAACACAGTCTAGAAATTGCGAGTATGGCGGATATACCAGCTGGAACAGGCCTTGGTTCATCTGGAAGTTTTACTACATCTCTTCTTAAAGCATTACATCTCTACAAAAAAAATAATATTTCTCAAGTCAATTTAGCTGAGGAAGCGTGCAATATTGAAATAGATATTCTAAAGGAACCTGTTGGTAAACAAGATCAATATATTTCATCTTTTGGTGGATTACGCTCCTTTAAATTTAATAAAAATGGTGACGTTGAAACTTTTGAGTTAAACATTAATAAAAATACAATTGATAATTTGCAAGAGAATTTACTTTTATTTTATACTGGATTATCAAGAAGTGCCTCTAAAATCCTAAAGGATCAAGATCAGAAAAGCATACAAAATGATACTGAAATCATAAAGAACTTAAATGATATAAAAAAAATGGGCCAAGACACTAAAACTGTTCTAGAGGCTGGTGATATTGCTGGTTTTATAGAGATAATGAATGAGCACTGGAAAAAAAAGAAACAGAGATCAAAAAATATGAGCAATGAAACAATAGATGAGTTGTATGAAATTGGTTTAAATAATGGAGCAAAATCTGGAAAAGTTATTGGAGCGGGAGGAGGAGGTTTTTTGATGTTTTATGCATCAGATAAATCAAGCTTAAAAACTAAAATGAATAAATTAGGTATAAGAGAGGTAGAATTTAAATTTGATTATGAAGGTACAAAATCTATTGCAATTTAATGAGTAATTTACCACAGCTATTAATTCTTGCGGGAGGCATGGCAACAAGATTAGAACCCATAAGTAATAAATTACCAAAATCACTTATTGAAATTAATGGAAAACCATTTATTTGCCATCAGTTAGAACAAGCAAAAAAAAGAGGAATTAAAGAGGTAATACTATGTATTGGGAATATGGGAAATTTAATCTATGAAAAAATAAAGTATGGAGAAAAATATGGATTAAATGTTAAGTACTCTGATGAAGGAAAAAAACTTTTAGGGACCGGAGGCGCCATATTTAATGCCAAAAATATTCTACGTGACCCGTTTTTTGTTTTATATGGTGATTCCTGGATTAATGCAGAGTACGTAAAAATGTATCAGAAATTCAAAAAAAGTAATTATCCAGCTTTAATCTCAGTTTATAAAAATAATAACGAGTGGGATAAAAGTAACATTACTATTAAAGATCAGATTGTAACAAAGTATAATAAAACCAAAAAATTCAGTGAACACAATTATATTGATTATGGTTTAAGTCTGATTACTAAAGAGATTTTCGCAAATTTTAGAAAGGTATTAAAATTTGATTTAGGGGATGTTTATAATCAACTATCAAAACAGAAACAGCTTGAAGCATTTGAAGTATATGATAGATTTTACGAAATTGGATCATTCCAAGGAATTATAGATACAAAAAAAAATCTTCAAAAATATTTATGAATTATTCTTCTCAGCACTTAAATGAATCAATTGAAGTAATAAAGAAAATAGATGCTCAAAAAATTGAAGATATCGTAAAAATTTTATTTAAAGTAAGAGAGAATAAAGGCAGGCTATTTTTTTTAGGAGTAGGTGGTAGCGCAGGTAATTGTTCACACGCAGTTAATGATTTCAGAAAAATTGTAGGAATAGAGTCGTATGCGCCTACTGATAATGTTTCTGAATTAACGGCAAGAATAAACGATGAGGGGTGGGATACTATCTTTTCAGAATGGCTTCAAACAAGTAAATTAAATAGAAATGATTGCCTATTTATCTTTTCAGTTGGTGGTGGAAATGCAGAAAAAAATGTAAGTACAAACTTAATAAAAGCAGTTGATTATGCAAAACAAATTGGCTCTAATATAATAGGTGTTGTGGGAAGAGATGGAGGGTATGTAATGAAAAATTCAGAGAGTGTATTATTAGTACCCATTGTTAATCCAGAAAATATAACTCCGCATACTGAAGCGTTTCAAGCTGTGATTTGGCATTTAATTGTTTCTCACCCACTATTGAAAAAGAATCAAACAAAATGGGAAAGTATTTAAATAGCAATAGAGCTATATTTCTAGATCGTGATGGGGTTATTAATAAAGTAGTTATTAAGGACAAAAAACCATACCCACCAGCATCGTTAAAAGAATTTGAATTAATTGATGGTATCGAAAATTTTCTTGATACAACAAAAAAAAGAGGTTTCAAAAATATCATAGTAACTAATCAGCCAGATTATAAGAGAGGTATTCTAAAAAAAAAAGATATAGATAATATTCATCATTTTATAATAGAGAAATTATCAATCGATCAAATATACGTATGCTGGGATGCGTATGATGGAATAACAAATATGAGGAAACCATTGCCTGGTTTATTACTTAAAGCTGCTATAGATCATAATATTGATTTAAAAAAAAGCTATATGATCGGGGACCGTTGGAGAGATATTGATGCTGGGTCAAAGGCTGGATGTAAAACAATATTTATAGACTATAAATATGACGAAAAGCTTAATATTGCACCCGATTATACAATTTTTAATATAAATGAAGTTATAAAAAAAATATTTTAAAAAGTATTTTGTGCTACTCAAAAAATTTTCTTAAATTTCATTATATTTCTGATATAAGAAATCTTATGAACTCAGATTTAGATAAGTCTCACTCTGAAAAAACCGATCCATTAAATATTTTTAATCTGTATGATTTATTTATAATTAATTGGAAAATATTATTTTCATGCATATTCATTTTTGTTTCAATTGGGTCAATTATATTTATTTTTTTACCAAATAAATATGTGACAATTGCTGAAGTTTTTGCGATTAATACAACAGCGAATAAGTATGATACACTTGAATTTGCAGAAGATATTTCAAACAAAGATTTATTAATAAGATTCCATAAAGAAATTTATAATTCTTTTATAATTAATAAAGCCGCAACAGATAGCAATATAATAAAAAATTATACAGATCTTGAGCAAATAATTAATAATTTAAATATCTCAATTGATAATCAATCTCTAATAGTAAACATAATCTTTAATTCAACTGATGCTATAAACATAAATGAATCCAAGAAATTCGTAAAAAAATTAATTGAATTTGGTAATCAATCTGTACTAGCCTCAGTAATAGATACCTATAAAAATAGGCAAAAGCAATTAGCTCAAGAAGAGCTCGTTATAATAAATACACATAACTCAGAGATAGAAGAAACAATAACGAGAATCGAAAGTGAAGTAAGATTGTTAGAGCAAACGAGTAAAGATTTATTAAAAAATAAAATATATGATTTAGAAAGTAATCTTCAAATTGCTTCTCAATTGGGTATCGATGAAAGCAATTTTTCTCCTGAGATAATATATAATAAAGGGACGACTGTTTACAATAATCCAATGAGCCGTGATAGTATTGATGATAAACTTCCAAAATATAACTTTGACGCTAACGATAGAAACATTAATATGCTTCTAGATACAGAAAATGAAAATTTTCCGCTTTATTTTATGGGTGAAAAGTTTTTAGAAGCTGAACTTGATTTAAAGAGAAATAAACTGACTCGTGAAATAAGCCCCTCATCGATTATATTTCTTAAAAATAAGATGGTGCAATTGAAATCTCAAACTAACCGATCAGAGTTTATTGACGGTTTAGAAGAAGTTAGAGCGGAGAAAAATGCCGTGGATATTGCAATAAATGATCTTCAAACACAAAACGCTGAGACAATTTATTTTGATGATAAAACAATGCTGAAGGTAGAGAGTTTAAAGGTCTCATACAAAATTTTTGCTCCTATTCTAGTTATTCTTGGGTCAATTTTTGCAGGTATACTAATAATATATCGTTTGAGAACTAATTAAATTTAGTAACCTATGTGGAAAGTAAAAAAATCCAAAGTTCACGGAAACGGCGTATTTGCATCCAAAGAAATACCTAAAAACATAAAAATTATTGAGTATGTGGGCGATAAAATTTTGAAATCAGAAGGAGACAGAAGATCTGAAAGTAGAATTAAAAAATTTTTAAAGTCT
>MDTC01145964.1_pt1 | contig 25670 bp, 24 predicted proteins | sample 811181 | NCBI WGS metagenome assembly MDTC01 (sample SAMN05326644, study PRJNA326480) | marine metagenome | isolation source: seawater | place: Pacific Ocean: North | collected 2011
AAGAATCTGAACCAGAAGAATCTGAACCAGAAGAATCTGAACCAGAAGACCAAGAGTTGGAAACATACAAAAAACCACTAGAAGTGCAAAAATATAATCAAATATTCACAAGCGAAAAATTTTCAAAAATAGCAGAAAGGATAAACACTAAAGATGGTGAACGAATAACAGTAGATGATATTAAAGCTGTCTCACTTCTTTATGCTTTTTTAATACAAGAAAAACCAAAATTACAGCTGGAGAGTGGATATAATTTGTATATCAATACGGCTATTTCGAAGACAAAGTCGTTTAGAAATACCAACATCGAAGACATAAGCGACGCTACAACCACAAAATTACTCACTCCACCGTATAAGGCTTTTTATAATGTAGTATTAAATCTTATAGAAAAAAAAGGTGGCGACAAATTTGAGTCTATATTCAGCGAGGTAGCAAAAATTTATAGAGATGAGGTTTCAAAGAAGGGTTTTAAAATACCTGCTGATTTTGATTTCAAAAAAGTTCAAGTCTCTGACAAAAAAACAGACGATGAACCAAAAGTCGAAGACCCCGAAGAAACAGGTAAGGAAGAGAAACTTTCAGATATCAGTGTAGATGATACTGCTCTTGATCAAGAAATAGAAAGCGATAAAAGAGTTGTACCATACAGCTTAGATGAAAAACTAACAAAAAAACTAGAACCAATAATAGAAACATATTTTAAAAGGATACAAAATGGCTAAAAAAAATTTGGTGATCGATACATCGGTCTTCCTATCGGATGCAACTTGCATCTTCAAGCTTGGCAATGCTGATATTTTTATTGCCTTCAAGGTTCTGGAGGAGATAGACAAACATAAAAAGCGTCAAGACTCCGTCGGATACAATGCTCGAAAGATTATTAAAATAATGGACGAGTTTAGAGCAAAGGGGTGTCTATCAAAAGGTGTTCGCATCGGCAAAGGAAAGGGTATATTTAAAGTCGAAGAAGGAAGGTCACAACTTCCTGAAGGCTTGTCTATGAATATTTCCGACCATCAAATCATCGCCACAGCACTTTATGTCAAAGAGCAGTACCCTCGAAGAAAAACTATCATGCTATCTCGTGATATTAACTTTCGAGTTATATCTGATTCTGTTGGAGTCATTGCTGAAGACTATGTCACGTCTCAAGTCGTTGATGATACTGACAAAATATTTACAGGACTTTCAGAATTAGTAGTTGATGATGAACTTATAGAACAGTTTTACGCAGATGAAGAAATTATTTTTGACAGAACATTTCAGAAAGAAAGAAAAACAAGATTGTTTTCCAACCAGTTTGTAATGCTTATCTCTTCATCTAATGACAAAAAAACAGCTCTTGCTAAGTACATCAGTGAGTCTACACCCCTTTTACGTGTTAATGACCACAAAAAAGATCTTTCATGGGGTGTTATTCCGAGAAACAAAGAGCAATCATTTGCCTATGATCTCCTATTCGATGATAACGTACCACTTGTCTCTTTGATTGGGCGTGCCGGTTCAGGTAAAACCTTGATGGCAATAGCAGCAGGTATGGAACAAACAGTTGGGCTTGGAAATAAAAAATACAATAAAATTGTTATATCTCGCCCTGTTCAACCAATGGGAAAGGATATTGGTTTTTTACCTGGAGATATGAAAGAGAAAATGATGCCATGGCTTATGCCAATCCAAGATAACCTCCAGACAATGATTGGAGATAAAGTAATGCTGGAGTCTTTTATCGAACAGGGAAAGATTGAAATTGAAGCTCTTACCTATATTCGAGGAAGGTCTATCAATAATGCTTTTATGATTATAGACGAAGCACAGAATCTGACAGCACATGAAGTGAAGACTATCATAACCCGTGTTGGAGAGAACACAAAGGTGGTTTTAACAGGTGATATTGAACAAATAGACAACCTATACACCAATGAAACTTCTAACGGCCTAACGTACGCTGTGGAGCGTTTTAAAGAATACAGTCTCGCAGGTCATGTAACGTTTACAAAAGGTGAGCGCTCAAGAATAGCAACTTTAGCATCAAAAATTTTGTAATTTATTCTTTGCTAATATATTTAATTTGACAAACTATAGTGGGTATGTTATACTATCATTATAGTAAGGAGAAGCAATGAGTTGGGTTGAAAACTCTATAAATAAATCCAAAAAACTTAAGGACCATTACAAGATGCAAAGTGTGGATATTTTCATCAAAGACAGGCTTGCCTCAAATATTGATATTGATTTTGTTATAAGGTATATATCTTCAAGATTACCTGAGCACCTTATGATGTCTATTGATATAATATACATAGGGCATTTTAAAATGCTAGTTGATAGAGAAGTCAATGCAATGTATGAAGACGGAGCTATTTTTATATCTAACCAACAAGACAACGAAATGGATATGATTGATGATCTTATACACGAAATTGCACATTCTAATGAGTCAAGGTTTCAAGAGGTTATTTATGGAGATGGAAAACTTCAAGTTGAATTTTTATCAAAACGAAAAAGTTTACACAACATATTGCTTCAAAACAATGGAGATTATAAAATTCCTGTTCATTTTTCAATTGACCCAACTCACAGTCAACAGATTGATGATTTTTTGTATAAAGATGTTGGGTATCAAGCTTTATGGCAAATGGTACCTGGAATATTTCCTTCGCCCTACGCTGCGACTTCTCTTCGTGAGTATTTTGCAAGAGGTTTCGAAGAATACTTTATGGGCACTTCAACTGATCTAAAAAAACTTTGTCCTATACTATATTCAAAGATGTATAAATTACACAATCTGGAGGACTAATGCATATATCATACTCAGAACTTAAACAATGGGCCGAGTGCCCATGGAAGCACAAACTTATTTACAAAGATCGAATAAAAAAGTTTGTTGGAAATGAATACACGGCTTTTGGGAGAGCTCTTCATTTACTATGTGAGAATATCATTGAAGATAAAATTGATGACGAAGAACAAGATGATTTTTTTGAACTTGCGTTTGAAAAAGAAATAGCAACCCTGTTGTCTAAAGAGGTTGAACTAAACCAAAAAATGATTGATGATATGTTAGAGCAAGCAAAAAATATATCTCCAAAGATCATCCCGCAGGTTGTAAAATACTTCAATAATTATGAGGTTTTTTCTGTTGAAGAGAACTTGATGCTTCCTGTGAAAGAGGTTGATGACTTGGGATATAACTTTAAAGGTTTTATCGACCTAGTTCTTAAAACAGATGACGGTAAGTATCATATTATTGATTGGAAGACTTGTTCGTGGGGATGGGACGCCAAAAAACGTTCCGACAAGTATATAACTTATCAACTTACCCTGTATAAAAAATTCTTTTGCCAAAAGCATAAAATTGATCCAAAATTAGTTGAGACACATTTTGCTCTTTTAAAAAGAACTGCGAAAAAAGATCACGTTGAGATATTTCGAGTTACTTCTGGTCCTCGCAAAATACAAAATGCAACAGATCTGCTTGTAAGGGGTCTCAAAACTATAAATAATGGTGTTTTTTTCAAGAACAGAAATTCTTGCAAATTTTGCGAGTTTAAGAATACTGATCACTGTCCAAGATAAAAAAATAAAAAAAATAAAAAAAATGTTGACAACTGTCCTTTAGCGTGTTATAATATAGATAAAAACGAGGTATCAATTGTCAAAAACAAAAATTTTAACCTTGAGTGACCATCCTCTTTCTCCATCTGGGGTTGGAACTCAAACAAGGTACGTGTGCGAAGCTCTCCTGAAAACGGGGAGATATTCAATTATAAGTCTAGGTGGAGCAATCAAACATCAAAATTATAACCCAACGAAGGTTGAGCCATATGGTGATGACTGGAGAATAATTCCTGTAGATGGATATGGAACACAAGAAATGATTCGTTCCATCTTAAGAACAGAAAAACCAGACATTCTCTGGTTTATGACAGACCCTAGATTTTGGGGATGGCTATGGGAAATGGAAAATGAAATAAGACCCATTTGTCCCATGGTCTATTATCATGTTTGGGATAATTTTCCTACTCCAATGTTTAATAGACCATTTTATCTATCAAACGACCACATAGCTAGTATATCAAAGGTTACTCATCAAATTGTTCGCGAAGCAGCCCCGGAGGTCGAGAACACATACATTCCACATGCTGTAAACTCAAATATCTTCAGGCCCATATCTGAAGAGCAAATAAGAACAATAAGAGAGGTTTCCCTGCCTGTTGAAGATCGAGAAAAGGTCATATTCTTCTGGAACAATAGAAATGCTAGAAGAAAGCAGTCTGGTACTCTTATATGGTGGTTTAAAGAGTGGCTTGATAAAGAAAAGCTACATGACAAGGCCTGTCTGATAATGCACACAGAGCCAAAAGACCCACATGGTCAAGATCTCGAACACATTATCAGTAGACTAGGTCTTGATAGACAAGTCATGTTGTCAACAAAAAAAGTACCTCCAGAGCACTTAAGTCAGATGTATAATATGGCTGATTGTACAATAAACATTTCTGATGCTGAAGGTTTTGGCCTAGCCACGTTAGAATCTCTTTCCTGTGCAACCCCTATCATTGTCACAATGACAGGAGGACTACAGGAGCAAGTTACTAACGGCACCGATTGGTTTGGCATTGGGTTGTTTCCAACATCAAAGTCTGTCATTGGTTCTCAACAAGTACCCTACATATACGAGGACAGAATAGGCATGAGCCAGTTTCATTCAGCCCTATCTAAAATTTATAAAATGGGTCATGAAAATAGAAAAGAAATGGGCCTACAGGGTAAAAAACATGTTTCTGAGAACTATTCATTTGAAAAGTTTGAAAAGCAATGGGTCGAACTTATTGATAACATTGTTGAAAATAAAAACTCTTGGGATAACAGAAAACAATATAATGGAATAACATTTAAGGAGGTTGCATGAAAAAGAAAATAATAGTTAAAGCACCAGTGCTTTCTCAATCAGGTTATGGCGAACAAGCAAGGTATGCATTAAGAGCTTTACGCTCCAGAGAAGACCTGTTTGACATATATGCTCTACCAATCAGTTGGGGTCAAACCGGATGGATATGGGAAGACTCTGAGTTTAGAACTTGGCTGGATGGTATAATAACAAAAACCCAAACCGAAATACAGCAAAAGACTTTGAATACAGATATTTCCCTTCAGGTAACAATACCAAATGAATTTGAAAAAATGTCACCAATAAACATAGGCTACACAGCAGGAATTGAAACAAACAGGTGCTCGCCACAGTGGCTCCCAAAATGTAATGATATGGATAAGGTATTGGTTGTTTCAAACCATTCAAAGTCATCCATAGTAGATACCGTTGCAATAGCAGAAAATCAACAAACTGGTGAGAGAGTAAATTATACAATCCAAAAGCCTGTTGAAGTAGTTTGGGAAAACACACCAAGAGAAGAACCTGAACCAATAGACAACTTTTTACTGGAATATGAAAACAATTTCCTATCAGTTTCACAAATGGGTGGAAGAAAGAATTTTCACAACACTATAAAATGGTTTGTTGAAGAATTTGTTGACCAAGAGGTTGGTTTAGTCGTTAAAACAAATATAAAAAATAATAGTGTGTCTGACTTTCTAAGAACAGAAGGTGTGTTAAAGAACATCCTAGAACAATATCCAGATAGGAAGTGTAAAATTTATTTACTACATGGTGACTTAAAATCATCACAAATGACGTGGTTGTATCAACATGAAAGTATAAAAGCGTTGATAAACATTTCTCATGGTGAGGGTTTTGGCCTTCCAATGTTTGAAGCTTCCAGAGAAGGATTGCCAGTTGTGACGGTTGGATGGTCAGGTCAGATAGACTTTTTACATCACGACGGTAAAGACTATTATCAGAAAGTAGATTTTACAATCCAGCCTGTTCAGCAAGAAAACGAATGGCCAGGTGTTATTGAAAAAGGAACAATGTGGGCATATGCTGATCAGGGTTCTTATAAAATGACACTTAGGAAAACTCTTAAGAATATTGACAAAGTAAAGAAAACAGCACTTGAGCTTAAAGATATAATAGAGGAAAATTTTAGTGATGAAAAACTTCATAAAATCTTTGTTGACCAAATACTGGGTTATGACTCGTCTATTATAAGAGAAGAAGAACAAGTGGTGCTGGAGTTTGAATGAAAAAAATAGTCTTTATTGCTGATTTCTTTGAACACCAAGTTCAAGGAGGAGCAGAGATATGTGATGCTGTTTTAATAGAAGCTTTAAAAGAAATGGGTTGCAAAGTTGCAACCTTTAACTGTGGTGAGTTCGGTATTAAACATTTAGAATTTTATCTGAATAGTGGTTATAACTTTATAATATCAAATTTTATGGTTCTCCACGAACATGTGAAAAGAAGACTAGAAGCAGTTGGACACAGATATGTTATAATGGAACACGACCATAAATACGTAACAAACAAAAACCCAGCACAGTTTAAAGATTTTATTGCCCCTAAACAAAACCTTATGAACGTATCTTTTTACAAAGCAGCTAAAAAAGTATTGTGTCAAACATCTAAGCACAAAGAGGTGTTGCAAAAGAACTTAGAGATATCAAATGTCGAGTCTCTGAGTTTTTCTCTTTGGTCTGACGAGCAATTAGATTTTTTAAGAAGCGTAGATACAATAAAAAATGGTAAAGCTTTTATCATGAAAGACCCAAACCCTATAAAAGGATTACACAAAGCAGAAGAATATTGCAAAAAAAACAATATCGAATATGATTTGGTAGATAAACTTCCTTACGAACAATTTATAGAAACTTTAGCAAAGTACGAGAAGTTTGTATTCTTTCCTACTTCTTTAGAGTCGTTTTCAAGAGTTATATTGGAGGCGAGAATGTTGGACTGTAAGTTGCTCACAAATAGTCTAAATGGTTGCACATACGAAGAATGGTTCAAAAAGTATAAAGGAAAAGAACTTATAAACCTAGTGCAGTCTCAAAGACAAAGTGTAGCATGTAGAATATTAGATTATTTGTTTGAATACGAAGAAACGAAAGACGGAGATGTAACCGTTATTCTCAATTGCTATAGAAGACCATATAATCTAAAAATGCAAATTGAGGCAATAAGAAACCAAACCGTCAAACCAAAACAAATATGGCTTTGGGTAAATCATCACGAAGATAATAAAGACTTCGACTTTTCCGATATAGAAGTTGATAGAGTGTTCAAGAACAATTACAACTGGAAGTTTTACGGTCGCTTCGCAGCTGCATTGCTAGCAGATACAGAATATGTGGCGATGTATGATGATGATACTATTCCTGGCTCAAAATGGCACGATAACTGCCTTAAAACTATGGAGACCCATGAAGGTATACTTGGCTCTGCTGGAGTCATTCTAAAGGGTTCTAGGTACATGCAACACGATAGATGTGGCTGGCCCACAAGAAATGAAAATGTAACACCAGTTGACCTTGTTGGTCACTCTTGGTTCTTTAAAAGAGAGTGGTTAAGATACTTGTGGCAAGAAAAACCTGTAACGTGGGATAATGGAGAAGACATTCAGTTTGGTTTTATGGCAAAAATACACGGTGGTATTCAAACCTATTGTCCTCCACATCCAGCAGACGACAAAGCATTGCATGGTTCTGTTCTTGGCAATGAACTTGGTATAGATGACAAAGCAACTTCAAACAATAAAACAGTTTCCCACCAACAGTTTTTCTCTGAAAGAGATGAGTGCGTGCAAGAAGGCCTTAAGAAAGGGTGGCAAACTGTTCGAGGAGTTAAGTTATGAAAGATTATGTAAAAGCGTTTGATATTCTTTTGAATAAAATAAAAAATGGAGAAAACTTTGCTTTCACCAGGTTCTCAGATGGAGAACTAGCAATAATGAAGAACAAATATGTTCTATTAGCTGACAATCATTTTATGGAAGGAGCACGAAGAGGTTCTGGAAGATACACAAAAGAAGAGCACAAAGAGTTTATACCAGAAGAGCACCAGATGCATAGAGAACTTTTGATTGAGAGTTATGAATACAATATAGATGGTTATTACAAAGGTATATGCACATCTTCAGACCCTCATGTTGGAAGTCAAAGTTTCAAGTGGATGATAGAACTTCATGGTGGAGACCACGAAAACTTAACATATTCAAACCTTCTGATAAATTCAAACTATAAAAGGTTTGTTGAAGAAATGGTGCCTCTGTTTTCAAACAGAGATATAATATATATTGTAAACGAAGCCGCAAATACAGACAATTTGCCTTTTGAAATAAAGAAGAAGTTTCTGATTGGCTCAAATTGTATGGTTGACAATTTTGACACTGCTGAGCACGTAAGAGAGTATATAGAAAACAATAACATAAGAGATCACATAGTGCTATGTTCAGCCGCTTCATTATCCAACTTTGTTACTTATAAGTGTTACAAGAAAAACCAAGAAAACACTTTCTTAGACATAGGTTCATGCCTAAACCCTCTTTTGAATCTAGAGGGTTGGAAATATACGAGAGGTTATTTAACAAGTTATTGGCTTGGAGCCAATAGCCCTTTTGGGAGACAAATAGATGTATGGAAATAAAATGAAAGAGATAAAAAGTATAATATTGGTGGTTTTAGAAAATTCTTCTTTATCGACTGATGTTATTATCACACCAGAGACAAAATTAAGAGAAGACTTGAATTTAGACTCTATTGCCCTAGCAGAACTAGCTGTTAGAATAGAGGAAAAATATGATGTTGATGTGTTTGAAGATGGCTTGGTTTTTACCGTAGAGGAAATAATACAAAAAATATGATTTGGTTAGTATCTGATAATATTGTAATAACATACGAAGAGCTAATTGAACTTGTGAACAACGCCAAGGTCAACAATTTCTTTTGTTCCTTTATAGCAGACATTGTTAGTAATAAAGATATTGATTTATCATCTTATGCATTAAACACTGACAACAACAATATCAAAGATCTTAAAGACTTGAAAGAAAGATTTTTAAATACAAAGTCTAAAATAATAATGAAAACATCTGGTACCACTGGAGAACCAAAGGTGACAAAGCACAAGGTAGCAGATTTGCTAGACAATACCAGAGAGAGTCTCACACCAAAGGTGTGGCTATTTACATATAATAAATATCACATGGGTGGAATTCAAGTATTACTACAAGCCTTCAGAAATGGAAGTATGATTGTTGATGCGTACAAAAAGGACAGAAAGAATATCTTGAATAGCATATTGAAGTATCAGGTTACAAATATATCAGCTACTCCAACATTTTACAGAATGCTATTACCAATAGATAAGAAGTATCACTCTGTAAACAGAGTAACTCTCGGTGGTGAAAGAGTTGATGGAAACACAATTGGTTTCATAAAAATGATGTTCCCAAGCGCAAAAATAAACAATATTTATGCGACAACCGAAACTGGAGCTGTATTGTTCTCTAAAGATGATAGGTTTAGGATAAATGACAAGGTATTAATAAAAGATGGCATCTTACACATCATCATGCAAGATAAAGCAGTTCATTGTACTGGAGATATGGTTGAGGTTCATGAAGACGGGTATTTTCTTTTCTCTGGGAGAAACAGTAGTATAATAAACGTCGGAGGAAACAATGTCAATCCTTATGAAATAGAAGATGTTTTGAAAGAACATCCGTTTGTAAAAGAAGCTGTTGTATACGGAAAGAAAAATAGACTGTTGGGGAATGTATTGTGTTGCGATATTGTTCTTTTACAAGGCTTAACACAACAAGATATAAAAAAATATTTAGAAAAAAACATAGAAGAGGGTTACAAAATACCAAGAATAATAAAGATAAAAAACAGTATAAAGATAAGTGAAACAAACAAGGCAATAAGATGAAGAATTTATTATTAACAGGTGGTTCAAGAGGTTTAGGGCTAGAAATAGCTAAGAAATTTTTGTCAAACGGATGGAGTGTGTACAATATCTCCAGAACAAAGCCGCCGATAGAACACGAAAACCTGTACCATAAAAAAGTAGACCTATCTCAAACAGAGGTTTTAAAAAAAGAAATATTCAAAGAGTATCTCCCTATTAAGACACCGATACATGCAGTGGTCTACAATGCAGCTATAGCTTACGACGATATTGTTACTAACGCAAAGTTAGAAAAGCTTAGACAAATGTACAATGTCAATGTGTTTAGCCCCATCATGATGAACAGAGAAGTAATCAGGAATATGTTGTTTAATAAGACAAAAGGTAGTATTACTTTTATATCATCAATAAGCTCAATGACGGGCTATAAAGGCTTGTCAATGTATGCTAGTACCAAAGGGGCTATACAGGCTCACTCTAAAAATATAGCCAGAGAGTGGGGACCTAGAGGCATCAGGAGCAACTGCATCGTACCAGGTTTTATGGAAACAGAAATGAGCCAAGGCTTGACCGAAGAACAAAGACAAAGAATATATAACAGAAACAGTCTAAAGAGAGAAACAGATATTGAATCTGTAGCTTGGACTGTCTTTTTTATAGCTAGTGAAAAAGCAAACAGTATCACAGGAGAAAACATAAATGTTGACAGCGGAACCATTTAAAATTTCTTACGGAGAGTCTATCATATCCCACAGATTCAATCACTGGGATGAAAGGTCGATGGATTTAAAGATAAACGAAATACTTGATTTGAAAGTTGATAAAGATTTTTCTAAAGTATATGATGAATATTGTAATCATTGTAAAACAAACGATATCGAATATTCAATGACAAGAGTGAGCACTGATAACAAACAAGCAATAAGTTTTTTACAAAAAAAGGGCTTTTATTCAGTAGAGACAATATATGAAGTAAACTGTAGAGTGAATAACTTACAAAATCTATACCATAAAGAGATAAGAGGAAAAAGCATAACGAAGCACTGTGATATTGAAGATTTGTGCCATTTGTCGTCTCAAATGTTTAATCACGGAAGATTCACAGAAGACCCAAATATAGGCAAGGCTCTTGGAGACAAAAGGTATTTCAATTTCTCTAGAGATCTCTACAAAGGAAACTTTGATAGAATGTTTATATTTTCTAAGAAACAGTTAATAGGTTTCATGTTCTATGACATGAAAGAGAAGCATACTGAATTGATATTAGGGGGTATGTCTCAAAAGTATCCTCATCTTGCAAGAGCATTTTGGTCAAAAGTTTTCCTTGAGCTACCACAGAATAACATCATAACAGCAACTATAAGTGGGACAAATATTGGAGTTATGAATCTATATTCCCACCTTGGCTTTAACTTTGGAAAAGCAAGATTTGGGTATCATAAAAAATGGAGAAAAAATGAAAGCTGATATAATACACATAAGTGGCTTCGACAGTTACAACACACATGATAGCGGAAATTACATCGTTTTCAACTTTTTAAGAGGCTTGGAATATGACTCAAAGATGATTTTAGCTTTGGGAAAAACTAAAAATGACTCTGATACCTTTTTGATAAGAAAAGATGATATAATAAACAGAATAGAAGAAGCAAAAGTGATTGTTTTACATGACTCACTTCTCTCGTACAAAGAAATAGAAGCATTACATAAAAAGTTAAATTGTCAAATTATAATCATAACAATGACACACTTTCATTTGACTACTTCTCAAACTGTTGGTTGCCCATCTTACCCTGAGCTGAACTGTGAAAATGATAGAAAACACAATATTCATTTACTACAGCAAAAGCAAGATACATTTTGTCATATTCCTATAACTTTGGTGTATGGTTCCACCTATACTGGTACCATAACAGAACAATTTAATATGTACGAGCAAAAATGCTTTATACCATTACCTGCTGAAATACCTTATTGTAAGAGCTCAATCGAAGATACTAGGAAATATTTAAATCTAGACAATGCCAAGAAATACATTTTTTGGGGTACAACTCAACCGAGGACTGAAAGAAAAGGAAAGAGTTTGTTCGACAAGGTTCTTGATATTTTGTGGGATAATTTAACAGAAGAACAAAGAAAAAAAGTAGCTATATTAAATGCTGGACCAAACGCTGGTAAATTTGGAATAAACAGTAACTTTTCAGCCGTACCCTTTGGTTATCAGAAAACAAGAAAAGATATGAGTGTCTTATATAAAGCATCAGATATTAGTGTTTGTACGACAACAGCTGATGCAGGACCTATGATGATATCTGAATCGATGTGTAATGAAACACCAGTCATAGCTTTTGATAGGTCAATAGCTTGTGACCTTTGTATAGACGGGGAGACTGGTTATCTTATAAGAAACCTAGATCTAAAAGACATGGCTGAGAGTATAAAGAAAATTCTATTTGAAGATGATCTAAAAGAGATGTCTGAAAAAAGTAGAAAAAAGTACTTGACATTCCAAAGTTCTTCTGATATAATGGAGAAGTGGAATAACTTATTTATTAATTTAATGGAGAAAGAATGAGACACAACCCTTTTGAAATAGTTAGAATGTTTGAAGAAACAGTAGCTGATTATACTGGTGCACCATATGCTGTATCGACAGACAACTGCACTGATGCTCTTTTGATATGCTGTGAGTATCTAGGAGTTAAAGAAGTAATAATACCATCCAAGACTTACCTTTCAGTTCCCCAATCAATAATGCATGCGGGCGGTAAAGTAAAATTCAGAGACTATACATGGAATGGAATATACCAATTGGAGCCATACCCTATCTGGGATGCAGCAAAGAGACTTACATCAAATATGTACATTCCTGGTTCGTTTATGTGCCTATCCTTTCATATTAAGAAGCACCTTAAGATTGGAAAGGGAGGTATGATATTGACAGACAATAAAGACGCTGTAGAATGGCTCAAAAAGGCTCGTTATGAAGGCCGAGGAGTTGTTAAGTATCATGAGGACAATATTCAAATAAACGGTTATAATGCATATATGTCACCTGAACAAGCAGCAAGAGGTTTGATGCTCATGCAGAACTATCCAGAGCATGTACCAGACTTGCCAGAAGAACCTTACTACAGGGACCTTCGTGAGTTTGACTTGTTTAAAGACATTGAGGTGATAAAATGATAACTTTTTCCCAATTAGGTAAGATGGGTCGCTTAGGAAATCAACTCTTCCAATATGCGGCATTAAAGTCTCTAGCTTTAAAAAAAGGCTACGAGTGTAAAATACCAAACCCTAGTAAAATGGAGTGGCATGGTCAAGAATGTTTGCTTGACAATTTCAATATAGAAGCAGAATATTTAGACGAACAAGACTTAAAAAAAATAAATTATAGATATTATGAAGGCTCTATGTCAAAAATAGATAGAAATTATTTTTTCCTTGGAGATGGAGCAGACATTTTAGGGTATTTCCAATCTTATCAGTATTTCAAAGACTTTGAAAAACAGATAGTGAAAGAATTAACGCCAAAAAGTTCTTTGATAGAAGAAGCCCAGAGAATACTTGAAAATATAACAGAAGACGGCTATGAAATAGTCAGTCTACATGTTAGGCGAGGTGACAATCAAGACGGTACAAACCCACAGTATGAAAACTTTTATGGAGAAGGTGACATTCTTACAGACGATAGTTTGTATGGCAAATACCTTAAAGATGTTTTTGAAATCTTTAAAGACAAGAACGTAAAATACTTGATATTCAGCGGAGGCACAAGAACAAAGGATGGTAGTAATTTAACAGATATAGATTGGTGTAAAGCAAATATAAAAGGTGAAAACATATTGTATTCAGAAGGTCTATCAGATATGCTAGACTTTACCTTGATGTCTCTCTGTCATCATAATGTTGTTTGTCATTTGTCCTCGTTTGGCTACTGGGCCGGAATATTGAATAACAATCCTAACAAGATAGTCGTGGCGCCGAAGGATTATACCTTGGGGAGTGATGACCGTGTTAATAATGGTTTTTATCCTGATAGTTGGAGAATATTATGAAAAAAATATCTGTAATTGGAATAGGAAAATTAGGACTTTGTTTTGCACTAACCGTTGAAAAGGCTGGTTATTCTGTTCTGGGTTTGGATATATCACCAGAATATGTAAAAAGTATAAATGATAAAACTTTAAAAAGTGATGAGCAAGGGGTAGAACAGTACCTAAAAGCTAGTTCTAACTTCAAAGCCACACTATCTTTGAAAGAAGCCGTTGACTTTTCTGACTATCTTTATGTTGTAGTGGCAACACCATCATTAGAAAGTGGTAGATATGACCATTCACAAATGGATACTTTAGTTCAAAGCTTAGTAGAGCTTGGAAAACAAAAAGAGACTAAAAACTTAGTAATATGTTGCACCACTATGCCTGGGTATTGTGATACCGTTTGTGACAAATTAGATAAACTTAATTATACAATATCTTATAACCCTGAGTTCATCGCACAAGGAACAATATTGAGAGACCAATCCAAGCCTGATATGATTTTAATAGGCGAAAATGATCAAAAAGTTGGCGACGAAATACAAAAGCATTATGAAGACATGACGATGAACGAACCAAGAGTTTGTAGAATGTCCCGAAAAGAAGCTGAGATATGCAAAATATCTTTGAATTGTTTTTTAACCACAAAGATTGCATTTGCAAACATGATAGGCGATATAGCACTAAGCTCTGACTGTAGACCGGATGTAATATTGAAAGCAATAGGCTCAGATTCTAGGGTCGGAAATAAATACTTAGGTTTCGGATATGGCTACGGAGGCCCTTGTTTCCCTAGAGATAACAGAGCATTGGCTATCTACTCAAGCGATATTGGAGTAGAGGCAACTATCAGTATTGCTTCTGATGAAAGTAATAAAAAACACTTACAGAATCAAGTAAACTATTATATTAGAAATAATAATAAAAAAACAGAGATTGAATTTGATTATGTAACTTATAAACCAGAGTCAACTATGTTAATAGAATCGCAACAACTAGCATTTGCAGTCTCCCTAGCAAAAGAAGGGCACAATGTTGTTGTAAAAGAAAGAGAGTGTGTAATTGAAAAACTAAAAAGTCGCTACGGGGACTTGTTTATATATAAGGAGAGAAAATGAAAAAAGCGTTAGTATGTGGAGCAGGTGGTTTTATTGGCGGTCACTTGGTCAAATATTTAAAAGCCAAGGGATACTGGGTTCGTGGTATCGACTTAAAATATAATGAATTTCATCACGTTGAAGAAGTGGCTGACCATTTTGTTATTGGTGATTTGAGAGACCCCTATGTGGTTGCTGCTGTTATTGATGAAGAAATGGACGAAGTATACCAGCTAGCTGCCGATATGGGTGGAGCTGGCTTTGTGTTTACTGGAGAAAACGATGCTGATATTATGCATAACTCTGCCCTGATTAATCTCAATGTGGCTTATGAAGCCGCGAAGAAAAAAGTTGGCAAAGTGTTTTACTCATCGTCAGCCTGTATGTATCCTGAGCACAACCAAGCAGACCCAGATAATCCAAACTGCGTTGAAAGTTCCGCATATCCTGCCAATCCAGACTCGGAATATGGATGGGAAAAACTGTTTTCTGAAAGAATGTTTCTTTCTTTTATGAGGAACAAAGGGCTTGAAGTGCGTGTGGCAAGGTATCATAATATTTTCGGACCATACGGAACTTGGGATGGCGGTAGGGAGAAGGCCCCTGCTGCAATGTGCCGTAAAGCCGCAAGAGCACCCCAAGGAGGCTCTGTTGAGGTATGGGGGCCTGGTACTCAAACTCGCTCGTTTTTGTACATTGATGAGTGCGTAGAGGCGACTTATCGTTTAATGCAGTCTGACTTCACTGGACCAGTAAATATCGGCTCTGAAGAAATGATCGCTATGAACGATTTTGCTCAAATGGCAATTGACATATCAGGTAAGGAACTGTCGCTATATAACATTGATGGTGAAGAATTCGAAGCCAAATATGGACACAGGTGCCCGATAGGAGTAAATGGAAGAAACTCTGACAATAACTTGTATAGAGAAAAAATTGGTTGGACTGTATCTCAACCGTTGGTAGATGGAATGAGAAAGACTTATGAATGGATTTTAGAACAAGTGCAAAAGGGGAATAAATGAAATTAGTTTTGATAACAGGTTGCTTGGGACTTATTGGCTCTCATGTTACGAGACAATGCTTATCGAAAGGATGGAAAGTCTTGGGTGTAGATAAGTGTACATATGCGGCAAACACCGAGCTGATAGAAGAATTTAATAAATCTGAAAACTTCACGTTTCTGAATAAAGACATAGCAGAGATAGATTATTTACCACATTGTGATTATGTTATAAACGTAGCAGCAGAGTCACATGTGGGAAATAGTATTATTGATAGTCATGACTTTATTCATTCAAATGTTGTTGGTGTTAAAAATCTGCTCGATCTTATAAGAAAAAAGCCAAAAAACGTTGAGGACCAACCTATATTCTTTCACTTTAGTACTGACGAGGTTTACGGAGATATAACAGAAGGGGAGCATGTTGAAACAGACATTCTTAAGCCCTCCAATCCATATTCAGCATCAAAAGCAGCAGCTGACATGTTCATATTAGCTTGGGCAAGAACATACGATTTGAAGTATGTTATTTTGCGACCAACCAATAATTACGGAGAGGGTCAATACCCTGAAAAGCTTATTCCTCTTTGTGTTAAGCATTTAATGAGAGGAAAAAAGATTCGTCTACACGATAAAGGCGAACCAGTTAGAAACTGGCTACATGCTGATGATACCGCCTCTGCTGTTATATCAATAATAGAGTCTGGTGTTTACAATGAAATATTCAATGTGGCTGGCGGCTTTGAACAAAAGAACATAGACACAGCCATGCAGATACTTGAGTGTTATTTTGGAAAAGGATCATATACACCAGAAGAACATCTTAATCTAGAATATAAAAGAAAAGGACAAGACGTCAGATATGCACTAAACGACGAAAAACTAAGAGTATTAGGCTGGAAGCCAAAAAAGTTTTTCAAAACAGAGATACGAAAGATAGTGGCTTATTATAGAAAAAATTTCAAATGGTAAAAAAAAAAAGGAGTACAAAATGAAATTATCAGATCAAGCGATGGGAGCCATTATGATGGCGCTTCAAAAATCCCTTATGGAACAAACGGACATTGTTCCTGTTCTTCAAAGTTTTGAGTTAGAACTTATGGACGATGGAACCCTTCTAGTAAAAAACCCACCAGTAGTAAAATCCGACAAAAGACCGAAGATATACACAGGCACTGAAAATGCCTAGATATATTTATGAATGCTCTGAGTGTCTTGGGCAATTTCAAGTTGTCCATGGAATGAGCGAAGAACAGGATAGGTGTGAACTTTGCTCTTCAATCAAATCAGAGCTTAAAAGAATTCCACAAATGACATATATCGGCTCTAAACAAACGGATTCTGCTAAAAGAGTTAAAGAGGCGATAGAAGATAATCGTAAGATTCTCAAACAAGCTTCAAAAGAAGCAAAGGAAAAAACTTATGACGGCTAATATAGGACTTATAATAGCACTAGTAATGTCCGTAAGTATCAATATTTTTGTGTTTTGGTACATTAAGGATATATTGGGTAGACTTACATGGATAAGTGAAAATATTAATGATGTTGCTCAAGTAATAGTCGTGTTCCAACAGCATCTTAAAGCTGTATTCAAATTGGAGCAATTTTATGGAGATCAAGAAATAAAAAGTCTTGTAGAACACACTAGAGAGACAATAGAGATATTAGAGGATTATCAAACAGCAGTTCTAGATCTAGAACCTGTTGAGGTGGAGGAAACACCAAACCAAAAGGATAATGACAATGGCGAAGAGACGGAAGAAGGCATCCAAAAGGATGTACTTTACGCAGGTACACGAAGACGCGATAGTTGAGTACTGCTTAGAACATACAACATTTAAAAGGAGGTCTCAATTATATGAAGATCTCATACAACCAGCATTTAGTGAGATGGTGGACAAAATAGTCTATACATATCGTTTTACAACGCTCCCAAATATTGATGAGCTACGTGACGACTGTAAGGTATGGTTAACCACTATCCTTGCAAAATACGACCCGAATAGGGGCTCTAAGGCTTTCTCTTACTTTAGTGTAATAACGAAGAACTGGTTCATTCACCAAGTAAAGAAAAACTCCAAAAGAGCAAAGAGAGAGGTTGAGTACGATAAGGCTCAAAATGAGATAGAAAAAGTTATGAGAACCTCTGATGATTCTTATCTTGAAAATAGAATAGAAGAAGAGTTTTGGACATCTCTTTGGGATGAGATTAATAGCTGGGATGCTACAATAATGAATGAAAATGAGAGAAAGGTCTATAACGCAATAAAGATAGTTCTTAGTTCAAAAGACGATATTGAAATATTCAACAAAAAAGCTGTTTATCTTTATCTAAGAGAGATAACAGGTTTAAACACAAAACAAATCGTCTCCCAGTTAAATAAAATGAGAAAAAAGTATAGAAATTTCAAACACAGATGGGACAATGACAAATTCGAATAAAAACTATTTAAGATATGAGTAAAAAACTTGAAGACATAATAAATAAGGCCCTAGATAATATTGAAAGTGACCGAGAGGTAACACGCGATCTTTTAAATGATGCAATTTCATATTTGTCCAAAGACGAATCCAGGCACAGAGACATTGGTATGACCCTAGCTAAATACGTTGAGGTTCTTCAACGCTCAAATGAGCAAATGGTCAAAGTTGCGTCTTTGGTCCAAAAAGAAGAAAAAACATCCGATGGCTTAACTGAAAAAGACATGGAAGATATTTTTTCTATGATTGACGAGGATAAGGAGTAATGAGTGGTTGCAATAACGATAAAATACGCTCTTTTTTAACAAAACCAAAAGCGAGACTTCGAGCGAAGTATGATAAAATTCAACAAGCTGAAGTATACAGCGAGAACACTTACAACGGCATGACAATGTTTAATGCAAAAATAATAGGCCTTCCAAGAGAAATAGGAGCATCAGTGGTTTCAGATAATGGGAAATCCGATTCTTTATATATTGGAACTGTTAATATTATGCTAATAGATGGGCCATCGAATATGATACCCGATCCTCAGTTTGCTATTGATGCTATTGACGCTATTGAAATAATCAACCAGCATAGTATTGCATTAATACCTCAAGAACTGTTTGGTTCGTTAAAAGCCGGCGATATTGTGGTAGTACAGTATGAAAAGCCATACAATAATGACACCACTCAAGTGCCAATTATATTAAATAAAACAAAAAGTAACAGCGAATATGGAGAAAAATTAAGAAGAGTATTTGACAACGACGGAGGAATAGACAGGTTTTTTGCGAACAATGCATCCTCAACAGTTTCAGAAGCTGCTTTAGCTCAAGCAAGAGTGAGAGATTACAAATTGGGTGATAAACAAGAAGTTATAAATGGTAGCATATCAAATGACAAATTAAATTATGTTATAAACACAAATGATATTATTTACACAAGTACTGATGCACAAGGGGGTTTAGCCTTTATAAAAGGTGAAAACATAAATTTTGCAACAAAGTTACAAGAATTAGCAGCAGCTTATAGAGTGCAATTTGGTAAAAAATTAACGATAACAAGTTGTTACAGAAGTTTTCAAAAACAACAACAATTATATGAAAACCCAGGCCCAGGGTGGGCCGCAAAACCAGGTACTTCTAATCATGGATGGGGGCTTGCCTTTGATTGGAGCCCAGGAACTGGAAGAGCTAAATTCTCAGACCCAGAATATGTCTGGCTGGCAACAAACGCATATACATATGGCTTCTATAATGCAGGGAAAAATTTTAAAAATGCTGAGGCTTGGCACTTTGAAATTTTATCCTCTTATAGAGGTTCAATATACGGCTCAGTAAGAAAACAATAGGATGAAAAATGTCAATAGAAACGAACGTAACACCAGAATTTTTAACTAAAGAAGTAAGAAGTGGCATCAAACGACCAGGCTTGCTACACTCTGCCTATTTTGAACAAATGCCTACTTATGAAAAAGCTGGTTGTGAAATAGTATTTCCCGATACGGAATATTCAAGCATTGCAGGAGATGCCTCTGGTGGAGAAAAGAGGCTCAATTGTCAAATAGTATTTGGTAGAGACAGACCGTCTCATTTATTATCAGGGTACGGTAAAGCAGGAGGACAACCCTGTGCTTCGATTGACATTGTGGCGGGAAGGATGAGCTCCATGAACAAAAGTAAGGGATTATTTAAGAAAAGACTTGAGCCCTTGAAAAGAGATGTTTTAGTTGGAAATAACTTCTTCTCTGATGCTTCAAGAATATATTTAAGTCAAAAATGCAATATTGATCATTATTTTGGTTTACCACCGGGTGATTTCGGAAGACCAGAAGGTGAAGCCGCTGTGGGAATAAAATCAGATCACGTTCGTCTTGTCGGTAGAAACTCTGTCAAAATATGTGCTGGCGGTGCAAGAGCTGATAATTTTGGTTTTAAAGGAGAGCTTGATTCGAATGGTAAGAGACTTATAGATTCTAGGATAGAACTTATTGCAAATAGAAATGCGGAGGTTCAACCAATGGTATTGGGTTCCAACCTATCAGACTTTTTAGAAGACCTTTTGGACCGCATAGGTTCAATACAAGAGGCAATATTACTCCAGAACAAAAATATGATAACCTTAAAAACAGCTTTGGCTTCTCATTTCCACACAGGTGGTGGTGTTGGAGTTATTGTTACTGGTCCCGATCCTATTCTGGCGACTGTTGCTTTATCTCAAGTAGCCACAGACGTGCAAAAAATATCAAACAATATATCTCAAGCTTTAAACTTTGAGATCATGAAGATAAATTATCTAGGTCTTCCAAACAGTGATGACCCAAAATATAAATTGAAAACAAAAAAGAACATTTTAAGCGGAAATGTATATACAACTTAATAGGATAAACAATGACAGTTAGTAGAAAAAAATGGTATTTAGAAATTGGAAAAAATAGCGGAAATTCTGGCACATATGTTAGAGTTGAGTTGTACTATGACGTTGATGCTGGTGTTCTTTCTGATGTTGAAAATATCGGTGAGGATGAAAATGGTGCTGCTATTTATGATCTATCTCAAGAGTTGGTTGATAGTTTTAGAATAAAATTTGTAAAAAGAAGGTACGACGGCTTTAGATACAGTCACCACCCGAATACTGACAAAGTAATGATTTTGGAATTTAAAGGCGGAGATACAAATTCAACTAGAAGTAAAGAAAGAGAAAATATTTTACAGTTAGGTATAAATATTGCAGATTGGTTGGTAAACCTCAAACACAATTCATATGGACCTTGGGACTGTGATGTCATAGTTTATGAAAACAACGTCGCTCAGCTTTCAACGCCCGGTTGGGATGGCGAGGTCGAATACCCCTATAATAGCCTGAATTCTTTAGTTGACGGCAGCACTCCTGCTATAGAACGTGAAGTAGCTCAAGAGCAGGCCCCATTTAAAGCAAGTGTTGATAATGGTGAAACAATGTTCCCTAATGGTTTTTATTTTGACAATTATGATTTGATAAGCGCTAGTGACCAAAGTGAAGAAGTTGAGCAATCCACTGATGCTTATGAAGAGACTCCACCTCCACCTCCGCCAGAGCCAGAGAATTTAATATCAGACCCAGATGATGTTCCTTCGAATTTTTCAGATCTTCAAAAAGAAGTTTGTGATACGTTTTTGCTACCAGATGAATTTGATGTTGAACAAGAGATGAGGATATGCCCAACCTGTATACCTAATCCAGATTTTGTTCCAAATTTTACTCACTGGTACCAATATGAAATAAATGAAGTTTGGCTCAATGAGGCAACTTGTGAGTACAACATCTCCATAAAGGCTCCTGAATTTATAGAGTCATCACTTGTATCGGGCGCTCCTTTTACTTATCGCAACTATCAAAACTTGACCGACCCCAACACATTAGCACAAAATGATGGTATTCTTATAAGAGAAGGGATTAAAAAAATTCTATCTTTTAGAAACAAGATTATAACAGATAATATTGTCTGTTCCAACCCTCCTTTGACACCAGAAGGAGAGTGCGAAGCAAGGCTCCTTCAGGCCGATATTGAACAGATAAAATTAGAAACCCAAATACCATCAGGACAGAGTGATGGAACTAGTGTTAGTGTGTTTGGTATAAACACAAAGTTGCTAACTGATACCATATCAGTAAGAAACCCCTCAGCATTAGAGCTGTTTACATATATTAAGGATTATGAACCATTATCAAAATACACCACAGCGACAAGCGACCCAACCTCCAGACTTCTAGCCTGCATAACAATACCAGCAACTCTTGTAGATTCTTTACCAACAGACCCAATAGCTCAAGCTGCTGATGATGCGCAAGAAATAAACGGCACTAACAGCTCAGGTGATACACCACCAAACGTAATTATCAAAGGTTCAAAGATAAAAAATACGTTCAACAAAAGACTTCCTCAAGCTTTCAAGGTATTCGCAGAATATCAAGCCTTTTTCTTTCATACCACAAGGGCAAATTTAAAAATAGACACTGATTATGTTCAGGAAACAGTACAACAAATACCTTATTATGCACTAAGATATGAAACAAAATTTGAAAGGTTTTATGATGATTTAAAAGGTTTGCTTGAGAACAATGATTACAACGTAACAAAATACGATGAGCGTCTTAAACAAGCCTTCGAAGTCAAAATAATATTTGAAGAAGCAACAGAAAATAAGAAATATGCAATCAAAACAGTGCAGGCAAGATATATTGGGTGCCCATTTAAAAGATGTGGCATAGGTTTATCAAAGTTCAAAGAGACCTACAATTCTCAAGAGACCTTAATGGGGTATGTTGCTAAATATAATCAAATGGTAGAGCGGCTTGAAACTGGTCTTCCTCCATGGCTAGATTTTTTAACAGACTTTACTTCTCCTGCTCTGCAAACAGAATATGGAAATCAATCAAATTCAGAAGAAGCACAGGGCTGTTTGGACAATTATAACAATTCGGACAACTTTGGTGATATATTTAATGATTTGGTACATGACATAAGTATGTCATTCTCTGATGCTTTGGAATTCTCCGCTAACTCTTTGAATTGCAGAACGATACAGAACTATGATCCTTTGGACTTTCAGACAATGATGCAAGAGACTGCTGGAGGCTTCTCGGAAAATGCTCAAATATTGAGACTGCTTGGTGACTATAAAAACTATGGTGAAAGTATGTATGGAGCTGGAGCTGATGTTGTTGAAAAAACAAAAGACTCCTATAGAAGACTTATAAAAGACAAACAACGAGGGGAAAAGAATTTTTTCGAAAGATTGACTGGTAAACCTCTTAAAACATACATATACGCATTACGAGCGAATCCAAAAGAAGCGGTTGGTTTTTTGCTACAAAAGATCAATCCCTGTAATTGGGAAGCTCTTACTTTAGACATTGTTCTTTGCTTTATGAAAGGACTACAACCTATTGATATATTGAAAAAAACAGCAAAAAGCTTGATGGGTGACCTAGACCCACTCCAGTTAGAAGAGGTTTGGAACACTTTACCACAAGACGTCAGAGATGAGATTATTGAAACTATAGGCGACCTTAAATTGCCTTGGGTATATGCCAGAGAACAAAAAGCTAGACAAGCACTAAAACCAGACCCAAATGAATATCAAGACAACATGGACCCTCCAACTGCACCACAAGATGTGTCCCAAGCTTCACCAAATGAAAATTTACAAAATGCAGATGAAGTAAGAGCTGCTGCAAGAGACGCAATAAAAGAGATAGAAAAAAGAATAAGAGAGTTGACACCGTCTGAACAAGAATACCTTTCTTTAATTGATGATTTGAACACTTTATATGATCAAGTCAGTAAGTATAGAGAAATTGAGGCTTCTGGAGTTGGTGCTTATATAGAGTTTGGACAAAAAGCAGATGACTTGGAGAATATTGATATATTCAACATTGAACAGCAAATTAATGAACTCTACCCAGATGTTGAAGAACTAGCTGATAAAAGGCAAGAACTGTCCGAGAAGACAATAGAAGCAACATCAGCCAATCTCGCTCAAGCTGTAGCCCTTATGGAGATGGCCGACTCTGCAAACCCCAATGAATATGAAAAAGCAGCTAGAAGGGTCATAGAATTGGTAGCAGGAGCTATAATAGAAATGACTGTTGAGAAATTGGGCCTAGATGATTTGAAGTCTTTGGTGGATAGCTTACCAGGCTCTAGTATTTTTGTTCCAATTATAACAGCAGCTTTTTGCCCCCATCAACAACTCTTAGACACTTGGATTGATGCAACTTTTGCAACTTTAGATATAGAGCCCTGTAAGAGTTCGTCTTGGTATATCCCTTCCTTACCGTATATACCCGAACTCGACTTACTAAAAGTATTGAAAGTCATGCTAAAAGAATTTGTTGACAAACTAATTCAGAGGATAATAGCAGCTTTTGTAGCATTTTTAGCCAGAACACTTCAGGCAATTTTAGACCTAACTTGTGATGTTTTTGAAGGTATCGGTGGATATTTACTTGATGCCCTCAACGATGGAGAGGGTGAAACACCTGATAGTTTATTTGATGCGATTGCTGATGCTTTTTGTACTCCTAATGAACCTGGTTCGTCTTTTGCGAATTCCTTAAATCCCAATTCTGGACAAGAAACATTTAATGACTTGTTCCGAAGTTATGGAGGAAGAACGCAAAAAGAAGTAGTTTTAAGCTGGGGTAGTAGTTTAAGTGAAAGAGCAACAACCGCAATGTGGCAAGAACTATTTGTAACTGGGACATCCTCAACCGGTTTACTGGACGTTGCTTGGGACGTTACACAAGAGTTTGACGAACTTAGGGACATATTTGATAGCGAAGAGACACTACAAGATTTTTTCAATTCAATAACAGATAAAATACCAGATAATTTTAGACAAGATGTAATTGACTTTTTAGATCAATTGGAAGCTGATCGGAGTTTAACTGATTTCTGCCAACTATACTGTGATATTGATGCTGGGTTTAGAGAAGGCGAGGACTCTGCTTTAGGTATTGAAATCAACCAAGGAGATTTTGCAACTTCTTTTGGTGATATATTGGATGGCTTCTTTAAGGGACCTGAAGATGCAATTTTAGATGCTTTTGGATACGATGAAAGTGTATTTGGTAGTGATGCGTTCTGTGAAGATATTCAAGATCTATACAACTCAGATAATCTAACGGGAAAGCAACCAGTCCTTAAAGAGCCAAGCCTTTTCAAACAAGTTAAAAAAGAAGTCGGAGATTCAATATTTTCAGACATTGAGATGGCCTATGTTAGAGATTTGATAGAAGGTAAACATTCTTACTTTAATAATTTATTAGCTGATAAAGACAATAAGAGACTGACTAGGGGAACGTTATTTGATCCTTCACATGAGTTTAGAACCAAGACAAGGTTTTTGTTTTCAAACGCCGCAAATAGTAGCACAGAACACCGAAACAAATGGAGAACAGCAAAGTTCCCCTTGAGACTGACAATGAGGATAGCAGACAATGTAAGTGACGCTGTAGATGTAGCCAACAAAGATGGTGAAGCATCTGGAGATGATGGAGATAGTAATTTTAAGAAAAAAATTAAAGAAATTATAGGAAATTTCTTCAAACCAATTATGGCATTTTTAGAACTTTTCAAGTTGGACAAACCAAAACCAACAAACCTGCTTCCAAATACAGTTGGAAAGTCCTATTACGACACTTTGACAAATTCAGAATTAAAGTTTGACTCAAAGAATGATTTTATATTTGATGGTGAAGAAACTTC
>MDTC01060087.1_pt1 | contig 25650 bp, 31 predicted proteins | sample 811181 | NCBI WGS metagenome assembly MDTC01 (sample SAMN05326644, study PRJNA326480) | marine metagenome | isolation source: seawater | place: Pacific Ocean: North | collected 2011
GAAGACGAAGCCGAAGAAGAGGACGTTGAAGATGAAGCCGAAGAAGAGGACGTTGAAGATGAGGAAGTTCAAGACGAATCCGAGGATACCAAATCTGAAAGCCGCAGCATCTCTCAAATCTATGAAGATATACTTGATTCAATAGACGAACAAAATTTAACTCTTTCAAACGCCTTTGGAAACATGGATGCAGATGGAGACAGGATGATTACTAGAGATGAACTAGGTTCAAAACTAAAGAATTTCCTTGACTACGAATTATCAGAAGCCGAACTCGATACGATGATGGATTCAATGGATGATAATTCAGATGGAAATATCGACATGGTCGAGTTTGTTAATTCAATCGAATCTCATGAAGATTCAATAGCCAGCATTGATGATGAAGAGGCTGAAACTGTAAAGACATTCCCTACTAAGTGGCATACTCGTTTCATGTCTAAACGATGGCATGATGTGTTTTGGCCATTAATCCATACAGGATTAGTGATCATGATTATCGCTGCTTTAGCAAACGGACTCTTCCCCTTCGTTGATGGAGAAGGAGGTACTGTGGAATTAGAAACAGCAGATAAAAATGGATGGATGAATGCAGATAAAATCGTCATCAATGAAGGCCAAGCCTATCCTTGTGAGCCTACTGTACAAGTGGGAGAGTGTAAGAATTCTTTGACACCGCTCGCTGGAGAATCAAGTTCAATGCCAGGTGGGTTTTACATCGATGGAATCATATTGATAGTCCTCTCAACTATTGGCTTGATTGGCAGTTTGTATACTCATCTTGTCCTAGCACCTTCTTGGAGGGCTAGAGTAAAGGCAATGAAGGAAGTTAGCGAAGATAAAGCGGACGTCCAAGAAACACTTGATAATGAAGATGGCACAGAACTTGAAGAAGATGACGATGAAACTGATATTGAAGAAGAATCTGTTGAAGATGCAGACGAATTATCAGAAGAAGAACAGGAAGAAGAATCAGATTCCGATGATGATGAAATCGACATCGGTTCCTATGTTGGAATAGATATTGATGGAGAGGAATATTACGGCACTATTGTAGAATTCGATGATGACGAAGGTACGGTAACCATCGAAGAGGATGAATCTGGTGATGAGATAACTGCATATCTGGATGAAATGTTTATCCCAGAGGATTGAATTTGACTGACCCTTTACAGATATTTTTTCGGTCCGTCCGATGTCCATCATGTGGAACGATTGAACATATTGGCACGTTCAAATGTCCAGAATGTGGCTTATTCCATGCCACATTACCGATGGAAGATCGAAAGGCTCCTGAACCAGGACAGAGAGTACAAGAAAGGGAAATAGACCCATCCGCGTACTCACTCTCATCCTCATCATTACCGATGGATGAAGAGTTTCAACAGACAGATGAAATTCAATCATGGGGCGGGGGAAATACTGATTTCTCTAATCTAGGTGAAGAAGAACCAGTAGCTAAAATCAGTAAAGAAAAATCCGAAACCGATTTGGAATTGATTCATGAAGATTAATTGTACATAAAATAATTAATCTGTTTATGAATCGAACACGTTAAACATGTAATTCATTGGTGGGCTCGGAGAGAATCGAACTCTCGATCTTTGCCATGTCAAGGCAACGTCATAAACCCCTAGACCACGAGCCCTAGGTAGTTGTGCCACTAAAGACGCGTATTTATCGGCATCGGTTTGTACGGACGAATCAGGATATTATTTTCGAAATTTTACCAGTACAGCCATCTTGAGAGCAAAAACCAGCAAACCTCGTTCTCCCATTAGACATTTTAATTTCCTTGCCATCTTTGATCGCACCATATGTTTTACACTTTAGGCAAAAACCTTCGACATTGGACATACAAGGTACTCAAAGGCGACACCAAATATATTCTTTGGCTCAAAAATAGGGAAATATCCTACTTCTACCCCCTACTAAGTGAGCCAAATCTTGAATTTCCTAGAATCACTGTGATTGAATATAATTGCAAAAGCAGTACAGCAAGGCATTTGAGCTGATAATTTCGATTACACGAAGAGTGTTTTTCGAACTAATGTCGTATAACTACCATTATACGACGCGAAGGGGGTTGCAAAGTCGTTACTTTTGGAATTGTTTGACAAATTCTTGCTCGTCAACTTCGAAAATCCCTATCAATGGAGGGCCAGACATGAATGAATCTAAACTTCCGTGTTCTGAATCCATCTTTTCAGAAACTAAACCAGTAATTCGTTTCAATTCTGTTCGCGACACATACAATGATTGAATGAGAAAGAGTGGTTGGCCATCAACAGATCTTGCTGCCCAAGCTCCGATACAACCATCCTGTCTTCTTTTTAATTCTTGATGCGCATTTAAGATTCTCTTAAAACGAGCATCGACTTTTTTTCTGCTCGAACAAACAACTGTTTCCAACCAAGCCATGATATCACCATAAGTATTATTCAAAAATTAATTATTATTATTACTGCAGCAAACATATTTACTCAAACTTCAATAAGATGGCCTTCCAAGCAAACCGCATCTATTGGAGATGAACCTGGAGTCATACACCAACTTTCCCAATGTTGACTTTTGAGGATATTGAAATTTGCAACTGCGCCAATCTCAATTTTCCCATGAATTAAACCATCATCACGCGGTGTTGTTTTACCGGAATTTCTAGTCATAGATGCTAGTGCCTTGTATGGGTCGACATTATTTCTTTGAACTAGTAATGATCCAATAAAAGGTAAGTTATTGATGTAACAATTAGGATTAAAATCCGTAGCAGCAGTATACTCGATACCTTGTTCAGAGACCATGTTGAAATTAGGCCATTCATCCCCATTTGAATATGGTGTACCAGGTAAGAAACCAGTCATCACTCCTTTTTCATTCATATCAATCCTTACATCCATTGGCGTATGATGGGCATGATCTGCTGTAGTTACCTTGAGTTCTGCTGCCAATCGACCACCTCCCCCATCAGAAAACTCATCGATATGCATTCGTAAATCTAATCCTCCTTTTCTGGATGCACGCAAAATCTCTTCAGATTGTTCAATGGTAAACCAACCGGGTTCACAAAAAACATCGGCAGATTGAGCCAAGCCAGAATCTAAAACATGAGGGAGTTGATCAGAAATTATTTCTTCCGTATAATCCTGGTACGAGACACCAGGTATTACGGCATGAGCACCCATCCAAGTAGAGTGTATTGAAGGCAAATTATCGACTTGGTTGAGTTCGTTTTGCACCTGTAATAAACGCAATTCCTCTGTTGTCGAAAGTCCATAGCCAGATTTGCCTTCGACGAAGGTGCAACCATTTCTAAGAGCTTCTTGTAATCTGTCCCTTCCTATCTCAAACAGATCTCCATTGCTTGCGTTTCGAGTCTGGTTTACTGTTTTCATTATGCCTCCACCAGAAGCTGCAATATCGGAATATGACATTCCATCCATTCGTAATTTATGTTCGCTAAAACGATCACCAGCCCATAAAAGATGATTGTGCGCATCAATCAAGCCGGGTATTACGGCTTTTCCGGATACGTCAATAAATATTGAATCGCTTGATTCATACTCCTCAAGAACTTCAGATGAATATCCAATATCCTCGATACGATTAGAATTTACTATAATTGCTTTCTCCATAAGTATTGAATCTTTATCATCAAGTGTGGCTAATGGACCAGTATTGAAAAATATGGTTCGCACGTTTTGTCGAAAAGGTGAGAGTTGAAGAACAATCCCCTGCTGCGATAGATATGGCGGAAGGTAATTGGACACTTGGGATAGAGTCAACAGCACATACTTTCTCATTTGGATTGGTGAATAGTTCCGGAATTCCCTTCCCTTCTGTTAGTGATACCGTTCGGCCTTTGGAAGGCGGTATACATCCAAGGGAGGCAGCAGATCATCACCGTGATTATTCCTCGGACTTATTTCTCAAAGTTCTAGAATCACAGAATTTATCTCCAGCAGACATAGGAGCAGTTGCATATTCCCAAGGACCTGGTTTAGGCCCATGTTTGAGAATTGGAGCCTCTGTTGCCCGAACAATTTCTAGCGCACTTAATGTACCGCTTATCGGAGTTAATCATTGTGTAGCACATATTGAAATTGGCAGGCAGCAATGTGAATGTGTCGACCCTGTCCTCCTCTATGTGAGTGGAGGCAATACCCAGGTTATTGCCAAACTGCAAGGCAAATATCGAGTATTGGGGGAGACATTAGACATAGGCATAGGCAATATGTTGGATAAGTTTGCACGCCAACAAGGCATCCCCTTTCCTGGCGGCCCAGTTATTGAAAAACTAGCACAGGAATTCCTAAAAGAAAATCCTGATGCATCATTACAGGGATTGGAATTGCCATATCCTGTTCGTGGAATGGATCTAGCATTTTCAGGGATACTCACCGCCGCACAACGCTTGATTGAGAAAGGACATTCGCTTGGTTCTGTTTGTTGGTCATTACAGGAACATGCTTTTGCAGCATGTGTAGAAGTTGCGGAGCGCGCTTTAGCACATAGCGGAAAATCTGAACTCCTTTTGGGAGGAGGTGTCGCTTGTAATAATAGAATTAGGGAAATGTGTACATTAATGGCAAACGACCGAGAATCTACATCTCATGCCCCTCCACGTATGTATTGTATTGATAATGGTACGATGATTGCTATGCTTGGATATATTGAATTGAAGAATGGAAGAAAAACTTCACTTCAATCAAGTGGAATAAATCAATACCTTAGAACAGATGACACATTAGTCTCTTGGTCGTAACCGATTCATGCGATTTGTTTTTAATGAGTCGTCATGGAGTATGAAATACCGGGGGCTTCATAATTCGAGATAGGCGAAGAAATAAGGATGAACCATTCAATCCTTTTGCGGCAAATGCCAATGCCGTCCGCCAGAAGAAAAGAAGTGAACGAACAGCTCAATCTGGGCCAGCAACACCATCGCCAGCCAGACCTGCTCCACGAACAGGGGCTATGGAGTCAGATTTGTTAAAAAAACAAATAGAGGCACGAGAAAAACTTACTGTTTCAGAGAAACAAATTTCTTCTCGCAACAAACCCGCAGTTGGTGCAGGACAAATCAATCCCGCTTCTTCACAATCCTCAAGCCCACAAAATGTAAGCCGTCAAGATCGGTTAGCTGAACTAAGAAAACAATCTCAAGAATCAATTAAGAAAACCCAATCAATTCTAGAGCCTACGGCTCCAATACCTATTGATGAAGCAGTACCTGTTGTTGAACCTCCAACCACGACAAACAAGGTCGAATCAGTCGAACCTATTCGTCAACCATCTGTGAGTGATATTGAATCAACATCACAAAAGAATGTCTTCAAAAAGATAGAAACCAAGGTGACCAAACCTGAGAGATTTAGTCGTCGAAGAAGAAGACACGATGACGGTCGTGGTGGCCGCCAGCCTAAAGTCAAGAAACTCAATAGGCAAAAATATAACGAGTACAAGTATGCTGCAAAAGATATCCTTGAGGACGACAGTGTTGCAGAAGAACACCGTTCGAACTTGCTAGGCCAAATATGGGCTAAAGGGGAGCGTATTGGTGTTGACGAAACATATTCATTCATATCAAGTAAGGAAGAAGAACTGATAATCTCCAAAGAAGTTGCGGAACGACTAACAACCCTCGTTAGAGCCCTTACAACAAGAAGGTGAGATTATTTCAGTCGTAGAAGAAAATTCAGTCGCAACAGTACATTACACAGGAACAATGCCTGATACGGGCGAAGTATTTGATTCGAGCGAGGGGAGAGATCCTCTTACATTTTTGGTCGGTCATAAACAAATGATTCCCGGATTTGAGCAAGAAATACTAGGTGCGAAAAAAGGAGAACGAAGGACATTTGTATTAGAGCCAGAACGAGCATATGGCCAACGTATAGATGAAGCAATTCAAACCATACCGAAAGATATGTTTGGAGATATTGAACCGGAGGTCGGTATGACATTAATGTCTGATGTTGGCCCATTCAATGTAGCCGCTGTGGATGGTGATACAATAACGGTGGATTTCAATCATAAACTAGCCGGACAATCGCTTCAATTCAGTGTTGAAGTTGTTGATGTAAGACCTGCCTCTGAGACAGAGGTTCTACACGGCCACGTACATGGCCCGAATGATGAAGAACCTTCATCTTAAAAGCGAGGTTTGATGAATTGCCACGTTGTGGGTGATTTATGGTGACATTTCGTAAAGACAAATGGGAAACCTTGGGTGGAATCCAAATTCCATCTTACCATATAGGTGTAAGCGGAGGAGAAACTCCTGGACAACCCCCTTATACACGTGGAATCCATGAACACATGTACAAAACTCGTTTATGGACAATGCGTCAGTATGCTGGTTTTTCTTCTGCCAAGGAAACTAATGAGCGATTTCGACTTTTGCTCGATAGAGGGCAAAAAGGACTCTCTGTTGCTTTTGACCTGCCTACTCAACTGGGGCTTGACGCTGATGATCCACTCTCAGAAGGGGAAGTCGGCAAAGTTGGAGTCTCTATATCAACCCTAGAAGATATGAGAGAATTATTGAGTGGGATACCACTAGACAAAGTATCGACTTCGATGACAATAAATGCGCCAGCAATGATTCTGCTGGCAATGTATGCTGTCGTAGCAGAAGAGCAGGGAGTCCCGATGGATCAGATTTCAGGGACTATTCAAAATGATATACTCAAAGAATACATCGCCAGAGGCACCTATGTTTTCCCTCCTGAGCCGTCCATGAGGTTAATCACAGATATCTTCGAATTTTGTTCACAACAAATTCCAAAATGGAATACAATCTCTATCTCAGGATACCACATCAGAGAAGCCGGTTCCACTGCGGTTCAAGAATTAGCTTTCACAATTTCTAATGCATTAGCCTATGTGGAATCTGCAATTGACAAAGGATTAGGCATCGACCAATTTGCACCGCGTTTATCATTTTTCTTCAATTGCCATAATGATTTCTTAGAGGAAGTTTCCAAATTCCGAGCTGCTCGAAGGCTTTGGTATGACCTTATTACAAAGCGATATGCTCCTAAGAATCCTCGTTCTTCGATGCTTAGGTTCCACACTCAAGTTGCTGGAGTATCTTTGACTGCCCAACAACCGCTCAATAACATTAGTAGGGTAACTATCCAAGCACTGGCCGCTGTATGTGGAGGGACACAAAGTCTACACACCAATAGTTATGATGAGGCATTAGGTTTACCAACCGAAAAAAGTGCTACCGTAGCGTTGAGAACACAACAAATCATTGCAGAAGAATCTGGTGTCGCGGATGTTGTAGATCCGTTTGCTGGCTCATATCATATAGAGTCATTAACAAACGAGATTTATAATAAAACCTTAGAGGAAATTTTGAAAATCGAATCTTTAGGAGGATCGATGTCAGCAATTGAGCAAGGCTACCAACAACAGGAAATACATACAACTGCATATAGATACTTCAATGAAATTGAAAATAATACGCGTAAAATTGTTGGTGTAAATCATGGTCTTCTTGAAGAGGATATCAAAGTACAACCAATGAAACTAAACCCAAAGGTTACGGAAGAACAGCACAAGAGATTGAAAGATACGAGAATAGGAAGAGATGCGGAAGGTGTTGCCCATATCTTGTCCAAAATTTCGGATGCTTGTTCGACTGATGAAAATGTATTCCCGCTCGTTATTGAAGCGGTTAAATTGAATGCCACTTTGGGTGAAATCATGAAAGCAATGAAGGATGTCTTTGGAACTTACATGGCACCCAGTGGATTTTAGGTGATGCATATGAAACAACGAATAGAAATCGATCACATAGGAATAGCAACGAATTCGTTGGAGGAAGGAAGTAAATTTTGGACTATTTTGGGTCTCCAATCTGAAGGATCTGATGATTTCGTGGAAGATCAAGGAGTAATTACTCGATTCTTTCCATTGTCACCCTCTACATCAAATGGGCCTAATATTGAATTGCTGGAACCATCTGCTCCCGACACACCTATCGGCAGATTTCTATCCAAGCGGGGAGAAGGAATACAACAACTCTGTTTATCTGTTGATAACCTAGAACAAGTGATTTCACATCTTATCGAAAATGGAATTATCATGATCGATGAAAAGCCTCGCAAAGGAGCACACAATTCGATCATTGCCTTCGTTCATCCAAAAAGCACGGGTGGAGTTCTAGTAGAATTAAAACAACGATAAGAGGAAGTTTGAGCATAATGCTCATAGTCGTTCACAATAACCATGCTACGATGAGAAGTTGTATTGACCACTTGATGGCTTTGCCGCATATCGCAGGACCAAGAATTCGTGAAGAAGCTGAATTCATAGCCGGTCGATTGGAAATATTACGTATCCATGGTGTGATAACCAATGATGCATTCCTCGATGCTGGAGCAATACAAGGAGCTTTTACTCTAATTGGAAATCTTGTAGAAATGGGAGTTCCGCAGCAGGAAATACAACAGGAATTACGAAATACACTCGCAAGAGCTAAGCGTCTCGAAGAAAAGCATCCCGGATTGGATATTGCTATTGAAAATGGAAGAGCCTCATAATCGAGGGTTCATCATGGAAGAAAATCTCCTCAGGCTCACCGATGTGAGTAAGTCGTTTGGCGATGTCCATGCAATTGAACATGTTTCACTAGATATTCAACATAAATCAATAATCGGTTTGGTTGGTGGAAACGGTGCTGGTAAAACAACACTCCTCCGCATGATGGCTGGAATCTACCGGCCAACAACTGGGCGAGTTCATCTTAGCGATGGGCAGGATGTTGATCAAATGCGTTCTGTATTGGGTGTAGTTCCTGAATCAACAGGATTGTATTCGAAATTGACTGCATGGGAGAACATACGATTCCATAGCAGAATTCATGGCATCGAAGATTCTATTGCTTGGTCTAGGACAATACGATTTGCAAAATTATTGGGTATGGAAGAAAGTTTGCATAGGTACACCGAAGGTTTTTCTCGGGGGATGCGCCAAAAAACTGCATTACTTCGAGCCTTAGCGCATGGGCCAAGTATCCTTTTGTTGGATGAACCAACTGCTGGTTTAGATGTTACATCAGCCCGGATAGTAAGAAAATTAGTCCAGAAACTAAAGGACGAAGGAGGCACTGTCATTTATTCTACACATCATTTAGCAGAAGCTGAACAAGTATGTGACCGGATAATAATAGTTCACAATGGGACAATACGAGCCGATGGAACACCAGATGAATTGCTCCAACTTACAGAGACCAAATCACTTGAGGAAGCATATGTCAATTTGACATCTGAAATAGCTCGACCTCGACAGGAAGATAACAGCAATCCATCTAAATTTGCCTTATTATGGCGGAGATTATTTACAAGAAATCATAATTTTGAGGTGAATGAAGATGAGTAAATTTAGTATCTCTCTCATACGCATTGTTGCGAAGAAAGAAATCATAGAATTCATACGAGATTGGCGTACAATTGTAGCACTCATTCTCATCCCTTTGTTCCTTTTTCCACTGTTATTCATAGCATTCCCTTTAGTGATGCAAAATGAAGCACAAGAGTTGCAAGAATTAGAGGTAGATCTTCTCGTTCAATCGGATTATATCGATGGAGATATCCTTGAAGGACTCAACCAGAGCAACATGTCAATTGACATAGAACCTCTACCAATCGGCCTTCAAACTTTGTCTGAACCATTAAACGATTCTTCAAGGTTACGAACCTATGAATATGACGCTATTCTCAGACTCGAGCAACAAAACGATACATGGCTCTATTCAGTCATCTATCTTTCTACATCGGAACAATCAACAGAGGCACGTAACAGAGTTCTTGATGTTCTTAATTCGTGGGAAACAAATGAAACAATTGAGCGTATTGAGGCAGGGGGCCTCGATGCTGATTCAACGTTAAATCCATTACGATGGGATGGAATTATTTCAGATGCCGATGTCGCAACGAAAGGTGAACAAGCAGGTATGCTGTTGTCATTGTTTATTCCATTCGTGCTTGCGTTGTGGACAGCTTCCGCTGCCGTACAACCGGCTATTGATATGACAGTTGGGGAGAGAGAACGAGGTACACTCGAGTCCTTGTTGAGTTTACCGTTATCTAGAACAGAACTCCTCATGGGTAAATGGCTAGCAGTCGTCACAATTACAGGAGTAGGAGTGGCTTTACAAATTGCGGGATTATTATTCGGAATTGCATTCCTAGCCGAAGATTTAGTGAACGTACCTTCGATAAGTATTGGATCAGTGGTACTGTTAACACTCGCCGTAGGACTTTATGGAACAATGATTGTAGCGCTTTACTTGTCCTTAGCAATGAGGTCGAAATCAGTCAAAGAGGCGGGTACTGTCCTCGCACCTATCACAATTGCAATGATTGTACCAATATTGCTTACCCAATTTATAAATTTAGATGATGTTGAATCTTTTTGGTTCGCCATACCATTCGTGAACGTTTTACTTGCTTTACGAGAATTGCTCCTGGATAGGATCATTATTGAGCATGTCCTAATATGGATTAGTGTGTCTCTTTTTGTTTCGTTGCTTACAATTCGATATGCTGCAAAGCAATTCGCACGTGAAGATATCGTGACTTCAAGATCATAGTATTCTTCTTATATTCGTATACTATGGGTGGGCTATGCCTAAGGTAAGTTTAGACATGCCAAACGAATTATTGGTTGATTTGAAATATCACGTTGGTGACGAAAAGAAATTCATCAGCGTTGCTGATGCGATACGTTCTGCTTGTCGGAAGCTCCTCGATCAATTAGATACGATTGACAAACGCCAAGGAAGATTAGAAGGTGAATGAAATGACAACAAGGGAAGAAGCAAAAGAAGCAGTACACACGCTTCTCAAATATTTAGAAACTGATTTTAAGCGAGAAGGATTGATGAGAACACCAGAACGTGTAATCGATTCATGGGATGAAATCTTTAGTGGTTACAAATCAAATCCTAAAGAAATATTGGACTCTACTTTCAACGCAGAAGGATATGACGGAATAGTACTTTTGAGTAATATTGAGTTTCATTCTACATGTGAGCATCATCTCCAGCCATTCTCTGGAAAAGCTCACGTTGCTTACATTCCAGTAAAGCGGATTGTCGGAATCTCGAAACTTGCACGAATTGTAGATCACCATTCTTCTAGACTTCAAAATCAGGAACGAATTACCAATAGCATCGCGAATGACTTGGTTGAAAATCTCTCCCCACTCGGGGCAGCAGTTATCGTACAGGCTGCTCATGGATGCATGCGTTGCAGGGGTGTTAAGAAACAAAACTCTGTTATGACAACAAGTTCAATGCGCGGTGTATTTTTTGAAAAACAGGAAGCTCGTAATGAATTGATGCAACTTATCAGCAATTCAACCTTGGAATGATACTATGCCACATAGTGCCATTTCAGAAGATGTGATTTTGGATAATTCTTTGGATTTAAACAAGGAATATCCTATTGTAGAAATCTTCTATTCAGTCCAAGGCGAAGGATATCATGCTGGTATTCCTCATGTTTTTGTTCGATTTGGATCCTGTAATTTACGATGCGAATGGTGCGATACAGATTTCGACAGCCATAGTACAATGACTGGAGAAGAAATTATCAATGAAGTAATGAAGTATAATTGTAAAAGGATAATTTTCACAGGAGGAGAACCCATGCTTCAGGATTTGTGGCCGTTACATCGCCTGTTTAAGCAAAGAGAATATACCCTTTCTATCGAGAGTAATGGAACGATTAAAATTCCAGAAGGATTAATTGACTGGATATGCATATCTCCAAAAGACCAGATGTATCCAAACGTAGCCATACGTCAAAGAACTGGAAATGAAATGAAGGTTGTCTATTGCGGCCAGGATTTGTCCATGTATAGCCAATTAAAAAAAGGATTTGAGCACCTTTTCTTACAGCCATGTTACATTGACACAGACACGATCGAAGAAAATGGACAAACGTTCCAACTTACAGAAGACGTGGTAAAGAAAAACCAAGATTGGAGATTATCACTTCAAACGCATAAATGGATGGGCATTCTATGAAACACGTGGTACTTGCTCTAAGTGGAGGGATGGACTCAACCTGCCTTCTGATGCATTATCTGTCGCTTGGATACAAAGCCACGTGTATCTCTTACATATATGGTCAAAAGCATTCTGTTGAAATTGAAAAAGCAATAGCAACAGTACAATTGTGTCGAACCAAGGAATATGATGTCAACCATCATATTGTCGACCTTTCACCTGCAATGAAACTCTTTGATTCAGCTCTGACATCAGACGACCAAGAAATACCTGAAGGTCATTATGAGGAAGAACAAATGAAATTAACAGTCGTTCCAAATCGGAACGCAATATTTGCATCTATTCTGTACGGTTTTGCGTTATCTAAAGCTAAAGAATCAGGAGATGAAATAAAATTGGCACTAGGCGTTCATAGTGGAGATCATTCAATTTATCCAGATTGCAGACCTGAATTTTACGAATCACTTCATGCCGCTTTCAAACTCGGGAATTGGGACCATGAACTTGTAGGATTTGATTTACCATTTTTGAACGGGGATAAAGAATCTATTCTTCTTGACGCTCTCAAATCCACGGCTGCTCTTGGATTGGAATTTGATGAAATACTTAGCAATACCATCACATCATATAATCCTGATGAGAATGGAAGAAGTTCTGGAACAAGTGGTTCAGATATAGAACGAATTTTAGCATTTCATGCAATTGGGCGAAAAGATCCCATCCCCTACATCAAACCATGGGACACAATTCTTTCAAATGCATTAGCAATAGAAAAAGAACACAAAGGTGAAACACATGACAGATGAATGGAAAGAAGAGATAGAAACTTTATCGGAACTATCATTCCATGTGACTCAAAATAATGGGACTGAGAGGCCATTTACAGGAATCTTGAACAAGGAAACTCGAAAAGGAAATTACACTTGTATTGTGTGTGGTACTCTTCTATTTACCGATCAAATGAAATTCGATTCTGGATGTGGTTGGCCGGCCTTTCATTCTGAAGACTCAGAAGCCTGTATCACTCGTATCATTGACGTCACTCACGGCATGGTTCGTACAGAAGTACGTTGTGGAACGTGTGATGCTCATCTAGGCCATGTTTTCAAGGACGGGCCAAGAAAACATGGCGGAGAGAGGTATTGCGTCAACAGTGCAGCAATGAATTTCGAGGTGGAAGAATGACAACAAGAATTCGAAGATATGTAGAAACCGATACAGGACATAGAGTTCCAAATCACAAGAGCAAGTGCAGACATTTTCATGGACATAGATACAGATTTGAAGCGGAAATCGAAGGGGATATTGTCGATACACCGGGCGTTAGTGAAGAGGGGATGCTTATGGATTTCTCAGATGTAAGCCAGATTCTAATGGAGCATATACATGATGTTGTTGACCATGCTTTTGTCATCTACTCAGGAGATCAAGAAGGCAGGTTGGCATTATCTCATCTGAATTCTGATCATAGAACATTTGTTGTCCCATTCATTCCAACCGCTGAAAATTTAGCTAAGTGGGCTTTTGAACAAGTTGAGCCACACATCAAGACCTCTTACGGCACATCGTTAAGACTCGTAGCAATGCACGTACGTGAAACACCAAAGAGCTGGGCTTCTTGGACGCCTTGACTATTCTTCTTCCCGTATGACTTTTCTTCTACGGGATGCACGCCATTCATCGTTGCCGGAAGCAAATGCTAGTGCTGTAGCCGAGTCAACAAGACCCCCGATCATTCTGTTTGCCTCATCCCGTAGCAACCCAGAACGTTGTAAGGAACGTATCATCGAATGACTAAATGATTTCTTTCTTTCATCACCACCGGGAAGATTCTTTGCGATATCCATTATTGCTTTCCTAAGCACTTCACGCTGTTCAGAAGAGATTCCTCTTTCAAGTGGTACAATCGATGGAATAGCCGCATCTTTACCTTGATTCGCTATGACTCTATAACGATGTAATTCGTATGTCATAGTATGAACGGCGTGACTCAGATTAGTTATCGGATATCCCTCCCATGTAGGGAGTGTTACAAGATAGTCGCAATTCAACAAATCTTCCTCATCCAATCCTTTCCCTTCTTCACCAAATACGAGAGCAACAACATCAGTCTGATTTGAAATTCTTTCAGAAAATTCCCAGGGATATACGAAGTGACGCATTTGAGTCTTAGAACCGACTTCTCGTTTACCTGATGTTCCTACAACGACTGAACAGTCAGATACAGCATCAGCAAATGAAGAAAAGACTTCGCAGTTGTCGAGTATTCTACCGGCATGTTTAGCACGGTTTCTAGCTTCGATATCATCAGGGCTACACACGGGATTGACTAATCTTAATCGATCATATCCATGATTCAAGAGGGAGCGGCAAACAGCACCGAGATTACCAGGATGTTGGACGCCAACGAGTATGATGATAAGTTCATACGGCGATGAAGGAAGAGGTAAATCACTACGATCGCCCATTACTCTTCCTCCTGCTTAGATAAAAATTCTGCAATCCAAATTGGATTACACGCCTGATATAAGAAAAATAAAAATCCACCAGAATCTCGATCTGGCATAACAAGAGAACGCCGACGGAGATTGTGTTGATTACGAAGGTGAAGAATCAAAGATTCTAGGTCTTCAGAGTTATTTCCATGAACAGATACAGGAGTTCGATTCCAATCAACCCAAATGGGCAAGGAAATAACCCCGTTCAATCTGTACGACGTTGGCGGTAACGAGTAACATAACCGGCAATCCAATTTCGTAATTTCTTGGTACTTACATCTGTAAGTTGAGCGACCATCAATTTGTTGTGATCGAAATCATCGGTGAATTTCTCACCATGCTCTTCAACAAGACGAATGGCTCTGATTTTGATAAAACTTGGACGAATATTTCCCATGATTATGCCTCCACATAGAGTTTGACTTCAATAGGGATGTCAGGCTCATCGTGACGAATTACAGTCAGTTTGATTTTGCGCGGTGGATTTTCAATTCCACGTTCCCATATTTTCTCGTTAACTTCAGGATCGATGTAAATCTCTTCTTCTGGAAGTACTTTGAGATGTCGAATGACTTCGTCTTTGATGATTTGAATTGCACGAGGTGCACGCTTGTAGCGTGTGATATTCCATGCATTTCTGAGGGGTACAATTAGTTCTGATGTTGCTGCTCTTGCCATCTTATCACCTCATCGTTGTAGTTTGCTGCGGCGCCAGTGGTGGCGCTTTGGATGCGACACTGTGCTGCGGTTGGTCTTGAGCATGACCCATACGGGTACACGTCGGTTTTGCTTCCCTGCCTTCATTAGGCGAATTTTCTTTGCTGCTGGTTTATTTTTTGACATGTTCGAGCACCCTTCTTCATATTCGACGGATAGACGCACTACGGCGGCTCTTGGATAGGTTGGCTAGGATTCTCTTTAGCTGTTCATCTGAAACAGGTACAGAGATTTTTGATTCTTGATGGAGGGTTAGGAGTTGCTTCTTTACCAATTCAGCACGGGATGGGTCGACCAAAGAAACATTGGTCAATCGTCCTCGTGCCTCTGGAGAAAGAATTGTTCGCATTGCGGAATCGAGAGCGTTTTGTTCAACAGCCTTTGCTTGAGATTCAACTTCAGCATCGGCTTGTTGTTTAGCCTGTTGGGCCAACTGTTGCTGAAGTTCTTGTTGACGTCTTAGTCGAAACGCTTCAAGTTCAGAAGACGTATTATCGACCATAGAAACCACTTACTCACTTCCGATCAGTACTTGTCAAGTCCTGGATATGCTGCTTCAACTTCGGGCCTAACTGCATGGGCAACTTCGTTTAAGAGTTTATGACCCGCTGGCGTAATGATACGACCTGAATACAATTGAGTAGGTTCTCTATTTTCGTGTTCTACGACACGTGCAGCTTGTGTGGATACGAGACCAGCATCTTCAAGTTGCTGTAGGATAGCACGAATAACCTTGCGTGAACCTACACCGGGAGTATTTGGTTTCGAACCGTTATTTTTCCGTCCGCCATACTCTTGCGAGAGGAGTGTCACGCCGATAGGACCTTGACGAGCGATTTTTCGCAACATTGCTGCTCCGCGAATGTGCCACCAGTCGGTTTGTGTTGGTGGACGTTCTCTAGAGGAGCCAGTTTTCACAACTTGAGCCCATTCAGGCATCGAAATCGAGGCATTGCTCTTCAATTGTTCAGCAACAGCTGGAATCAGAAAGTTCGCAGGAACATCGTAAAACGTCGTCATGTCTACACCAAGCAACCTTCCGACTTGTCTCCCCTATTTGAATAAAACGGGCGAATTGATGGTTCAAATGATGAGCATATTGTCCTTTGGACGAGTGCAAGTCTTCTTGAATCAGGCGTGTCTGGGGAGAACAATGAAGAAGGCACTAGCACAAAATCCCAACCTTCTCAGGACGTTGATTGGGCTCTCATTGACATTAATATTTATGCTTTCATATGCCGTGTATGGAGCCACAGTCTCCCCAAACTATTACATCTATCAAACCGAGGCCAAGTCCACTGAATATAACGATATTGCTTTGAATAAAACGGTCATTAACAATGAAACATATTGGACTGCAGTGGTTGAAACAGATGCTCAGAACTTAACATGGGTAAATATGTCAATTGATGATTTGGCCACTGGGTCGATTATAACTCTATCAAACACCGCAAAACTCTACAGCCACGAATTCCTAGGTGTTGAAGACGCAAAAGTAACAGTCGATGGTGATAAAGTGGATTTCCGATGTTCAGAACATTGCCAATTCAGTGACACCATAGAAGTCGAAGCAGACGATTCAAGCATCGAACTCCGATCTCTTACCTCAACCAATCCGGCAAGACGTTCAAATGGAACTGTGTTTGCAGATGATATACAGGAAGCAGAGGAAGAAGCAAGAAAAGAAATCAACTATCTTCATGGATCATCCCAACTCATCATTCAGATAATTGAACCCGGAGATAAATCAGTTCAACCCACGATTATAATTCAGACAGTCAACGAAGAATTTTCGTCAATAGAAGTATATTCAATTGATGCGGCTACAGAATTTCTTTGGGCCCTTGCAGCAGTAGTGGGTTGTTTTTCAATGGTACTAATCCCGTCCTTCACAGTCTATTTTGCCGCCCGTGCTAAAGACAAAAAGCGAGAAGAAAAACTCCAATTGGCTCAATCAGAATCTTCAGACGAATAAATCAAATACGTCGAGGAGGAATACCAGAATATGGGGCGAGGACTAACTGTGGCGATAGTCCTTGCTTGCCTAATGTTCCATCCCCTTTCAGACCCCTCAATACTTTACGAAGAAACACAATCGTCTGCATCAAAAAACTCTGGAATTGACATTACTCCTACTGATGTCTCAATCACATATTCAAACATGGCAGATGAAAATCAATTCAAGATGTTCTCATCAAATCATCCAATTCTAAATTTTAATCGGCCTGCAGAATTGTATGTAACTGACTCTGTCAACTCCACACCAATGGATATCGAGGTTACAGTTCGGAACGAGGGCATCTCTTCATCAGGAATCATTACGCTTAATCTTCTCATCCTCCACAATGAGTACGAACAATTTGAACTAGCAAACCGTACAATTACGATGAATGGTTTAACCAGCAATGGGCAAGGCACATCTACTTTTTACAACGTATATGTGAATTATTCTGGCAATCATACACTTCGTATCACAACGAGTCACAGCTCAATAGACGATAACATAGGAAATGACATCCTTTCACGACATTACACTGTCGCTTATTCATACTCAACATGTACATCTCTTGTTGGTTGGAATACAGATCCGCTTTGGGGCATGAGTACTGATGCAGCGCTCAGTATGGGCAGTTCATGTCACATCGGTCAAGGAAGGACAGGTTCATACAACAACAATATGCAATCGTCGTTAACAACACCAGTTTTAGATTTTAGCGATGTTGTATACAATCCACTCATGACAAACGGAATATCCTTCTTCTACACTGGAAGTGCTGACGTCAATGATGTTTTGAAATTATATGCCAAAAATCGAAACGGAGCATGGGATGAGTTAGCAACAATCGCAGGAGAAGTCGATGTAAATCTCGGAGAATGGCGGACAATATCAAATTCTAACATGGGGCATACAACACCTCTCATTCCAGTCAACCCGGGGCAGCATCTTCACGCAAATTCCCAATTTAGATTTACATTTACGAGCGATAGTTCAGGCACAAGTAATGGGTATTGGATTGATGATATTGTTGTGATTTACGATCAATCCGCACGTGCTGAGGAATATAATATCGAAGCGACTGGAGTTTCAACCAATGGGGCAATTCCAGGTTCTTGGGGTCAAATTACAATGAATCTGGAAAATACTGGAAACATCTCGGATTCTATATCTCCGTCAATTCTTAACTTACCACAAGATTGGAATGTAGCATATACGTACACGTCTGGCGCTGGAGTTAACCCCTCAACAGGAGTTCGGCTTTTACCTGGCGAATCAAAACAAATTAATGTTAAAATCCAACCTGACAACAATGCAACTACTGGATTCACACAAATGTCATTCATAGCAACGAGCATACAACAACCGTCAGTTTATGTTACTGAACCAATGCAATTTCAAGTTCTAGCAGATCGAATACCATTTATTCACCAGCCAGAAGTAAAGCCAAAATGTACACCGGGGTCATCATGTGTATTTGAGGTGGAAGTAAGCAATATAGGCCAAGCCACTGATGTATTTGACCTAAGTACACAATCCAAGAGTTTGGCAGAAGGATGGAGCGTTTCTTTATCATTCGATCAAATAACATCCGTTAGGCTTGCTCCAAATCAACTAATGAAAGTGCGATTCTTAATGACTGTTCCATTTGATGCTGCGCCAGATACAACAGGTGATTTTTGGTTAACACTCACTGCTCAAAATGATTCGAGTCGCACTATTACTGAATCGATAACGGTTCAAGCTTCAATGATATCTCAAGTCGACATAAACTTCGTCGGAGATGAAGAGGATTACACCTACATCTCTGCCGGACAAACAATCCACGTTCCTTACACCCTAACAAATCAAGCGTCAAGACAGGATATTTTTGATTTATCAGTGGATGTTAATCCTAAAATCGGTTGGATTATAGAGCCAGAAGACCGCCCTCCAATTGCAATTAATCCTGGCATGTCAGCCTCATTTTATATTGCAGTCACCGCACCGGCTAACGGTCAAGCAAATGATGCTGCACCTGCATTCAAACCAATAGTAACCTCGACACGAAGCACAACTTCATTCACTGGAACACAGTATGATCGTGTCCTTATCGACACAGTGCACGATCTTAGTCTTTCGTTAATCGATGCAGAACAATGGCTACGTCCCGGTTCGGTCAGTACAATTCAAGTCGAGATAATCAATAATGGAAATGGCCCGAGTATGGCAGAACTTATTCTCCCTAACATTCCAGCCAGTTGGGATTTTATGTTACGTCAGGACGGAGTTGTAATGGAAACTAATTTTATTCCGTTGACTGTTTCTTATTTGGGAGATGATTCAGCCATTGTCGAGATTCTTATCTCAATTCCAATGACAGAGTCAGCAGGCGAATTGCACGAGATAAGCATAGATGTAACACCTAATGGTTTAGATTCGAATATTGGAGATAATTCTATTTTGCATATGATGATGACAGGTAGTGTTCGATACCCTTCATACAACAGCACAAACAATGATACACATGCCATGATTGATTCACAAGTCTCATTGAATGGAACCATAACTAATATCGGAAATGCTTTGGAATCCGATATGGAGATTGGATTTGATGTTTCAACATCTCCTCCAACGGACAATGTTGTTGCATTCCTTACAGCGGGTGTTGGAGGCCCTACAACAATCCCTGATTCAGCACTCACATTCCCAATGAGTGCAGGAGACTCTAAACTTATCATAATTGACTTAATTATTGGTTCAGAGGTTCCACTGAATACTCGAATTGTTGTAAGCGTCTATGTCGAAGGAGGCTTAGACGAAAACGATAATATCGTGAGAATCGAACATCAAAACCTCATCTTGGTTGACGAACAACGAAAAGTGAATTTTGAAGTCTCAGACCTCCCAACTGTTCCAATTGAATCTGAAAGCACCGGGTCACCATTTTGGATGAATTTAACAAGCGAATCAACTCAAACAGAAGAAGTATTGCTCTCGGTCAATCATCCTAGTACATGGCAGGTTATTTGTAATGGCAATCTATTCCAAACAAATGAAACATTGGCTGTAAATCTCCAATACTCCCGTGGCGATGTTTCCGAGAAACAATTTAGTTGTACAATACATAGATTGGGTGGGGCCTTAGAAGGTGAATTAGACATAACAATGGCAACTGCCGATCTCACAATAACTTCGTCTAAATCACAGAAAATTACCTATATAGAAAATAAAGATGAAAGTGGTTTCATGAGCTTAGAAATGAATGCTCCAACGATGATTACAGGAGCCATAGCCTTGGTCATGATGATGGTAATCGCCCTAATAATTCGTAGAAAGTCGTTGCCTTTTGAAGAGGAAGAAAATGAGATTGAAGGACCACCAATTACTAACGGACCACCAGTTAGTCAACCACATACAACCATTCAGCAACCTGTCGTAGAACAACAATCCTCTTCGCCAGTTTTACCAACAACTGGCTTGCCTGCTGGTTGGACAGAGGAACAATGGCATCATTATGGACAAGAATATCTTAACCGAATGGCGAAACAGCCTTGACCTTCCAGTGGATGAGCATACATGGACGGAGATGAACCCCTGTGGTACATTCTATGGGCGTTCGTCGCGGTGTTCGGTGTACTGACATGGTACTTGCGAAATTTTACTCAACGTGTAAAAGCAACAAAACTCTCAGCCATGCTTGGCGTAATCTCTATGATTACACTCGTGACATGGACCTGGACTGATTTTTGAGGTGGAATAGGTGGAGCTCTCGACAATTGACCAACATCCATGGGCCAAGTTGTATCCTACGCGGCTGCCAGTTTGGTGGGGTCGAACTGGAGATTCAAAATCACATCCTGAAATTGACGGAGTTACAGGAAAAACCATCGTTTTACGATTCGAAAAAAGATTCGGCCGTATTGAAAAAATTGCAGCTAAACTGTTTCGGGCTCCGAAGGAACTACGAAGACCATTGCTTGAGAAGAATAGCGTTCTATGGGAACTTTGCAATGGGACCAAAACCTTTGAAGAAATTTGCAGGCACATGAGTCAAACATACCATGAAGAAGTTTCTCCAGTAGTTCACAGAACACAAGCAGGTCTCCAAGTTTTTATCAATCTTAATGTATTAAGGCTAGTCAAAGATCCTGATTCAGTTAACTGGAATACCAAACCTGGACACACTCCTCCGAACCAACATCTTGAAGAAGTTTCTTTTGAGATCGATATCGATGAACGAGATGGCGATTAAGTCTGAAATAAACTCGAAATATTATCAACAGGCCTTCCAATAGTGATTTTTTCACCATCATCAAAAATAGGTCTTTGTAGAACAATCGGATTCTTTGAGAGAAAGTGACCCAACTCTTCGATGGTATATGTCGTTAAATCCAGACCTTTTGCAGGTGCTTCTCCTGTTCTTAGGAGATTACTAAGAAGTCCATCATATCGTTGTAAAATAGAAATATAGACCGAAACTGGAATTTCTTCTTTCAAATAATGGACAATTTCCACACCATCTGGCAAGAACACCAGAGCTTGGCGACTCTTAGAGCACCGAGGATTGTGATAATATTTCATTCGACCATCTCCTTTGGATCCCATACAAGACGTATACCAATGCCATCTCTGGCCTCATGGATGTTGAATTTTCTGCGGGATGAGGAACGTGATGAATCGCTTTCAGCAAACCATGATCCGCCTTTAGCAACCCTGAATTCAGTATCTAAATTTTTGCGAGGTGCTTGATTAGCGAGATGGCCAGAATGATTTTTATTCCAACAATCTGAAGTCATTTCATAAACCATTCCGTGCATATCATAAAATCCCCATTGATTTGCTTTTTTTGAACCCACTTCCCGAGTAGTCGCGCCACTATTTCCTGCATGCCATCCGTGAGCATCGAGTTCTGAATCTTTGTTTCCAAAAGACCACCTTGTCGCAGTACCTGCTTTCGCAGCATATTCCCACTCAGCTTCTGTAGGCAAACGCCATTTTCCGTTCAATCCGAGATATGAAGATGGTTCTGAATTGAGGATGTCCAAAAATTGCTGAACTTCTTCAAATGTTATGCACTCAATTGGGCGTAAACCCGCACTCCATCCCTCTTGAAATTTAGAAGGATTTGAACCCATCCTACTCGACCATTGAACTTGAGTTACAGGTCGAGCACCTAAAAAAATAGGTTCAGTGAGAGTAACTTCAATACAAGGTTGTTCGTTTGGATGGCCAGAACCTACCTGATCACCGAGTATGAATGAGCCTGGCTCTAGGAGGAGATAACTGCCTCCAAATTCATCCTCAAAAAAGGGTTTGATTGGTTGCATAAAATCACTTGGAATTGCGATACATATCAGCAGTTTCGAGAACCGATTCCACGAGTTTTTGTAGCCTTGTGTCAGAATCAGGATCGATTAAATTTCCTTCGTCATCAAATGCATCTTTGACATGGCCAATTGCAAGTTGAGGGGTAACCGCAATTCCGTGCAACCATCGAACCATAATTCTCATGTGATTGAGCGTATTTGAATTTTCCATACCACCAAGTGTTGACATGAGACCAAACACTTTACCGCCTACATGTTTTTCATAAACCCAATCAAATGTATTCTTCATTACACCAGACATAGTACCATGGTACTCTGGAGAGGAAACAAGGAAACCATCGCAATTCGATGCTTCTTCTTGGAATTTCTTCGTGATTGGATCGCTCCAACATCCATCTGCTCCGACAAGTGGGAGGGGTTGTTCAGTCAAATCCCAGAATATTACTTCGGCCCCTAAATTTTCCGCTTTTTTTAGTGCCAGATCTACCAACATACCATTCTTTGAGGATTTTCCATAAGAACCTGAAAGCCCCATTATTCGCAATCGTGTTTCTGCCATGTCGTTCCCAAGGGCAAGTGATAGAAGAAACCATGCATCTTCGTTTAACCAGCAAGGAACAATGCTTATGCCGTAACAGTATTGCCAAAGGTTAGGTGCAGTTCATGAACGATGGTGAAGCGGACAAAGAAATGTCAGACTCATTGATGAATGACATGGCGGACGCCATGCGTTCAGCAGGTCTTGGAAACGATTCAGACAGTCCAATCCAGCCAACTACAAATGATGAGAACGGAATCGAAGCCATAAATGATGAGGAGCCGGCAAAGGAATTTTCTGATTCTATTTTAGGAACAGAATCAGTTGAAAATCAAGTCAATGAATTACTAGATGAAGGGGAAGCAAATTCTAGGTCCAATCGCCCACAAGAAGCACTCGTAGCTTTCAATAAAGCAATCGCACTTGATCCTTCTTGTGACATGGCTTGGTTTAACCGGGGAGTCCTACTAGAGGCTCAACAAGATGCTCGTGGAGCAAGACAGGCGTTTCAAATATGCTTAGACCTCAACCCTGATCACGCACCAGCAACAGCTAACCTAGCGATTCTTTTGGATAGAATAGGCGATGAAGTTGGAGCAGCAGCCATGGCTCGAAGAGGACTAGACTTTTTCCCCGGACACCCGAGCCTAACAGATGTCCTTAATCGCTCCAAAAACGCACCAGTGGAAGAAGTACCAGAAGCAATCGAATCAACAATTACAAAAGCCACACATCATGAATCTACTCTTGTAAGCGTCATGGCTGATTCAGGAGTAACTGATTCGGATGCGATTTTATCAGAGGCTGTTCATCATGACCTCGATGGAGATGGCCATTTAGACAAAGATGAACTGAGAAGTGCCGCTGATGTTGTAGTGGCAACTCAACAAATTGAAACTGAAATTCAAGATAAAATTGAAACTGAAATTGAAAACACAACGGTTGTTGAAGAAATTGATCTCGAAAAAATTACTGCTGAAGCAACAGAATTAATCCGTCATGGAGAGCCCAAAAAGGCATTGGCTCTATTAAAACCACATCTGAAAACAATAGGAGCAAATCATGCGGGTGCTTGGAGAATCGCAGGAGGTGCAATGGCACGAATGGAATTAGATTCCCATGCGATATCTGCCCTTGAACATGCAATTCGACTCGATGAAACTGTTGCAAGTGGCTGGTATAACCTAGGAACACTCTACGCCCGAAATGAACAATCGGACAAAGCGATTGAGGCTTTTGAAAACACCATTGAACTTGACAAGCGACATCTGAAAGCGCGTTTAAAACTCGTAGATTTTGCCAAAGAATCGGGAGACATTGGGAATGTATTGCTTCATGGCATGGCATTTTTGGAAATTCAAGATGATGCTGCGTTACGAAATGAGATTATTGAACATCTCTTAAATTGTGCTGAGCAAGAAGTCGATGTTCTTGAAAACATTACAGGAATTCCTCCGACAATGCCTGAAGCACCACAGTTAGCGCAGTATGCTCTTGACTTTCTCGCTCCGGGGCCATCGGAACAAAGAGCTAGAGCAACCACGCTCAAGGGAGACAATATTGAAGCTGTCAAGATTTGGAAAGAACTCATCCAAACAGACAAAGAAAACCCAGAGTTATGGAAAGGTCTCGCTCGTTCACTGGAAGCAGCAGGAGATTTAGACACCGCGCAACGTTGTCATTCAAAAGCGAACGAATTGGAGTCTGGGAAACAAGTACCTCCAATGGAGATTCCAGATCAACAGCCGCTACAAACAGATTCAGCACCTGCACCACCACTTCCGGTCGTATCTGTGGAAGAAAAGTCGGTTGCAAATGATTTGCTCCTCACTCCTGTACAACCAAGAGAACGAGAAGTCAGTGAAGAGCTAAAAGTTGAAGTTGATTTGGCCAAGGCTGCTCTTGATGCAACAGCAATCGTTGCGTCTTCAACACAAATGAATGTGGTTTCAAGTTCAGTATCTAATCAAGACATTTCTTGGTACAATCAAGGCGTTCAGTTGATTGAGGATGGAAAATATCGCGAGGCTCTTTCCAGTTTTGATAGGGCATTACCATCCTTTGCAAATGACAACGAAATGGTCATTCGAATTCTAAATGGTCGTGGAAATGCTTACTATTTCATGGAAGAATATCCAGCATGTGTTGAATCTTACCACAAAGCTATGATGATTGATCCATCAAATGTCCGTGGGCAAACCCTCTACAACATGGGGACTGCATATGCTGAAATGGAACGATTCCCTGACGCAATAAAATGCTATCAACAAGCGATGCCACGAGGATTGTCGGATGAAGAAACAAACAGAGCAAAAGAACAAATCCGACGGTGTACAATTCTAGAAAAAGAGAGAAAGAAAAAACTTTCACGAAAATGATTCGGAAGTCAGGTTCATATTCCCCCAGCACGTCCGCTGAGCATGGACTGTGGAACATGCGAGACTGCGCCGGCTATTGAAGTCATTAAACCAAAGGTGGTTGATGTTAGTTTAACCATCACTGCAAATGCAATCGATATGCTTACTGAAGCCTTTGGAGACGACCGTAGTCATGCTCTTCTCGTTGGC
>MDTC01088412.1_pt1 | contig 25645 bp, 23 predicted proteins | sample 811181 | NCBI WGS metagenome assembly MDTC01 (sample SAMN05326644, study PRJNA326480) | marine metagenome | isolation source: seawater | place: Pacific Ocean: North | collected 2011
CTGGAGTTACTGGAACTGGAGCCGCTGCGTGGGTTTATGATAGCACTGCTACTTCCGGTGCTGCCACCGCTACTGGATTCAATTGTGAAAGTATTTTGAATAATATTGGATCTGATATTGAGGCCGGAGTTATTGGAGGTGTGGCCGCAGACTTTAATTTAATTTCTTGTCAATGGGACAATGACCGAGATCAATGGCTAATGTTAGGAAGTGATACTACTAACGGAGTTAAAATTATTTCTGCAGATTCTATCTTTTCTACTTTCTTAGATCAGACTGCAAATTTTCAAGGATTCCCGGCTACTTCTACTTCTGCGAATTATACACCTATTTCTATGAGTAATTCTTTAGACGGTTTCGTATCTTTTGGTCGCACTTCTACGAGTGCGATCGGTTCTCGAAATGGAACTTTAACTACGGCTCCTACTGGAACAGCCAATAGAAACTTAACTAATACTTTGGGAAATTTTATTTATGATCAATCTTTAGGAACTACTCTCCCAGTAGTTAGAATAGATGGAAGCACCGGCAGAAATGCTCAAGTGTGGGTAGATTATATTTTGTTTGATGGAAATGATTCTTTGATTGCTTCAACTTTGAAATCTTGGGGAATTAAAGTTACTGTAGAAAATGTAGAATGGTTCAAGGCTCGTTTGTTAGTCGGAGGAGACATCAAGGCTACTACCGAAGAAATTGAAAATTGGGTAGAGGCTCAAGGAGCAGAATATCGAGAAATGCTAAAATATAAAGAGCGTCAAGGTAGACTCCGCCGCCGCCGAAAACAAGTTTCTGGATATATGAGAGAAATCGAAGATAAACTTGGACCTATGACTATTGATACTGAACAATTAGCCGATTGGGTTCCTAGAGGAAGTTCCGCTTCACTTCGCAAACGTGAATCCGGTGGAGCATTAATTACTCCTCCACCAACTTCAGTTGAGGCTATGGTAGAACGTGATACTAGAGTAGGTGGCACTCCTTCTGGAAATCAATTGCCAGGAGATATTCCGGCTGAAGAACCAGGAACTCCGGCTGGTTCAGATCTACAAACTATCGCTAGCCCAACGGGTTCTAAGAAAGAGCCAGGAGAGTCTCGAGATCCAGACGAATCATTGGACGAATCCTATGCTGCCGAATCTGAAAAATCTAAATCTGAATCCGACCGGTCTTGAAGACAGAATACTTTAAGTAGTTGTAAATTCAAATAACTAATCCAAGGAGGTATCCTTGTGCCGACATATGAGGAATTTAGACAAATAATTACTTTGCCTTATTCACCCGTTATTTCTACCTATCAGACTGCTACTATACCTTCTGGAATCGAATTACAAGAATTAATGATTTCTCCCGGATCTGATGCCATTGCAGATACCTTTTTAACTATTTTAATAGACAATGAAGTCTTATTTTCAGGTAAAATACCTACCTCTGGATTCAAAATAGACATTTTAGATAGCCATAGTTCTGATAAATCACTGCCTTTACCCCGTAGAATGACTATTTTTTCTTCACCAGAGTCAGAATTAGATAATATTTTAGATAAAGGGCAATCATTTCGTCAAATTGGTGACGCTACCGGTGAAATTGTATTAAATTTCATCGGAATGTGGAGACATCCCGTCATTCATACCCATTATTCCGAGTATGATCAGAGATTTGGAATAGAATATGCGTAGAATATTTGAAGTAATTTTTAATTAAACACTAATCTTTAAATAATTAAACTAACTATATTATTACTGGCCTGAAGGTAAGCAATTACCAATGGGGAGTTAAAGATACACTTCTTGCTTTTTCGTGTTTCTTCCTCGTAGGGTGGCCTTCGATGCAATAACATCGGCAACTCCTCCCCTACAATTAATTAGATTAATATGCAATTCAGATGTATTAAATACTAAGAGTTATTAAAGTAATCCATCAAGGTTGACTATTTCTATGGCCTCACTAATTTTATTTACCGGAAAAGGAGGAGTGGGTAAAACCACCGTATCTTCTGCTACCGCCTTACACTATGCTAGTCTTGGAAAGAAAACAATTTTAATTTCTACCGATCCTGCTCATAGCACAGACGACACATTAGGAATTACATTAGGCTCTGATAAAATCGTTCCAGTTGCTCCTAATTTTTGGGCTAAAAATATTAATTCTGAAGCCGCCGCATCTAGATTTGCCGAAACTCTGAAACAAGGTATGGAAAAACTTTTTGGAAATTCTATCCCTGGCTTTGATCCTGAAATCTTTTCTGACATGGCTACCTTTCCCGGAATGGATGAATATTTTGCCTTAGATGAAATTCTAAAGTTAGTGCAATCCACTGATTATGATATCGTAGTTTTCGATACTGCTCCTACTGGACACACTTTGAAAGCCTTGAATGCTCCCGCTGCAATTAGAACATTTATTTTGCGTATTCTTCGAATGCGAGCCAAGATTGAATCTATCAAAGGAATTTTTAAGGCTCGAGATAACACAGTTCCAGAACTAATAAATAATTTGGAACAAATTTGTGAAAAGGTAGAAAGATTAACTTATATTTTAAGAAATCCCGAGTTTGTATCCGTAAACTTAGTTAGCATACCTACTGAATCCGGATATCAAGAGTGTGCCCGAACTATAAACTTTTTAGAAAGAATGAATATTCCCATAAATAATATAGTAGTCAACAATATAATGCCTAACTTTGGAAAATCAGAATGGGAAGCCGCCGCTGAACATCCTAGTATACAATTAGTTAAAAGACATTATGATTCTCAACAACCTCACTTATCTAACTTCAAAAAGTTGTGCCAAGAACATCAATTAAAATTAGTAGGAATGAGTTTGTTACCTTTCGAACCACGAGCCGAAAAATTAAAAGATTATGCAGAGATACTTTTTAGATCACCTTCTAACGGAGGCTTCGACTGGAATCCGAAGCCTATTTTTGATGGCGATAGTTCTGAAGATCTAGTTCGCATGAATTTACCCTACATCGGAAAACTCGAAAAATCAGATTGGAAAAATTTAGATTCTGATGGAGTTCCAGTTGGATATTCCTTTGGTAGTTTTCAATTCGGAAACACTTGGGACGGTATCTATCGAATAGATGAAAGTATTTTGGATCCAAATGCTACTTATATTAAAAGAAAAACTGGTGAGCACACAGTTACCTTCTCCAAAGTAAATTAAATTAATCTCTCCGCCTTAACATCAAATCGAGTTGAGTTTTAATCTCTCCGAGTTGAACCTTTACATCTTGCATATCTTCTTTCGCTTTGGTATGATGTGCACCGAATTCGTTTTTAACCTCATATAATGAAAATACCATAAAACGATACAGAGCATATATCGAACCCAAAAGTAAAACTAGTGGGAGGCCGTAGTCCTCAATCATCGAAAGAGTTGATAGAGCATCAGCCATAATAAATATAACTTACTACGACTATTTAAAACCTCCAGAATACTTATATAGGTAATCCCAGTCTACTAGAATCAGTGAAAGTGGTGCACTCACGAACTTCCCCATCCAGCACCAATTAAATTAAATTAAATTAAATTAAACCCAATTCTACGCCCCCATTATAACTGAGGAAGTAAGGAGGGTCTTTGAGCCTACGGAGATATGATTATGGAAACTGATACTCTATTATTAATTGTGGCTGCACTGGGAACTATTCAAGCGATTCATGGATTGGGTTTTCTATATGTTTTACGTTGGATGCTATGGAGAAATCAACAGTTGACATTATTATTGACAGAATATTATAGTAAAATAAAACCTGAAAAGGAAGACTAATATTAAATAGTCGTGATAGTTAATAGTAAATATGACTTTCGGACATGATGTTTTTCAGAGAGGCTTTGCTGCTGAAGTTTTGTTTGGTGCATCAGATGAACACGCAGAAATATCTTATAGATCCCACAATAAACAAGTAGAAAATGGTAAAGTAAAATGTTATGAACTTACTAGTCCTTATAATGTAACCTATTCTTCTGGAGGTTCAAAGTCTGGATTGAAGGCACAAAATTACCGAACCTTAAAGGCTGCAAAGGCTGCTGCCGAGCAAAATGACTTAACAGGAAAATGGGTCTATCTAGGTGATTTATCTCCATCTTTAGATGGCTGTAGTGAGGATGTCGAAAAAACTTGTCCAGAGGGGCAAGTTCTTAAATTTAATACTTCGAGTGATGACTGGGAATGTGTCCCAGTAGGAAACGGTGGAAACGGTGGAGATGACGATTCCGATGATGATTCCGATGACGAAACTGGAGATGACGAAGAAGAAAGTGGACTAAATCCTTTATTCATAGTGGCTGGTTTGGCGATTATAGGTTCTATGATTATCTAAGTATCTTACAAAATAATAAATAGTAGTTCAATAAAGTGATTAATATGTTCGGACACAGTGCTTGGGATCCCACAGTTAAATATTCTGAGAGGAGATCTTCAAAAAGAATTTCCAAAGGCTATAAAGCAGAAGGAGATGACCTAATTGGAGGTTCTCCAGATAAGTCTTTAGAACGCCGTCCAAAAGCCGGTTCTATTACTGACTGTCAAGTTAGTGAGTGGAGTGACTGGGAAGTTTCTAATGATGGTTGTATAGAGATTCGCACTCGTAAGGTTGTTAGAGAACCTACTTGTGGTGGAAAAGAATGTCCTATATTAGCAGAAGAAAGACCAGTTGGTGCTACTGACTCTGTTTGGGGTTGGGGTGAATGGACAGCAGATCCAAACGATCCTTGTTTCGAAATTCGAAAAAGAATTATGAGATCCCCTGCTACCTGTGGAGGAAATCCAAACGATCCTTTACTAAGTTGAGGGAAAATTATGGATTTTTATGCAGAAGTTGATGAATCAATCCAACGCCGACCTTCTGGAGTTTGTGAAGACACATCCGAATCTACTTTAGACATTTCTACTATTCTAAAAAGTCCGGTTACTATTGTAGTTGGTCTAGGATTAGTAGGGTTCTTTTTATTAGGTTGAGGATAGATTAATATGGAAAAGTGTATTAATTGGAGCGATTGGAAAGAAGATCCACGAGATAATTGTTTTGAAACTAGATCTTGTTTAGAATTTGTGAAAGTAGAGGAAGATGATTCACTTTTAAGGAAATTGTTTTTTGCAGAATCGGATCCGAATTCTTCTACAGTTACTATAAATAAAAAATACTTTTCTACCTGGATAACACCATTTGTGTTGACAACAACCGCCTTGATCGGTGCATCCGCTTTATTAATTGGTAAAATAAAGTAACTATTAAGTAGGTAAATGCTATATCCTATAATCCATGAGTTCTCCAAACGGCCTCACCTTTGATTGGGATGATGTGGGTCTTGAAGACAAAAAGGTTCAAGATGCTCTGTCATGGCTTAATTTTAATTTTGGCCAAGGAAATGTTTGGTATCGTCTTTCTTCTTCTGGAGATGGACTTCATATTATTGTTGCACGAATGATAATCGATCCGAAAACTTTGAATAGATATATTCAACCGATTCCTATGGCTGCTGAAGATCAAATTAGTTATCGTAAGAAACTGGCCACGGATCCTTGGAATCTAGAATGTCAAGGAAGATTTATTTCCGATGCGGCTCGAAAGTTAGGTGGCCGAAATACTTCTCGTATTTTTATCGTAAAAAATGGAAACATTTCTGGAGATTGGAATTGTTGGATTACTGAAAGTATGGTGTAATTATGCCTTCTATTCCCGGACCTGAATATCGTTGGCTTAAAATGATGTTTGAGTATAAAATTCTAATGGGATATAAATATCAAATCGAAGATGAATTACCCACAATAGAAATTGAAGAGATTATGGATGCTGTAGAAAACAATTTAAGGCTTCAAGAATACTCGCCACAGAAGTATTAAATACAAAGAATCACTACTACACATTATGAACCAAGAAGAAACACGATATTGGCCAAGAGTCGGACTATACGTAACTCGGAAGACTGCTAATGAATTTATTTCTCGTATGGGAAATACTGGAAATGTTTTAGATGATGACATCGAAGAGTTTGTCCAAACTGGCACACCAGATCCTATGTATTTAACTGCGGAGGTTGAAGAATTATTTAATTCTGAATATGAGTCTCAAGATATCACTCCTGATAATAAAGCCATACTAGAATTGATGCAATTCGAGTCGAAGAAAAAGGAATTTATTTTACAAAACAAAGGAGATGGTATGACTTTACAAGAAGCCAAAGAGGCTTACAAAGTGGAATTGGATAAAAAGGTTTTCAGTGCATTGCCAGAATCCTCTCAAAAAAGAGTTTTAGAATTAAGAGAAAAGAATGAAGCAGAAGAAGAATAATTTGGGGTTGATTAATTGAGCGACTTCGACAAGAGACAACGGCCATTACCTTTAACAGAAACTTTAGTTTTTGATATCGTAGATTATTTATTGAAGCATGAAGGTTATGGATATTCTACGCAGATATCATCTTTTATGGTATCTCATAAACCCAGAAGATATACTTCTAGAGAAGTTGTAGGGATATTAAGAAATAGACCTATGTTTCGTCATGCACAATCCAAAGATAGAAAGGGTGGTATTCGTTGGAGATTAGATTTACTACAATTAGAAAGATACTTAGCCCAAAAAGGTTTCCAAGAAAGAGCCAATGAATTAGGTTTGTATGATAAGATGAGAGAATTAAAATTATCACAGATCACTAATACGGTAATGGTATTAGAAGAAATGGATACTATGAATATCAATGAAGTTTACGAAAAAATCGCTACTTTGTGGAGTTAAAGTATGGTGGGATTTACTTGGATATCGAAGAATGGCATAGAGAACATAGAGAAGTGTCAGCACTTATTAGAACAGTAACTACTCTACTCAATGTGATCATTTCAGCAGCGGTCGCTGTGAAAGTATTTGATTTAATCTAATTTATCCATTTTTATCCGAAGTATCCCATTCTCTATCCGAATCTATTAAATAGTAAGATGTAATAGGTGGAAGTATGGTATTCTTCATTCGCCGTTATCTAAAAGGAGTTAAGAACTCCGGCACGAATGATATTCTAACTTCTGAAACCGAAATTAATACGGCTATGTTTTTACAGTTGGCCGAAATGACAGGTCCTGGAAAATATATTCTAGGTGAAAGAGGTCGTGGGATCCGTGGATTCAAAAAAATTACTGATACGATCATTACTCCTGCTGATGAATTAAAAGTTTTTGCGGCAGAAGGTGAAGAACTGGCTTCTGAAACCGTTGAAGCCGAAGAAGCAGTAGAAGCCGAAACAGAAGAAGCAGTAGTGGATTCTGGTTTGGATGCTGAAACTGTATCAAAAGCCTCTGCAGTATCAGAAACTCATCAATCAGATTATCAATCCAATAAGTCTAATCCTCGAATTTCAATGAAATCATCTCGTTCCTTAGAATCTATGAGCGACAGTGAACTTTATGAAACTCTAGAAGCCATGACTAATACTCGTTTAGAAGCCGAAAATTTGGCTTCATTTCAAGCCGATATGAATAATATTATGGGCGAACTTCGTTCTCGTGGATCTGTAGGAGCAGTAGATTCGAGTAAAGAAGCAGAAAGTAGTGATAAAGTCGTTATCGGAGCCGGTTTTAGTCCTATGAAAGCATTTGCTATCGGCACAGTAGCCGGTATTGGTATCGGTGTAATCGGCACTATGACTTACTATAAGAGGCAACTCGATGACGTAACTGTAAAGATGTCGGAATTAGAAGCCTCTATTAGAGAGGCAGAGACTACTATTCAATCTCAAGATCGCCGTATACAAAAATCAGAGGAAGACAAAAGCAAGGAAAAAACTAGGAAACCAAAACAAAAAGATCCATTTGATCTAGATTTTCAATTCCTCAGTGACTTTCAAAGAAACCAAGGCGGTTCTCGATTTAGTCCATGAGGTGAAAGTTTGAGTGATGATATAGAAAGTTCGGTTGAAGAAGAAGTCGTAGAGGAAATGTCTCCTCAATTGCTTAAACTACAAAAGTTACTAGAGCAGAAGAAAACTCTTAATCGTTACAAAAATATATTAGAGTTAGAGAAAGAAGTTACTCTCAAAAGACAATTTTCTCGATTTATGGGAGTAATTGGAATTGATAATCAATCAATAATCGAAGATTATTATCCTCGATTTAGAGATACTTTACGAGTAATGGATAAAGAGGAACTAACTACTAAAGAACGATTAATAGAAATAGTAGAATCTGATTTTCTTTTTGATATTATGCGTTTAAAAACTACTAGTCGTGAAAGAGAATTACGTAGAGTAACTAAAGAACTAAGTAGATTTATGCATCAAGCCGCTTTAGATTCTGATGACGAAGATTCCATGTTCGTTCAAAAATTACTTTCTAATGCTTTGCACATGGTAGCCTCCGAAATAGAACCTAAAGAAAATCGTCAACCAAATCAACCTATGTTAGATGCTTGGGTCACGGCTCTACGCCAAGGTATGGAAGAGTATTTAGATGATCTTTGATAGAGTTGAGGTCGCTAGATAAGAAGTAATAAATACTAATAGGAGACTAAGGATAGTATGAGCGAGTTTGAAGACACAATTATCAAAGAATCGTCACTAGGTTCTACTCCCGGAAACCCTCGTTCCAATAATAATTCTCACTCCTCTGAAGGAAAAAAGAGTGATACCAATTCCAAAAGTGATTCTAAGAAAAAGGCAAACAAATCTTTGATAGATTTAATTATGAAAGAGGGAGAAAATGCTTCCACTTTAGCCGACAAATACAGTTTGGATCCAGAACTTACTCAAAAAGTTTTAGTCCCTCTGTTAAACTTTTTAGAAAAATACGAGATAGGTAATGAAGTTGCGAGTTCTCCTACGGCTCAAGGTCTAGGAGATTTGGCTAGTATTATCGGTGATGTGGCTCCCGTAATTCGTAATGCGGCCTCTTATTTTGAAGGACGTGCCACTAACTTATCTGTAGAAGATGAAGCCTTTTTGGCTAAAATTCGTGAAGCCCAAGAAGGTAATGCTGGAGGATTATTTTTAGATGATGATGGATCAATTTCTGAATTCGGCACGGAAATGTCATCAGAAATATCTTTTGGAGAATCTGTAGATGATCCAGAAAGCCAGCACTTAGCGGAAGAAAATATTGGAAACTCCTACTATGATGGTCCAATTCCACTCGGAACTAATCCCTTTAAGGATGGCGTAGATTGGGCATCCGTGCTAGGTGCAGATCCTGCATTTTCAGACCGAAAATCAGTCGGCTATACTTATACTGATATGATGCCTAGTTCTGATTTAATGGTTAAAGGTTTGGCTGACTTGGCTCGAGAAGCCGGATTAGATCCAGACAGAGTTGCCAGTTCCGACACTCAAAGTAAAATTAATGGAACTGCTTATTCTACTGATGCTTTCTCGGCTGGAGTAGCCCCTAACACTTCTGAAAATCTTTCTGAGATTCAATCTGCTATGAAGAAAGAACAGGCACGACAAGCCAGTCAATCGAAAGTTATATTTGGTAAAGAAGGATTAAAAACTCCAGAAAATATTACTACTTACGATCCCTTAAATGTTCCCGGTTTCCAAACACCGCCGGTCTTGAAGACACGGTTAGAATCCGCTGAAGAAATTGCGAATCGTTCTGGTATAGATTTGAATGCTGTAGAAACCGTTGAAACTTTCGAAGAGTCAGAATCTGAAATAGTTTGGCTAACTGATGAAGAAGCCTCCGAACAAGGTTATGAAGAAATGGATATTGAAGATGAAACTGATGACTTAGGATTAAGTCCTTTTACTTTTGACGGATCCTCTGTAGAACAATTTGAAGAAGTCAAAAAACAAATAGAATTTGGTGAGGCTTCTGATGATGGACAAGAATAATACTTTGAATCCAGTTTGGGTTCGTTATACCTCATTGCACATAGAAGATTGGCTTCGTTGGATGCGAGGAGTTCATCTTCGCTCTTATGTAGAACTTACGGAGAGATTTATTGATTTAAATCCACACTACATCCCTACTGGCAAAGAAGAAAATTTATCTTTGCTGGATAACTTATTGATGGATCGAGAATTCGTAGAAAGTTTATCAGACACTGGAATCAAAGTTTGGGCTGATTCTAGTTTGATTGAGTTCGTGCGTGTGTTAGAAATATATTCAGGAAGATACTCCGAGATCTCAATGGTAGTCAATTTATTCAAGCGACAAATTCGATGGCTAGACCGATTATATAGATTCGCTCGAGCAGAAATAATTCAAGACTTACGTGAAGCCGGAAGAAAAATTTAGTCAATTAATTAAGATACTATCCTTGAAGGACAACCTTCATATAGTAGTTCACAGAACTCCATTGTATGAGTTCAGCCGGTATCATGTCTTTTACTAAAAATATGGCTATGATTTCCAATATCCTTTCTCAAGGAAATAGCAGACAAAAATTGAGTGGCCAATTAAAAGGTCAGTCTCGACTTATCACAAGAATGCTAACCGGCAATGCAATGGTAGAACCTAGTATTTTGAAGACCTTTACTGATGCTGATACAGCCAACGGAGATACTCAATACGCAGATTATACAATCAAAAATATGTGGGAAGGAATTACTACTATCACTTTGGATGGCGATAATTTTACTTCTAAAAAAATCACCTCTGTTCAATTCGGCCCATGGACTGTCCGTAACAAACCTACTTCTGGTAGCCGTTGGAACTCCAACGTATTAAACGGACTATTGAGTAGTAATAGGAATCGACTTCAGTATTGTATGCCTAAAGGATGGAATACAAAAATGTATTCTCCCTTTGGAACTGCGGGTAGTCAAACTGACGCAATTGGAAAAGCCGATTTACAGTATACTCTCTGGTATATATGGGGTGCCTGGTTTGATGAAGTTACTGAACAAGTAATGACTGCTATGATGACTAGTCCAACACCTATATTTAATACTGATGGCGATTTAGACGCCATATCTTCTAACTATTCTCCAATATCTATTCGAGAATCACTTTCCGAATATATTAATAGAGTCTATCCTGCAATTTTAAGTATGCCCGGTCCATTATCAGAATTAGTAGCCTTCTTTAATACTGGTGAAGCCACCAACAGCCGCACAGATAGATATAGTAGCCGAGGTAGGGGGGCTGATGAATTAGTTAATGGACCTATGGTTTTTACTAGACAATTCCTATGTCAATCCTATATATCGGCCGGTCAGAATTCCGAGACTGATTATAAAGATGTTATCGGCCAAATGGCTATCAATAGTCCAGGAACATATCCCTATTACTATTACCAATATCCAGAGACTACTATTATACAAACGATGGCTCAACCAAGTTCTCGTTTATCCGTTGCAGCCGGACCAGTAGTATATGCTGATCCTGCCAACACTAACACTCCTGCTATTATTTCTGTTAAGGCAAAGCAATTTGCATTTCAAAATACTGGGGCTTCCCTAACGTGGCAAGCCATCGGTAATCCAGCACAGTTAATCGAGTTTACAGATAGGGCTGGTTCTGCCGCTGAAGTAATTCGCTCTCTAAGTCAATTTGGATCTGCGGGTAAAACTAGTGGCCGTATGCAAATTGGTAAATATGGGGCTGGTAAAACTAAAGCCGTCTTCCCTTATGATGGAAATATTACTACGGAAGAAGGAACTCTAGATCAACTAGGTTTTTGGAATAATGGACTAAATGCGACTAATTTAGATGCAGTAATAGAATCTGTATATCAAACCAATATGCCTCAGATGAGTAATTTTGCTTCTGCCGCCGTAAATGTGTCTTCTGGATCTACGGGCAGCCCTGGCATGACTCAACAACAACAAGGAGGCATGGGTGGTGCTACTGGAGGATCCAAGGTATCAATTACTAAAGATTATCAAGATTTAGAAGTTTATGGTGAAAGTTTACCCGGCAAACCTACTAGAACTTGGTCCCCACGAGGAATTAAAACATACTTTTCAGAAGTCAGTGATAGAAATTCCATAAACATGAACAAAACTTGGTTAGTAATTAAACTGACTCCAGATCAAGATTCCTATAGTAAAATTATGAAGTCTTGGAATAAAACTAATATGGGTCAATTGTCTACTGCAGCGAAGTCTAATGTAAAAACTCTTATTGCTCAATATCCAGAATATATCGAAATGGCTTTCAACCCTGGCAGTCCAATTTTAATACGCCGAGGTCCTAGGATGGCTAATTCTAAAACTGGAACGGATGCCGTTCCTGCAGATACCGATTGGCTAGAATGGAAATGGTCCCGAGATCATTCTTCTACAGTTGTTTCTCCCAGTTCATACTTTGAGTTTGTAGATGCTGAAGATCCACAATCAGGAATATATTATAACATTAAAACTCCTCTTGGAATAATAAAGATTCTAAACACTCCTGGCTCAAAACTAGCCGTTATACAAAATTGGTTTACTGAGGGAAATATATCTATGAGTTCTTTAACTGAGGATTTATTGATTATTCCTTGGCAAATTAATAGTGGTAATCCTGATTTTAAACCTCACGCATTAATAGATACTAAAGGAGTAGCCGTAGACTTTTATCAGCGATCTGCTGTGACTTATGAAGAGGCAGACTTAGAATTAGACTATCCCGATGCCTACACAATATTCTTAGATAAAGAGTCCATAGAAGTAGAATTTTTCAACGCCGATAAGTTGGCCAAAAAAGATCCGATTTTGTTTGCTCCTATTGCTTGGAACAATAATAAGGCTAAAGAGTTAGATCTAGATAAAGAATATTTGAAATTAGAATTATTAGTAGAGACTAATACGGACACCTATACTGGATTCGATTATGCTTCCAAAGATTTCAAAACAGAAATGCTTTATTTCCCTGGAGATGAAAGATATCTTCAATTAGATGAAATTAATTTTGGTAGTTCTGGAGAGATGACTAAGAAAACTATTGAACCTTCTAAAGTTGGATCCGGTCGATCAATATCATCTATAAAAGTTTCCAGTGATATGGATTTGGCTAAAATTGAATTCCGATCTGGAGAAGAAATAACTTTCCCAGATGCACTAAACAGATTCTTTTCTGCCGAAGAATATATCAATGGACAAACATTGTCTGGAGTAGGAATTAAAATGACTATTGAAAAGTATAAGAAACCGATTACTAATAATAATGAACTAGTCGGTTCCCTAAAAATAAGTCGTTCTATTAAAAACATTCCAGTTTCATTTTATGGCCGTATGGCAGATCAAATTATTGCTACTGATGGTAAAGAAGAAGTAGAGTTAGTCGGTTCTGGTGGACTAATCTATGAAGATGAAAGTGGAAATATGGTAGTTATATTACCTAGTCCGGATCCTAGCAAAGGCTTAGTAAAGTTTAAGTTGGTTTGGAAAGAAAAATAAGGAGATGATGGAAATGAGTGATGAAGAAATTATTGAAACCCCTATTATTGATGAGCCTACTCTAGAAGATGAACTTATTCCTACAGAATCCATGATGAATTCTATGATAGAAGACTCTATTGCCGATATGGTAGATGAAGATGAAGATGAGTCTCCTGGAACTATGAGTTCTGCTGTCAAAGATTCCGTGTCTTTGGAAACCAGCATAAATAATATTCTAAAAACTTATTTGGGTGATCAACTGTCAGAAACTCTTCTAGAATATGCTGACATAGTTAATCCCGAAGAAATAGACTCTGCCGACAACGTATTAATATTTGGAGGACGCACTCGAAATGAAATTAAATTTGCTCAACTCCGCCAAGGTTCAAGTCCTGAAGGTGGAGTCGAAATACTTTCTGGTATTGAAGTCGGTTCTCTGTCTCCCAGCAATGCATTCTCCGATGAAAGAATTAGAAAAACTTTAGAAAATAAAGTTCTTCGTTTAAACGCTGGACCTAAGAGTGAGGATAAGAGGGCTGAACAAGCCCAACGGCTATCCAATATCCGCCGTTCAATTAATTCCCTTACTTCCGTCTTTGGGTTTGATGACCCTAGACAAGCGGAAGCATTTATCGCCGCTTGGTTAATGAAAGATTCCACTTGCCGATTATCTGGAATTCCAGGAACTGGTAAAACTACTGTAGTCGAGTCGGCTGCATTACTTATGGCTAACTCCTATGGATTCGATGATCAAATAAGATTTTATCCTAAAGATTCTTCTGATCCAGAATCAGAATTCCTTATCTTTGAAAACGGTCAACAATATGAAGCCTATCTAAATCAGAATAAGGATGGTATTCGAGATCTCTGGAATAACTGGAGATTTACTGAATGGTATTCTATGAATCCAGAACAACCCACTGAAAAAATTGCTAATCTAGATTCCTCTGGTTCTTATCTATATGATTTTGGTTTCTTGGCTAAAAAGTATTCCGTGATGGAGGGACAAGTTGCTACTTATCGCCAAAAACTTGGAAGTATTTCTCGTGATCTCTATCGTAAAGCCCTCTTAAATTGTTGGCTATACAAAAAGAAGGGAATTAATCCCTTAGATGGTTCCGAATATAACATTTACAAAATCATGCCGATCAACCTAGGTCTTGAAGCCTTTGGTGCTGGTATGGATGGAAAAATTATTGAGGGAGATTCACACCCTAATGATCCTAATTATAAGGCTCAATTCACAGTAGATTATGCAAAACTTTTGACTCCCGGTTTAAAAGAAAAATTAACTGGTAACATGACAATGGCTGATTTATTACAGTCTTTAGACTTTAGAACTGATGCTGGCCGTAATGAAGGATTTGCCCTTCGTGAGTGGTTAATGTCTCATTACTATGATGAGAGGAGAGATAGAGGAGATGCAGGTCGAAGTTCTATAAAGGGAGAAATGCTAAGAGAGATAGGTATTGCTAAAATCGATTATGATAAGCGAGCCGATGAAGTTCTATATGGTATGGATATTAGACAAGTTACTAGAAAAGATCCAAATGATCCTGGAAAAACAATTTCTGCTTACGATTTCGAACCAATTCCAAGACCAGTTGTTACGCAACCTATCAAGTTCTTTAACGAAGCAAACCGTTCTCAATCTGGAGTAGAAGATGCAATTCTAGGATTGATTGCTGAAAAGACTGTAGAATATCGTGGACGTTCATTCCGTTCTCCTTCTTTCGTTGCTTGGATGGATACTAACCCTCACCAAAAAGGAAACGATTTGGCTTTCGTAGATCGAATTGATATGGAACTTTTATTCAGCACACTAACTCTAGGAGATAGATATATGCAGTTGAAGTCTCAATATAAAGATAGATCTGTCAATCAAGATACAGATGCACTCAGCCAACCTCAAGATTTAGTTATTTTTGATTCCGAAATTGGTATGGCTTCTGATTCACCCAACCGTGCCCGTTCTATGCGAATTACAGATTTGATGAAACTCTGGAAATATATCGATGGAATACCTTTCACTAATGGTGGTCGTTCCATGATGGGCTATGATGGATTAAGAGACATTTCTTTGATATCAGTTATGTTTACTCAAAGATACATGACACGCCCTACAGAAACTACAATGGGATCTGATCAAAGTAGAACGGCTCAGTTACCAGATTCACAAAACATTCACAGCAGTCCTTTAATAGATATTTCAAAGACTACTAATCAAGATCTTTTAGAAGGAAACTCTCCGACTACTATGTTCGAAACAGATAACGCTTCGTCTTTTGGATCTATCGGAACTGATGGTTCTCTACAAGCACCCGCTTTATTCAAGAGAGTTTTAGGATTCAGGTTTACTAAATCTTTAGTAAAACTTTCTCGAACATTAGCCTTCTTAAGAGGAAAAGATTTCGTTACTAGAACTGAAATTTTAGATGCCCTTCCATATGTTATCGGACATCGTATGGGTCCTGCCCGTGCCGGTAATGACCCTAAAGGTAGAGATCTCGGAACTGTAAGTGGTGGATTAGGTGTTCTACCTTCTGAACAAGAATTAATTAGAGAACTTTTAGTTTCTGGATATGTAAAGCCAGTTTCTGGAGAGAGTTCAGATGATGGTTCCTTGAAGTTCGAACCGCTATATGAGTCTCAAGCGAATCCAAACACAAATTCTCGAAAAAATACATTACTTGATGTTTGGGATACCGTTTATCAAAGATGTATGGCTACTTTGGCCTCCTGTGATAACTTTGCCCAATATGAAGTCAAGATCCTTCGTCCATTAAAACAAATGTTAAATGGAGAAGATGCGGATAATGCAGAAAATACTACTCCTATTCATTGGCATATTGCTACTATGGTAGTAGAGCAAGAAAGAAAAGAAAAAGAACTTTCTCGATGTCTTCGAACTGATGATGGCCTAACTTATCGCCAAAGATATAACAAATACTTCCGAGCCATCAATATTCCAACCGATGTTAATGAATCATTAGATATGCAAGCCCCTAGCACTGCTGAAGGTATTCAAATTGATTACAGTTTATTAGATTATTATATTTTGAGATCTAAAATTGCCTCGGATCCACTGCTCTTTACTGATGATAGAACTTATTTACTTGACTTAGTAGAAGCACGTATCTCTACGTTTGCTGGACCTGCTTTCAATGTGGCCTCTGAGGATGCTATAGAAGTTCCAATTGGATACTCTAATTACTATTTATGGAATGATTCCAGTCCACTAATTCAAGATTACATAGTTCATCCAAATCCTGGAACTTACAATATTTCCACATATAACGATGCTTTGGGTGCTTACGGCCAACTAATGCAAAACAGTAAGAAAATTGATGTCGCTGCTATAATCGGAGAAATCAGTTCAGAGGACGATGCGATATTTAATTTAACTAATGATGCTACTGTAGGGCTTTCTTATGAAATGTCCAACCAAAAGATGCAAATTTCGGGATCCTATCTTCATCGTAAAGAAAGTGATGGATCTTACTTGGAAATAGATAGAACTACGGCTCGATCTCCTGGAACGTATTTGGCTAGTATGGATGCCATTACTGATAATTTCCGTGCTTGGTGCGATTCTGGAGTAATAATGGCTAGCAATGGCAGTATACAAAGTTCTAATGCAGATTTCGAATTGACTATGGAAGATTGGGAACTCGCAGTAGAAGCCGTCTTAGCCAACCCTAATCAAGATATTGCTCAAACTTTATCAGATGCTGGCATAGATCCTACTTGGGAATTTGCTTTTGAGGATTCTGGTTTATTCTTTTGCTTCGATCTAGCACACCATAGTTCTTCTCGTAAAGCAAACACTTTACTAGTTATGATGAAAGAACAAGGATTGATTGATGAAGACGCCACTGATATTCCAAACGATAAATTAAAACTATGGGTTTGGATCGCCGCTAAAAAATATATAGATGACGATGCTGCCACAGCAACTTGGAGATATATTACTACTTATGGAATTACTAGTGGTTTCTTAGCCGATACTAAAATAATTAGAAAAGGAACCGGTCAATATGAAATGACAGTTCCCGGAACATTTGTAGCCATTGATAGTCAAGCATTTTATGACGCTTGTGGAAAGGCTAGCAATTGGTCCCCAGCAGGAGATGATACAGTTCCATTTATGGATGCAGGAAATTTGACCGAGGCTGATGCGGGAGCATACCACCAACTATTTTTAGGTGCTTTATTCCGTGCCAACCAGGGGTCTTGAATACATGAGTATTAAATCATTTTCCGAGGCTCAGGCACAAGCCGCCTATAATGCTGAATTAAATGCACCGGCTGCATTAATTGATGCCTGGACTGAAATACTTCCTTTACAAGCAGGAACAAAATTGAATAGTGGTGGCTCCATTACGGATTTCGATATTGGTTCTGGATATCACGGCCCTGCCACTAATATGGGAAAAATCTTTATGCCCCTTCAGTATATACCTATGTGTATCACGGAAAATTATCATAATTTTGATCCTAGATTCGTAGATATTATGATTAAATATGTTGCCGGTTTCGTCTTGGCTCACGAAATAGGACACAATAATATACATCCTGGCCAGTCTGCTGGAGATTGGGCATCAGCAATTAAAGATATTGAAGTAGATGAATCGGATAAAGTTATGTGGATGAATTTTATTTCAGACATAATGGTAAACTATAATGTTAATAATGCTACTGCTCTTTCTGGAGGCGTCTCTGCGACAGACAGAGAAAATTATATTCTAAACACTACTTTAGGAAATCATGTATCCATGTTTTTAAGAACTCAACACAATCCTGCCCATATGCAAGAAGTTTTAGATGCCAAAAGAACTTATACAGGAGTTCCTATTTCAGATAATCGACAAGTAAAAGACGACATTGTTCCAGATGAAGATCCTCTTTGGCATTATTATAGTGGATTAGGAAGAGGAAATCAATATTTTCCTTCTTTGGCACAATCTGTTTGTGAAAAACATCCTAAAGAATATTTACAAGTTCGACCTCGAAAGACTGGAAACCCCGGAGAAACTAGGTTAAGTGATTCTAAATCTTATACAGTAGTCGATGTTGAAACTTATGATGGAAAACATAAGGAGGATCTAATTGCAGAGTCTAATAAGAAAGCATCATCAGCACCTTATAATTTATTACCTTATTATCAACCCATTGCTAAAATTAAAATTGGTTCTGACTGGTATGAATCTCGATATTTTGATGACATTTGTCCATTATCTGGGAAAGTAATGTGGGGTGGATCTACATGGAACTATTGGTTACAATCAGAAACAAAAGAAACTTGGGATAAAAAGGTAAGAGGAGATGATAATCGAGCACAAATTGTTCATTTATTATGTAATGAGTGGGGAGGACACTATGCAAATGAGGGATTTGCTGGAAAAACAGGATACAAAGCCGGTGATGCTTGGATAGATGCTTTTGCACCCGTAATGCACCAAGTTTTTAGATATGAGTAAGTTGGAGGAAATAATATGGGTTATGAAGATAATGCTTTCAATTCCAGAGCAGGAATAGATATTTTGAAACAAAATTTTAGATTAGTTTTTGCTCCTTCAAGAAATGATCCAACTCAGATAGAAAGCAAAGATTTACAAACAATTACTAAACATTTCGTATTAAATACCAAACAGATCATAAATAATATTAAAAGATTTGCTAAAGGTTATACTCCCATTAGACCTTCGGATGCTTATGAAAGTGGTATTTATGTCTGCCCTCATTGTCAACGCCGAGATTGGATGTGGCTCTGGGAATATAAAGATTTAGGATACTGGGATCAAAATTCAATTTCTACTGGAAATCTAAATTTTAATTTAACTTCTGGATTTAGTAAAAAAGATTATAGATCAAATTCATTCCCTTCTATCGCCCACGTAACCTGCAATACTGTAAATTATTGTCAGAAGTGCAGCGTTACTAATTTAGACTCAACTGTTTGCCCTAATTGCAGTGGAAATACTAAGAAAGTAGGTTGTGGTAAAGATTCATATGCAATTCACTATACACCTCCAATAACTGCCTCCACTTATGGGACTACTCAAATAACTGCAACTAAAAATTCTACCCTTAAATACGTAGAGAAAAATATTTCAGAAAACTCACAACAAATCAAATATCAATCAGGAATTAGAACTGCTTTTGAGTATCAAAAAGAGTCAGTAGCCCCCACTTCTTTCACAAACGATTCTACTGGTTCAAATATTTATTCTAGTGATTATCCTAATTTTGAACAAAAAAGAATAGGAATTCCTAGTTTAGTAGTTGGATATTCTTCCAGTTCATTAATTAAAACCAATGATGATGGGACTATGGGGAAGCCTTTAGTTGAAAGATATCCTATTTCGCCTATGCGTATGTTGATTTCAAACCCGCCAGCAAGATATAAATGTAATCATAGAGATCATTGGAGTTTCGGAAGTGATGGCGGTTGGTATAGTAGTTCTGCATATGCGACTACTTCTCGTAGTCTAGGTGAATCTTATTGGTGTGATACCGTAGATCCAGAAACTGGAAGACAACATGGGAATAGATTTACTCAAAAGGATCTAAGTTTTGGTCGTTCAGATTTATTAAATTGCCGAATTACTAGCCCTAATCCATTACCAGGAGATGCAATCCAAGGGAGAACTTTTGGTGGAAAGCCAATTTATCGTATAACTCTACAGTATGAAAGCAATGTTAATTATCGTGGTAACAACTCAACAAACATTTCTGCTGATAGTAATTGGTCTACTCCATTTTCTAGCACTGTGCAAAAGTCTCTTTATTTGCCTATGGTTTTTAGTTTAATGGAAATCCCACAGAATGTAACCGAAGTAGATATGAATCCTGGCGGGCGAGAACCTTGCCCCAACGATCCAGCAATAGAAGAAATTATGGGAACTTTCAAAGCCGACTTAACAGCCCAAGAAGAATTGCCACCAGAAACTAAAATTGATAAAACTTTAACCGTAGAAAAACTAATTGATGAAGGCCGTCAAGATGTAGTAGATATTTTAAATGAATATGCTAAAGGATTTATTAATAATGAAATTTCTCCATTACTACTAGAAAATACTAGTAACCGAGGTATTCTTTTGAACAAAAAATATCGTGGCTGGGTTGATTTATCGGATCCAATCGAAAACACCGGTGGATTTACAGTTCCTCGTAAATTATTCTTAAATAATCGAGTAGACAAAGCCAAGACTTGGTTAAAAGATTATTGCCGAAATACTTTATTTAATAATGATATCGCTCCATCTGGGAAAATAATTTTTGGTAATTTTGGATGGGTGGCTTCAGCACGGAATAGACGAAGCCGAACTGATGACCGAGTATTACACAAACCGAATTATACATGGCTAACTTCTACTCGACATATCGAACCTAATATTATTCCGTTAATCGTAGGAACTAATAGTAGTATTACTACTTCTCAATCTCCGTGGAGTGCGGAGTTTAAGAGAAAATTAAAAGGCACTAAAGTTGCCGGAACTACTACGCCTATGAAACCATATATAACTAGTTCTCCTAGTTCATTCTTACCTCTCACTTTATTGGCTTACACTAGTTTACCAGTGGCCGGAATAGGTGGAAGTGTCTCCAAAGCAATAGATACTGAAATTAAAGATCTTAATATGCTACACTATGTCGTCACGGGTCTAAGTTATGTAGAGGATGAAATGATGACTAGTTATACCATTATGCGTTGTGAAACTTGTAATGAAATTGTGGACTCTGGAGGAGTCCTACCTTATCGCATTGGCCGAGGAGAAGTAGATGCTGCTGGAAAAGTCACCGGAATTAATAGGAATTTGACTCAAGAATACTTTGATATCGAACAGGCTCACGAAACTAATGGGGGCGGTAAATACAAACCATATGTTAGTCAGTCTGGTGCGAATATTTGTCCAGCGTGGGGAATCGATGAACCATCGGCTAATAAATATGGTAAAGAAATGTTACTAGGTAGGGTAACTGGACAGGATGCTTCTAAATCACTCACTATTAGCGTCAGAAAAGAAAAGGACACTAAATAGCATAAGTTAATATAGCAGATAGAATAAAGTAAAACTAGTAAATTACAATAAAATTGAGGAAGTAAGGAGGGTCTTTAAGTATGGCAGGAACATTTGAGCAAACCGCAATTATTACTAAAGATCCCTATGCGTGGTTGTCTGAATCTCCGATAGAGGCAGATCCCGCTGATTATCCTGAATTTGAAAATCCATTGGAAGTCGTAGTTCGTGCATTAAATCAGATGATATTTCCTTCACCAAAGAAAATTAAATTTCCTGAAGAACCAACTGGTCGAAAATCTTGGATGCCAGGTATTGATCCAGAATCTAGAGTAATTCCTGAGACTATTGTTCCTGGAATTTTAGAAGGCAATCCTCTACAAAGAGTTATGCAATATACTCCTTCAGGAGATCCGACAGAAGGTGAAGCCACCTTCATTAATTTTATTTGTGATTGTTCAGGCTCAATGAGCCGACCAGATATGGGTTTACTGCCTAATGGAGATCAATGTGCCCGTTGGGAAATGGCTAGGATTATTTGTTCTAGCATTTTAGAAGTTGCTAAAATAGAAGAACACTATTTCCAAGTAATAGGATATGATAATTCTGCATGGGATATTTGGGAAGGTCCTTCTAATGATTACGATGCGGCTCTAGATTATATTTTAAGATTTAATGCTGATGAATCCTCCGACACTGGAGCCGAGGCTCCATTCTTTCCAAGAGGTGGCACTTCTGCAGGAACAGGAATGGCTAGAGCATTGGAAAACATGGAAAAGTTTGTAGTAGGAGGTAAATGGAAGGTTAAAAATTGTTATACCTTCGTTATTTCAGATGAGGATCTGTCATTTGGTGATGCTAGCAATAAGTCTAACCGCACAGTTGGTTATTGGGATGAAAAGTTACGGGCTTATGGTCCAGTTTTCTATGCCTTTACTACTCAAGTTCTTCCCGATGGATCCGTAAATGAAAAAGTTTCTGGACAAATGATTAGAGCAATTGACTCCTTAAAACAGCAATTAGACAATCATTATGCCGGTAGATATAAAGTAAGCGATTGTTCGACAAGTTTTGGATTATTTTATGATCCGATTACTAAGAAGACGATTGGAGGGGGAACTTTTATAGAAGTTTGTCAAGGAAGGTCTAATGTAGCCTGTGAAGGAGCATTTAGTGACAAATAAAATACTGAATTCTTTCTATGTGCTTGTTTAGATGTGAACCCTTAAATATCTGTAGGTCATAACTAAAAGTGATTATATGTCTGACATTACTCTGGGCGACCACATTAAATTTCCGGCTTACGGAGAAAAATCTGTATCTTCGCAAGTTGTTTTCGTTACTGGTAAGAGAGGTTCCGGAAAATCTTATACCGCTGGTGTGATGATGGAAGAATTTGATAAGGCTCAGTTACAATTCGTTTGTTTCGATGTTTTGTCTGCCCATGCCGGAATGGATGCATTACCTAATGTAGAATCTATCCGTCCTCGAGAAGATGAAACTATTGATATGAATTTATTAGTCTCTAAGATCGCTAACGGAAATAAATCTTTAATTATAGATATTGGAGGATGCACATTACCTAAGCAACAACTTTTAATTGCTGATTATTGTGAGGCTCTAATTGATGCCAAAATTGGCCATAACCATAATAAAACTTTAATGACTATTATTGAAGAATGTCAGGATTTCGTTCCCCAACAAGGACGGCCAGTTTCATTTTCACCTATTGTTAGACTTTGTAAGTTAGGTCGTGGACTAGGTTATGGTTGCACTTTGATTACTCAGCGACCCGCAGCCTGTAACAAAGAAGCCTTATCACAAGCGGCAGTATATCTAACGCATAATGTGATAAATAGCCGTGATCTCAAGGCTTTGGAAGAACAGTTGTCGTTTGGAACTGATCGAGAAAGAGTAAAAAGAATTCTGCAAGGAGTCAATGCGGCTCAAAAAGGAGAAGTCGTAGCCTATGCTCCCGAATATTTCCGAGAAACAGGATACATTCGTATTGGTAAAATCCGTGGCGATCGCCGAGTTAAACATACGGGAGGAAACATTTCCGCTTCACCTCTGAGTAATAATGCCGAAGGTGCGGCTAATAGTAATTCTGGAAATATGCCTTCTTTCGCTCCCTCTGGAGAAATGATTGGAGACTATAGTAATTCATCCAATAATATTTCTTTTGCTGAAACTAGTTCTCCTACGGGTCTAGTTACTTTAGAACCTATTAGCAGTTTAGGTGGGGCTGGTGCAGCCTCCTCTTTGCTAACTAGTAATATGGGATTCAAACCTTTAGATCCCTATGCGGCCTCTGAAATGGGTGGTGATAGATATCTTACCGACATGGATTTAGATTCTTCTCGAGAAGAAATTTTGACTTGGGATCCTCCAGTAACCTATGAGGGTCTTGAAGACATGAACTCTGATACATTTTTATCAGAGGAAACCAAAAAATCATATATTAAAGGGCCTATTTGGGGCTTTGGTGTCGCAGTAATGATTGCTTCGGGTGCATATTTCGTAGTAAAGAAATGATTATATAGGTGATTTCCTTATAATCAATCATGAGTTTACCGGTTGCATTTCAAGCCGGAGACTTAGTTATTATTCCAGAGAGTGAATATATTGACATCTGCGTCACGCATGAAGATAATCTAACTTCAACTTGCACAGTTAAAATCAAAGACTATCTTAATATGTCGAATATCTTTTTTCGAAGGAAATATAATCTTCCCGAAAATTACGATCGGTCGATTGATAATAGTAGAATATTATCTAAAGGTTTAGATATAGTTCAATTAATTAAACCAGTAGAAAGAGACAAGGGACAAACAATATTTGAAGTTGGAGATTGGATAGTGAGGTCTTTACCCATAGAACATCAAACTTTATCTGAGGGAGTTAGTTATAGTTTAAATAAGTATCCAACTAAAAAATTAAGTCCTACAAAAAGGTGGATAAAAGTTGTCGCCAAACCAATAGTGTGGGAAGATCAAGCATTTGAAAGATGGTATCCAATTAATGAAATTTTCTTTACTAGAATCCCAAGATTAGTTCCCTATGTAGAACTTTATCGGCCTATGAATAATTGGGATAAGAATACTTTTGTTTGGTGGGAGGCTTATAATACATCTAAATTTAATAATGGTTATTACATTCCAAATTTAGAATACTTAGAGGATATTATCTTTCTTCCTTTCGCTGTGCAAATGGATAGTGACGATAATAAAAAATTAAAAAATTCTAAGGGACCTGGTTGGTTAGTAAAAATAAAAAAAGATAAATGGTGTAAAGAAATTGGATCTGGTAGAACTCATTTTCAAAATGAAAATTATTTACATATAGATACGTATCAAGAAAACGGCTTTGATTATTTTTATGTGCCTTTGACACAAATTTCTATTAGTTTACACTGTCCCGTTACCTTTGATGAATCGTTATCTGTCTTAGGAAATGGAATCCCCTGTGAAATACAACCTATTAAATAGTCGTGCAGTAAATGTTCTAGTATGCGTATCATTGATAGAAATTCCATGATAAGGAATCTACCTAATACTCCAAAGATTGCAGCACTGCCTTCAGTGAACATAGTTAGAGATTCACTTCCTGCCCACAATGCTGAAGGCCAAGGATTAGTTGCCGCAGGTCCAAGACCTGCACCTCCTGTGCTACCTAATATGCCCTCTCTAAATATTCCATCTCCTAATAGTTATTCATTAGCAGACTTTGCTTCTGGTAGAGGAGCCGGACAAGGTGTTGTTCCTAATACACCTTTGCCAGCCACACCTAATGCTCCAAAAGCAATGAGACTAAAGTTAGATGCAGATTATGCTCGCCGTGATCAAGATCTTTCAAGATATAATTTGAAATCTTCTAACTGGACTCCATCTGCTCAGTATTCTAGACCATCTCACACAATGGAAATTTATGGTCCAGGTCGTTCAGTAGATATTTCTAGTATGAACCGTATGAAGGCAGAATCTTTTATGAGTAATGTCAATATTCACGGTCCATCACACAATTTCGGTGGAGATCCAAGATTTGAAGCACAACACGCTGCTGTTAGACCTACTGCTGCACAATTAAGTCCAAACCACGCTCTACGTTCTCAAAAGGATCTTCGAATGACTGAATTCATGAGAGCAAATAGCGGTCCTGCTGCAACTATTTCTGGATTCGACAGAACTGGAATAGCAAAGAGAATGATGGCAGAATCTACTCCAAAAAGAATTCCACTTCAAAATTTACCAGTTCGCCCAGCGGCTAACTTACCTAGTGCCCCTAGAGTTACACATTTAATACCTAAGTCTCATGGAGTAAAATTA
>MDTC01062886.1_pt1 | contig 25635 bp, 20 predicted proteins | sample 811181 | NCBI WGS metagenome assembly MDTC01 (sample SAMN05326644, study PRJNA326480) | marine metagenome | isolation source: seawater | place: Pacific Ocean: North | collected 2011
AACTTTGAATATCCATGTTGCCCCAAGCGCCAAACCAATCATGACCGCCTTGATTGACACGATAGACTTGGGCCTTATAGCCCGTGGGCGACCCGAAATGTTCAATGAGGTCCACCGTACTGCCATCGGACGGGTCGAGATCGGGAAGAGAGGCAGTGGTGACTTCGGAGCATCCATTGGCATTGGCCCAATGGGCCACCACAGTCTCCACCCCCGGCGCTCCTTCCCACGGGTTATTGGAGCCGAGGGTCGATCCATAAAGAACCACATAATCTTGAGTGCCGTGGATGTGAACAACGGGAACAGCCTGCGCCTCGCACGTTTCCCAATCGGCACCACTCATCGTCCCTCCAACGGAACCGATGGCTTTGAAAATCTCAGGGGCTGCACAGGCCAAAGTGTAGCTCATGTAACCGCCGTTGGAATACCCGCAGCTATACGTGCATTCGGCACTCAATTCCAATGTGGTCTGTAAATGCAAGGCGAGCTCCGTCAGGAATTGAACGTCGTTGACGTTGGAAATGCCCAAGTTTGCATTCCAATGGTTGATGCCTTGGAAGTCGGGCAGTCCCTGGGGATAGCAAACCACAAACCCATCTTGGTCCGCGATCTCTGACATTCCGCCAAAAACAGCCATGCTTGAAGCAGTACCTGAATGTCCGTGAAGAACAAAAACAAGCGGTGCATTCGGAGGTAAATTTTCGGGGATATGCAGGTAGTATTCACGTTCGTCATCTCCTGAGGTGACGAAAATATCGGGAACCAAACACGATCCATCATCAGCGGTGGCGCCCACCACATAGTTCTCGGCATCGGGATTCGTGCACCCGTAGAGCATATAATCACACGCATCAGTTCCCCCAATTTCAAATGTGGCATACGCAAGAACGCCATCCGCCAAATCAATCTCTACCGATAAGCCGTTGTCCATCGCAACCTCCAATGAACCGCCGTTCCAACCGTCACCCCAAGAGTCTGACAGAATAAAAAAATAACAGCCGGGTTCCAGACAAACGGTTTGTTCTGTGGAAGTGAAATTCTGTGTTCCTTGAAACGAGGCGATTATAGCGTCATCCGCATTGGAATAAAGTTCCCACGCCATCTCATACCCCCAATTGCCCGTGGTGCTATTCAGCATTCCAGATTCGCAATCTTGGGCAAAGTTGTACGTCGTGGCAAGGGAAACCGTGAGGATGAGCAAGCTGAGGCGGAGGAGAAGTTTCACGATTATTCTGTATTTATTGGATTCACTGCCAATATAGTTTGAATGATTCAAGTTGTCTATGCACTCTCTAGCAATTGGGGTTTGTAAACCTCAACTTCAGGAATTACCGTAATCTCCAAGCACGCCGGAAGTCAATTCACCGCTGCGGTGTTTGGCTTGGATGGCAAACGCGTTTACGAAGCCACGGACATGAATCAAATGGACATTCCATGGAGTGTCTGGAATGGCTCCTGTGGTCTCATCACCATGAACGATGGTGAACACCAAACGAGTCAGTGCATCTGTCGTCCCCGTTAACTGCGTCATATCTCCTTCTTTCCTACTGCTTTTTATTTGGGTCATTTGAATGGATTCAACAGGTATTTTTGCGCCTTTTCCGACGCACACACCGCCCATGAGAATTGCCCTTTTTGACTTTCGCCAAACCGTAGATTACCGTCTTGAAGTTTTGAGTGGACTGACCGTGGCGATGGCCCTCATCCCCGAAGCGGTGGCTTTTGCCCTTATTGCTGGGCTCAGTCCCCTGACCGGACTTTATGCTGCCTTTGTTGTCGGACTGGTGGCCAGCGTTTTGGGAGGACGCCCCGGTATGATCAGTGGCGCTACAGGAGCCATCGCGGTGGTCATTGCATCGTTAGCCGCAATTGAAGGTCCCGAATATATTTTTGCAACCGTTATTCTGGCTGGATTTCTTCAACTTGCTGCAGGCTTTCTCAAACTGGGAAAACTAATGCGGCTGGTCCCGCAGCCCGTGATTTTCGGCTTTGTAAACGGTCTAGCCATCATCATCGGTGGAAGCCAACTCGACCAATTCAAAGATGACGGCGGTGCTTGGCTCACCGGAGAATCGCTCGGGATTTTTGCGGGACTCACATTGCTGTCCATGGTCATCATCGCTTTCCTGCCCAAGCTGACCAAAAAAGTGCCTGCCGGATTGACCGCAATCGTGGTAGTGTTTGCGATCGTAGCTGGGTTGGGACTCGACACCAAAACAGTAGGCGATATGGCTTCCATTGAAGGCGGCTTCCCTCCGTTTCACATTCCAATTGTGCCGTTCACTGTGGAAACGCTGACCATCATTTTTCCGTACGCCGCAATCGTAGCGGGAGTTGGTTTAATTGAAAGCTTGTTGACCTTGAACATCTTGGATGAAATCACGGGAACAAGAGGCCACGGAAATCGGGAGTGCGTGGCCCAAGGTGCCGCGAATATTCTGAGTGGATTGTTCAGCGGAATGGGCGGATGTGCCATGATTGGACAGAGCCTCATCAACGTGAGCTCGGGCGCGCGTGCTCGACTCAGTGGAATTGTGGCATCAGTCATGCTCCTTGTATTCATTCTATTTGGTGCTCCTCTGATTGAGAAGTTGCCCATGGCAGCCCTTACAGGATTGATGATCATGGTGGCCATTGGCACATTTGAGTGGGCATCTCTGCGAACGTTCCGGCGCATGCCAACCTCTGATGTCTTCATCATGATTTTGGTCACCCTCATCACCGCTTTCATGCACAACCTCGCCCTTGCAGTCTTCATCGGTGTGGTCGTTGCAGCCCTTGTTTTTGCCTGGGACAACGCCGTCCGCATTCGAGCTCGCAAGCGCACCGATGAGAAAGGATGGAAACACTACGAACTATACGGCCCTCTCTTTTTTGGATCGACCACCGTCTTCTCTGAGAAATTTGACATTCAAGGTGATCCGGAACATGTTGTTTTGGATTTCAAAGAAAGCCGAGTCGTCGACATGTCAGCCATTGAAGCGCTCAACAAGTTGACAGCGCGTTATGCCGAAGTTGGCAAAACCGTACACATTCGCTTCTTGAGCGAAGATTGCCGAGCCCTCATTGACAAGGCTGAGTCCATCATCGAGATCAATCACTTCGATGATCCCACGTACAAGGTGGTGCGAAACCTGAGCTAAGTAAATCCCTCTTTCACTCGCGTGCGGTCCGTCGCGGTAGGGCGGATTCTTGGTTTTCTTGCCGCTGCGACGTTTGGTTACTCAAATATAACCAAATCATCACCAACGACTTACAACGACTAGAAATCACAAAACGAAACCGAACTCGAGTTCCTTAGGAAGGAAAAGAGTTTGGTTGATCGTCACATTTCAAATTAAATTGCAAAAGCACTATCATTGGATTTACAACGCCACAAACATTACTGAAATGAACCGTTTTCTTCCGCTAGTCTTCTTAGCCTGTGCAATCAATGGTTACGCTCAAATTCCGGAATACATTCCTACCGATGGCCTGGTGGCCTGGTACCCGTTTAATGGAAATGCGAATGATGAAAGTGGGAACGGCAACGACGGTGAAAGTCAAGGTGCAGTATTAACATCAGATCGCAACGGGTTGCCTGAGAGTGCTTTTTCTTTTGATGGCTCATCATTGATTTCGGGGATTTGTGAATCCAACATGGATATGTCGATTGGTCAAGCCTTATCCATCACGTATTGGATTAGACCTGAATCCTATGCTATTCATCAGGGCACTGGTTTATTTACAGTTGGCGGCGGAGGGGCCTATTATGATTACGCTTTTCATTTAGCATATCAAGGTTCTGATGATGCGGAATCAAGGTATCCCTATTTCCTAGCAGGCCAATCCCTTTTTGAGGACAATGCATTCAATATCTCCCAACAACCAGTGCCATTGCTTGAATGGTCGCCTGTTACTCTGACAGTTTGCAATGGCGAGATCCGAATGTACATGAACTGTGAGTTGATTTTTGAGAACACCTCTGAAGATTTGCTGCAGCCTCTTTCACAAGGTACCGAATTCCATATTGGAAGTAGTGCATGGAATGAACCCGCGAACGATGGCCTCACAGGCGACTTGGATGACATCGGTGTTTGGAATCGATGCTTAAGTCCTTGTGAAATATGTGGGATTCACAATTCGATGCTGGCCTCGGCCATGGTTGATGCAGGCCCGGATGTAACGGTATGCCAAGGCGATTCCGTGATCTTGAATGCAACGGGTGCATTGGGAGCTTACACGTGGTCAAATGGAATAGTAGATGGCCTGGCATTTGCCCCTGACTCGTCTGGATACGTGTACGTGGAGAGCGGAGGAGATGAGTGCAGCATCACAGACTCTTTGTTTATTGATGTTGCCGTGCCCAGCGAAGGCGTTGATGTTCAATTCGGGTGTGATAGCCTGACTTGGATCGATGGCGTGACATATACCGAAAGCACCAACGGACCGACTGCCATGCTAGCAAATGAAGCAGGATGTGACAGCCTAGTTACACTTGATCTGACGGTTAACTACACCACCTACAGCACCCTCGATACGACGGTCATAAACGTGCTAGAGTATTATGGAGAGGAATACACGGAGGATGGGGAATACACTGTTTACCTCGAAAACCAAGCTGGCTGTGACAGCATTGTCACCGTCAAGTTGACCGTTGAATACGTGGGGCTTGAGGAGTTAGAAGTCGGTCCTGCTTGGACGGTATTTCCCAATCCGGCTCAAGACCAATTACACATTCAAAGCTTGACAGGAGATGTCGACGCTCACATTCGCATTACGAATATGTGGGGTCAGTTGATCTGGGAAGCTCGAATAACAAATCAAGGTTTGCTCGACGTCATAAACTGGCCACCGGGAGCTTATCTGATTCAAATCCTAAGCGCTGAAAAGGCACTCCAGCAGCAGGTTAAGTTTTTCATCGAGTAAGTTTCGAAGGCACTCGAAAACCAAACTATTTCCCTAAGGAACCGGAGCTTGGTTTCGAGGGAAGGGGTAGGTGAAAAATGGATTGAGCCGCTGCGAACATCCCGCGCCAATCCTGATTTTACCGCGACCACCTCAAACGAAAAGGGGCGTCAGTCGATTGATTTACACCACCTGCAAGTCTTTTTGGTATATTGATAGTCCTTAATCAAAACCAAAATGAAACACTTGCTCGCTATGATGGCGCTGTGCGTGGCTTTTGCTGCTGGAGCGCAAACCGGTCTCGTGGAGTTTCCGTACAATCCTGATGCTGACAATGATGACATCATTGGAGTTAATGATCTTCTTGAGCTGTTAAGCCTGTTCGGAGGAGAGTTTGCTGACGAAAGCTTATACATGAATGACTCGAACACAGCTGCGGTATACCACATTGAAGGAGCGTGGAACTATGGCATGTGTGAGGCTAAATGCCACGAACTACCGAGTGGAAAGTGGAGAATGTTAGATTTCAAAACATGGGCAGAATTCCATAATGAAGTCGAAGCAATGACTACAGTTGGAATCTTCGAAGCATGGTTGGCTGATGAACCACTGTCCTTCGGTTATAGTTCAAACAATCTTGCAGGAATGGTCATTGGCGGCGACAATAGTTACAAAGGAAGGCTTGACGCTCGCAGCCTTGGCGATGACAAGTCTTGCGTTTGCGAGACTCACGAACGCCCTAAAGTGGAGTATAGTTATTGTGAGGGGTCGGATATCCAAGGATGTGCTGACTCGAAGATTGAAGATGGGTGGTATCCTCTCGGGGGAATCTCTAGCGCAGCGGATAATTGTGTCTGTGGTACTCAAGAGAAACAAGCCTTTTGGCGCTGGGCTGAATAATCGATCAAAACCGACCAAATGAAACACTTACTTACCGCAATCGCGTGCTGCTTGGCAGTGGCTATGAGTGCGCAGTTTCCTTACAATCCTGATAGCGATGGTAACAACCTCATGGGTGCGGAGGACTTAATGAGCTTGCTGTCGCTTTATGGTGGAGAATTTTACCCGCAGCCTACAGAACCTCAAATTCAGGTTATTGCTTTGAATGATTCGCTTGTTGTCGCTGATATCCTCGAATCTACTAATGTTGTGTTCTTTACGGGCGCTTGCAGTGAAGTGTCATGCGGGCAATATGCAGAATTGAACATGCCGAACGCAACGTCATACAAAGAGTTGACCATTTTGAGCGACTACGGATTGCCAACTGTTACGCGCTTAGTAGCTGATTCTGGTGACGATATATATATCCATCGCTACGACTGTGTACTTGGCGAATTTAATTATGTTCAGAAAGTGAATAGGTCGCCAAGCGGTGTATGGCTGATCTTTGCGAGTCAATCATATTGTAGTAACAATTGGCCCTACTAACCAAATCGCGAAGAAAAACCGCGATTATTTGACCATGGTTACTACGGCGATGCACAGCCGTTTGCGGTAGGTTTTCTAGAGGGGCTACCCGTCAATCGCAGTAGTTGTCGTTGTCATTATCGATGCAAGTACAGCCCGTGCAATTTTCGATATAAGCTCCTGTCCAAGTCACGCCAGAGAGGCCGGCGTTAGAGAGGTCGGCGCCAGTGAGGTCGGCGCCAGAGAGGTCGGCGCCATAGAGGTTGGCGTTAGAGAGGATGGCGTCAGTGAGGTCGGCGCCATAGAGGTCGGCTTGATAGAGGTTGGCGCCATAGAGGTTGGCGTTAGGGAGGATGGCGCCAGAGAGGTCGGCGCCAGTGAGGTAGGCGCCAGAGAGGTCGGCGCCATAGAGGTTGTAAGCAGATTCAACTATATCCTTTTGCGTCAACTGATTACTCAAATCCGAGTACGAACCTGATGTTGCAACAGTCGCTAAAGTTGGGGCACCTGTCAAATTTCCGTAAGCCCCATCGAACGTGGTGAACCCTGCGTCATTCGTAAGGTCACTAACATTGCTCGGAATCGTTGGCTTATTGTTCAGGCTACTGTACTCACCGTCGAACGACGAGGTCTGCGCAGCTTCTAGAGTTGCGACTTTCACCTGCAAGTCCGCAATTATTGCATCCAATTTGGCGTGATTCAAATTCATATTAACGGTGTTCCCAATAACTATCGTATCCATTACCTGCGCTCCAGCGGTCACTGCGACCACGAGCGCCATTAGCGTCATAAAGTGCTTCATTTCAGTCAATTTGGTATTACTCATATAGCACAGGGATCTGCAATTAGCTCAAAATTGGGAGAAGTATTAGGAGAACCAAAATGAAAACGCCTGCAAATCAATGACCTGCAGGCGATTCAGTAGCCCGTAGGGGAATCGAACCCCTGTTTCCAGGATGAAAACCTGGCGTCCTAACCCCTGGACGAACGGGCCAAATGGGGCGCAAATATACTGCAGAGATTGCAATCGGCAAACCGCCGTGAACTTTTTAGGCCAAATGCGCGCGGTACATCCAAACCGTCTTTTCTTGCTCGCGCATGTAGTCCCTTATGAGGGCGTTGGTACCTTCGTCTCCGGCCTCACCCGTCAGCTGAAGCAACGCTCGTTCGCGCAGCAACAAAACGCTGAATGCGGCCACGCAGTGCTTCAAGGCTTCTGGACCATTGGAAATGTCCTTCACCGCATGTACGTCGGTCGCAGCGAGATACGCTTCATACGTATGGAGCGGTCGGCCACCGAGGGTAAGGATGCGTTCAGCCACCTCATCAATTTTGAGCTGGAGGTCGGCGCAGAGTTCCTCGAATTGGGCGCGCAATTCAAAAAATTCAGCGCCACGAATATTCCAATGGAAGCCGCGCACGTTCTGGCAGAAGACCTGCAAATCTGCCAACAAACTGTTCAACCCTTCGACGGTTTCTGAAGTCGCTTGCGGGTTCAATCCGATGGGGGTGTTCTCCATGTTCGTTCAATTTAGTAAGCTCGGGCAAAGACCACGCGGCGCTCAGAATGAGCTCCTGTGCGAATGCATGCACCTGCTTCGGCATCATTCCCTTCCAACGGAATGCAACGGATAGTGGCCTTTGTCTCTTGCTTGATGAGGTCTTCGGTTTCAGACGAACCGTCCCAATGCGCCTCGACAAATCCACCGGTGTCGAGTGCCGCCTTGAATTCATCCCAGGTGTCGACGCGCGTAGTGGTCTCTTCGGTGCGCTTCGCCGCTCGGTCAAACAACGAGGTTTGGATTTCTTCCAGCAAACCGCGCACGTGGTCCACGATGCCTGATGCTTCAACAATGGCTTTGGTCTTGGTGTCTCGGCGCGCCACTTCTATGGTCCCGCCAGCGAGATCGCGCGGCCCCATGGCCAAACGCACCGGCACTCCTTTCAATTCGTACTCGGCAAACTTCCAACCGCTGCGCTTCGTGTCGTCGTCATCGACCTTTACGCGCACGCCGGCCGCCTTCAATTCGTCGGCAATGCCGCTGAGGGCCTCGACAATTTCCGCCATTTGGTCCTCGCCTTTATAAATAGGCACAAGCACCACTTCAATAGGGGCCAGCTTCGGAGGAAGCACAAGTCCCGCATCGTCCGAGTGGGTCATAATCAATGCCCCCATCAATCGAGTAGAAACACCCCAAGACGTAGCCCACACCAATTCTTGCTTTCCCTCTCGCGTCGCGAACTTCACATCGAACGCACGAGCGAAATTTTGACCAAGAAAGTGCGAGGTTCCCGCTTGCAGTGCCTTGCCGTCTTGCATCATCGCTTCAATGCAATAAGTATCGAGTGCGCCGGCAAAGCGTTCGTTCGCCGTCTTGATGCCTTTGAGCACCGGCATGGCCATCCAGCCTTCTGCGAAATCCGCGTATACGTCGAGCATCTTGCGAGCCTCCTCCACTGCTTCATCGGACGTTTCGTGAGCCGTGTGGCCCTCTTGCCAGAGAAACTCAGCCGTGCGCAAGAACAGGCGAGTGCGCAATTCCCAGCGAACCACGTTGGCCCATTGGTTTACCAACAATGGCAAATCACGGTAACTCTGAATCCAGTTTTTGTAGGTGTTCCAAATGATGGTTTCTGACGTAGGGCGAACGATGAGCTCCTCCTCCAACTTTGCATCGGGATCGACCACCACGCCACTTCCGTCCTCCGCATTTTTGAGACGGTAGTGGGTCACCACTGCGCATTCTTTCGCAAAGCCCTCAACGTGGTCAGCTTCCTTGGAAAGGTAGCTCTTGGGAATGAAGAGTGGAAAGTAGGCGTTGACGTGGCCCGTATCCTTGAACATTTGGTCAAGAACGTCCTTCATGCGCTCCCATATCGCAAATCCATAAGGCTTGATGACCATGCATCCCTTAACATCACTATGTTGAGCGAGGTCTGCTTGCACCACCAGTTCGTTGTACCACTTGCTATAATCCGCCTCGCGGGAAGTCAATTTTGAAGCCATAAAGTTGCGCTGTCAGTTTGGTATGGTTTGTGCGGTAAAGAGTCCGTAGACCTTCCGCCCAGCAAAAGTACCCAATTTCGTACCTTTCTACCATTAAACCCCGCCCCCATGGCACGTTTATCTCATCTCCCACTCCGTTCTCTCAGTATTTGGCTATTCGCCGTGCTCGGTAGCTTGTTTTTTGTTGGTTGTGCGTCCACTCCAAATTTTTCAGCGCTCGAAGATGACGAATTGTACCTTAGTCGTGGCGAGGAATTTATTACTGATGAAGCCTACTTGGCATTCGCGTACGAAAACACCACCGACGAGGCAGACGGAAATGGGGACGACTACTACGATCCCAACCGCACAGAATTTACCCCGCGCTACATGAACAGTTACGGTATGCCCGGCTACCAGCCGAGCCTCAACAACCGTTACCGTCCTTTTGGTGGAGGGTTTGGAAACGGTTTCGGCACCCAGTGGGGATTGGCTTCGTACATGAACCCCTACGCCGCCGGCAGTATGGGCATGGGGTACGGCTATGGCATGGGAGGTTACGATCCCTTTTACAACGGCTGGGGCAATCCTTACAGCATGGGCTACGGAAGCGGATTTGGGTACGGTAATCCCTATGCCTGGAACGGCGGATGGGGCAATGGCTGGAACAATCCTTACGGCAGCACCAACTGGAACAACAGCACCACGAACTACGGCGGTTGGGCAGGGACTGGCTCCAACGACAGCTTCACAAATATCACGGGTCGCACGCGCACTCCCATCATGAGCTACACGGGCAATGGCAGCAACTACGATGGCAACGGAGTGTTGGTTCGGCCCAAAGTTGAGAGTCAGCGTCTTGGTGAAGTCCCGACCACAGCTCCTGCGCGCACAGAGGAGGCTTCTCCTACGTATGTTTCACCGAAGCAATCCCGACGAACCCGGGGTTGGATGCAGCCGGAAAACTCATCGCGTGAACGCAATAATTCATCTCGCTCGCGGAGCACGCCCTCCAAAAGCTCGAACGATTCTTTCAACAACTCTTCGCGCAGCCGCACCAATTCATTCAGCGCACCCTCCAACAAAGGCAATTCGCGTTCCGGTGGAAGCTCAAGCGGAAACTCGCGATCCGGCAGTTCATCGCGTTCTTCAAGGGGCGGCGATCGATGAGCGCGCGCACCTTCCTGCGGACTGCCGCAGCGGGTCTTTTACTCGCTGGGATGGGACCGACTTGTGCCTGGGCACAAAATGAAATCGATATACTGCGCTACAGCTATCAAGAGACCTTAGGCAGCACGCGCACAATGGCAATGGGCGGCGCCTTTGGAGCACTCGGGGCGGACCTTGCGTCATTGAATGGCAATCCGGCCGGGATCGGTATGTACCGGCGTGGCGATGCCGGCGTGACCACGGGATTTGCTTCCAGAAAGGCCAAGGTGAACATCGCAGGGCAGCTTGGCAACGCCAACCAACTTGCAGGCTCAACCACCAACTTAGGCATCGCATTGAGCTACCCCTCGGTGAATCCGGACTGGCCTGTGACAACTCTAGCCATCACCAATACGCGCCGGGCCAACTTTAACGAGAAAATCGAAATTAAAGACGCCTCGCTCGATGCCTCCTTGCTCGATGCATTCCTTGCTGAGGCAATGGGTACCTTGCCAGCGGATTTGTACGACAGAGCGCCGTTTACCAGCAACCTGGCATGGGAGACCTACCTCATCGACCCCCATCCCAACAACGATCCCACAGCTTACATATCAGCCATCCCCGAGGGCGGTGGATACGCCACGAAGACCATCGAGCGGACTGGGCGATTGAACGAAACCAACATCGGTCTTGGCTCCGGCTTGAATGAACGGTTGTACATCGGAGCCAGCATCGGCATCATCAGCGTAGAGTTCGACGAGACCAGCATCCACAAAGAGCGCCCACGTCAAGATTCGCTCGCGCTGAGTGAATGGGAGTTCCAAGAAATGCTCACCGTTGAAGGCAGCGGTATTAACTTCAAAGTCGGCGCAACGCTCGCCGTTACCGATTGGCTCCGTGCTGGTATCGCTTACCACACCCGCAGCCGCATCACCTTAACCGACGAATACTCCACCACTGTGCGAAGCGCATTCAACACGGGCGAAACTTACGATTACAACTCCCCCTTCAACCGCCTCGAGTACGTCATTTCCTCCCCATCCCGCCTGATTGCCTCTGCGGCCTTTATCATGGGCAAAGCCGGCATAATCAGCGCGGATTACGAGAATGTGAACTACGGCACTGGCACCCTCAACGCATCGGCCTTCTCCGGCTCCGGTGCTTACGATTTCGCGAGTGAAAACGAAGCAGCCGCTGAGCTATATGGCACCTCGCACATCGCCAGAGTCGGATGCGAGTTCCGCGTGCAGCGTGCCTGGCGCGTCCGGGCGGGAGCCTCTTTTGAAACCTCGCCCTTTACGCAAGCAGCCGATGTACAGGCCGACGCCAACAGGTACACCGGCAGTTTTGGCCTTGGTTACCGCACAGAGAACTGGTATTTCGCAGGAACTTTCCGCCGCAGCGTCTACCAAAACGACATCTACCTCTTCTCGCCGGATCTACTCGATGCCGGCCGGATGCAAAAAACCCACGGAATGGTCGTAGCCACCGTGGGTTTTCGAATGTGAGTCAAGAGAGCCGATAAGCCGACCACTCTACCTGAAATTATTTCTTTGCTTTCGCGAGTGCTTTCGTGATCTGCGTCTCCATGCGCGCCATTTCCTCCTCCGCTAACTCTTTATCAACCAGGATGCGTCCGCTGTGCTCATCGACGATGATGCGTTTGCGCTGGGCAATATCGATTTGACGCTGTGGAGGAATCTTAATGTAAGAACCTGCCGAAGCCTCGCGCTCAATGGGAACAACCGCCAATCCATTTTTTGCTGCGTCGCGAATTCGCTTGTAACTCGCTAACAATCGATCGTCAATGCCCTTGGACATTTTAGTGCTCAAGGTGTTCAGAACGTCTTCCTCCTGCTGCGTTTCTGCGACAATTTCGGAGAGCTCAGTCTTTTTGCTTTCAAGATCAGCTTCGCGCAATTCCAACTTTTCTTTGCTCTCAGAAACCACCTCGCCCTTCTGTCCGGATTGCGCTTGGCATTCGCGAATGCGCTTCTCGCATAATTCAATTTCCAGGGTCTGGTATTCGATTTCCTTATTCAAGGATTCGAATTCACGATTGTTGCGGACATTATTCTGCTGCTCAGTGTACTTTGCAATCAAGGCTTTGCTGTCCTCGATTTGATTTTTGTAAGCAGAAATGCGCTGGTTGACCAAGTCGAGGTCTTCTTCCAAGCGTTCCAAGCGTGCGCGTAACCCAGCAATCTCGTCTTCGAGATCTTCCACCTCAAGTGGCAATTCTCCCCGCACAACTCGGATTCGGTCGATGCGAGAGTCAATCAATTGCAAGTCATACAGTGCGCGTAGCTTGTCTTCTGCAGTGGAGACAGTGGTTTTTTTTGCCATGTTAGAGGTCAGCGATAGTGAATAGGATTCGGATTGGCCATTGCCAAATGGAGGGCAAAATTAGGGAATTTTTCGTTTAGGCGCTTGAGAATCAGGTCCGTTGTTTGCCACTCACTTTCATAATGACCCACGTCGGCAATCACGATGCGTCCGTCCGCATCGAAAAATTCATGGTATTTAAAGTCAGAGGTCACAAAAACGTCCGCTCCAGCTCGAATGGCATCGCCAAGCAAAAAGCCTCCAGAACCGCCACAGACCGCGACTTTTTTCACCGAACGACCCAGCAAGCGGGTGTGCTTCAACGCTCCACAACCAAGCGTCGACTTCAATCCATCTAAAAACGCCTCCTCGTCCATGGCTGCAGCCAGCTGACCGACCATCCCCGAGCCGACGTTGCTCAACGTGTTTTCGAGAGGCCAAACGCTATGCGCAACCTCTTCGTATGGGTGCGCTGCATTCATCGCATCAAGCACGCTCCTCAACTTCCACGGCTCGACTACAATCTCCAACCGCACTTCGTCTGCTCGTTTGCGCTCACCGACTTGACCGCTATGGGGCCGGGCGCCCTCAAGCGGCCGAAACGTCCCTTGACCGGCCACCGACCACCCGCACTCGTCGTAGTTTCCGATGTGCCCTGCACCGGCGTCGAACATCGCCTGCTGCACAGCCTCTGCATCGTCTTGTGGAATGTAAACCACCACCTGCATGAGCATACTCACTTTAGGGCGAAGAATACGTTGGCTTTCGGGGGTACAGCCCACGAGGGAAGCCAAGCGTTTATTTACACCATCCGCAACGTTATCGAGGTTTGTATGGATAGCGTAAAGCTGAATGCCATTCCGAATGGCCACCATGACCGTGCGCTCCACATAGGAAGCCCCTGTGAACCGCTTCAATCCCTTGAACACAATCGGATGGTGTGAGACAATCAAATTCGCTCCCCGTTCCACAGCCTCAGCGACGACTTCCTCCGTGCAATCCAACGATACCAATACGCCTGAGACCTCCGCCTCCCGATCGCCGACCAACAAACCAGAATTGTCATAAGACTCTTGGAGAACGGGGGGTGCCCAGGCTTCCAACACCGCGATCACATCGCGCACTCGGGTGGGTTCTTTCGGTTGCATAACTCAAATGTAAGGGAGGTCCAAAACAACGCGTACTTTTAAAGCATGTTTCGCCGCGGAATCCAACACGTCCTCGCACGCACGCTAGGGTGGTTACCTGCTCAATTGTACGGCGTGGTCGTGCGCGGAAGGCACATGCTCTATGACACCGGCCTGCTGCCATCGAAAGAAGGGGCGCTTCCGACGCTGGTATTGGGTAACCTGACCGTCGGCGGGACGGGGAAGACGCCCCTCACCGAACGGCTCGTACTCGACTTGGAAGACGCACTGGGAAAAGGAGCCGTAGGGATCCTCAGCCGAGGGTATGGACGAGATACGTCGGGTTTTCAGTGGGTCACTCCCCAATCAACCAGTGCTGCAGCGGGTGACGAACCCGTCATGCTCGCACGCAAATTGCCCCATGCGGCTGTTGCTGTTTGTGAGGACCGACTGGCAGGTCTGGAGCGCATGCGCGCCGAACGTCCCGAACTAAAATGGGTGGTATGTGACGATGCGTTCCAACACCGGGCCTTGAAGCCGACCGCCTCGATGCTTCTCATCGACAGCACCCAGCCCATTGCGTCCGACCGTTTGCTCCCAGCAGGAAGGCTGCGCGATGTTCCAGAGCGGGCACTGGCCGCTGATGCAATCATTATCACACGCCTTGACGAAATGCACGGGGACTTGCGTGCAACGTTTGCTCCTGCATTCCCAAAAGAAAAACCCATTTTTGGCACCCACATGGAAACAGATCCGCTCCTCGCATGGCCGGGTGATACGCGCTGTGCAAATGGGAATAAAACCGCCTCTCCAGATCAGCGTGAACGGATCTTGGCTGTGGCCGGAATTTCGCGTCCTGAGCGTTTTATGGACCGACTTGCCGGGCGTTTCCAAGTTGTGCGTCGCGAGGCCTTTTCAGACCATAAAGCATTCACCGCCAATGACTTCAAACGTTGGAAGCGCATTGTGGATTCGGACCGACTACACGCATTAGTTACCACTGAAAAAGACGTAGTGCGAATGCCCCTAGAAGGCATCCCAGGCCTATCGATCCGGTATGAGCCCATGCATGCTGAATGGCAGGAACCTAACGAGTTGACGGCTTGGCTTTGGAAGCAAGTTCAACGACACAACGCCGATTCCGCTGGAAGAAGCTGAAAATTCAAGATATTTGAAACATGAAGGTATATGAGCAGAATGCCTCCCGCTTTGTACGAGGAGGCCGGATGAAGTGGTTGACTGTGGCCGCTTTGGGAGCCGTGATTTTGGTGGGATGCGGAACAGCGACGAACGGGCCCAAAAACGCCATTTCCGGTGTTTTCAGTGGTGACAATGGCCTGGGCGTTACTATGGACTTGCGCCGCTGGGTTCCCGACAAGAATGGAGTAGGCGGGAAATTCGAATCCATCGGCAGCACCACCAGCGACATGCAGGGAAATTTCGAGCTCATTCCAGACCGTGCATTGGTCATGGACTATTATCAGTTGATGGTCAGCGGCATGACACCCATGGTGATCATCATGGACAGCACGATGCATGTTCACATCCAGGCCGAAATTCCAGATGGTGGGTTCATTGCAAATGCCGCCATTAACGGTTCCAAGGCCGCATCCGAAGTCCACGAGTACTATGCGAAGGCCATGCCAATGCAAACCACACTGAGCATGCTGCGAGGGACGATGCAACGCACCAAGGATAAAGAAAAGATGCAAGACCTTTCCGATCGCGCGGCTCAAAAGAAAATTGAGGCCGACAGCTGGGCAAAGCAGTTCATTAAAGAACACCCCGGATCCCCTGCCCTTTTGGGGCCCCTAGAGCATCTAGAGCCACGCGCTAATGCGGGCTTGTTCGCTGAAGTCCTTGATGCCACGGAAGCGCAGTTACGAGACGGCGCATTTCACAAAGCACTGAGCACAGCAACCAAAGGCGCTCAATCTGCTCGCAACAATACCCGCGAACGGGTCGTTCGGAAAGGCAACGGTGCCAATCCGCCCCGCCCGGTCAAGAATTCGCGCTACGGAGTTGGGGATGAAGCTCCGGACATTTCGATGCAAGATCCCGACGGCAACACCCGCCGGTTGAGCGACCTGCGTGGTAAGGTGGTCTTGGTCGATTTTTGGGCTTCGTGGTGCGGTCCGTGCCGACGGGAAAATCCGAACGTGGTGCGCGCATACCAGCAATTTAATGCCCAAGGCTTTGAGGTCTTCTCGGTCTCGCTGGACCAAAATGCTGACCGTTGGAAAGCGGCCATCGCCATGGACGGCCTGAATTGGCCCAACCATGTGTGTGATTTAAAAGGGTGGCAAAACGAAGCTGCGCGAGCCTACGGCGTAAGCAGCATCCCTCATGCCTTGTTGGTAGATCAGAATGGCACCATCGCCGCCACCCACCTCCGCGGTCCGGCTCTAGCGGCGAAATTGAACGAATTGCTGCGCTAATCCGACCCCTTGCAACGCGTTCACCTCGCCTCTGACTTGCACCTCGGTGCCCCCGATGCAGCTCGCAGCCGCGAGCGAGAACTGCGCTTCATCGGCTGGCTAGAAGACTCTGCAGCTGGTCGCCACCACGCTGAAGAGGGACCGGCGACTGAAATCCACTTGGTAGGCGACGTCTTCGACTTTTGGCACGAATACAGGCACGCTGTTCCAAAAGGAGGCACTCGCCTGCTTGGGTCCATTGCTCGGGTGGCAGACAGTGGAATTCCAGTGCATTACCATGCCGGCAATCACGACCTCTGGACGTACGGTTACCTCGAAGAAGAATTAGGGGTGCATTTGCACCGCGACCCCATTGTCCGCGACTACGACGGTCTGAGATGCATGATCGGACACGGCGACGGACTCGGCCCAGGTGATTACGGCTACAAGCGAATCAAGAAAGTCTTCACTTCCCCGCTATTGCAATGGGCATTCCGATGGATACATCCGGACCTCGGCATCCCGCTGGCGGAATTTCTGTCGAAAGACAGCCGCGCAAGAGGCGACCAAGAAAACGCCACATTACAATCGCCTGAAAATGAATGGCTCTGGTCCTATTGCAAAGAAGTGCTGAATGCACAGGACATCGATTGCTTCATCTTCGGCCACCGGCACCTGCCTTTGGACCTGGAGGTCCCACGTCCATCCGATGCGTCCAAATCGCACCCCGCACGTTACATCAACCTAGGCGATTGGATCCAACACTTTACATGTGGAAAGGTGGTAAGCGGAAAAGCCTCGCTCCTTCACATTTGATCCTGTCGGCTCTGCGAGCGGGCAAAAAAAATCCCTAGCCATTTGGCCAGGGATTCTTCAATTCATTTTCTTTTAATCAGTGGCGGACCAACAGCTTCGCGGTCTCTTGGAACTGTCCGTTCACCAAGCGCACTATGTATTGGCCGTCTGGCAATGTGCTGGCATCCACAACCAATGGGCCACCGACATATCCATTCACAGATTCATCTACGGCCAAACGCCCCATCAAATCAAACACTTGCAACTGGAAGTCGCCCTTCATCGCGCTCGACTGTACAGTGAAGTTCGCGTCGTTAACTGGGTTGGGGTACACCAACAATCCTTGCGTTTGCGCTGCTAGATCTTCGTCCAAATCTTCCACGTCCAAGAACAAGTCAGAACGGAAGATTCCGCGTCCGTGCGTGGCCGCATAGATGGCACCTTGGTTCGAGGGGTTGATCCAAGGAGCGGTTCCGCGCCATTGCTGCTTCAAATCAAATACTGGCGCCGTGGCTTGGTCGCTCGCTGATGCCATATTTTGATTGGCCATTGCCCAATCTTCACCGCCATTTTCGGTGGCGAATATGCCATACTCAGTACCTATTAAAATGGTCTCGCCAGAAGGATCCATAGCGTCAATGACTACGTCGTAGCAGGGTAGCTTACCCAAGCCACTGGCATTCCAAATATTCGTCCAGTCGACGTCCTCATCCAATGCGTTAAACGTTTCCTGTACTTTACCTGAAGAGACCGTTCCGTATCCGCCCACGGTAATAACCACGTGGTTCGGATTGTTGGGGTCAACTGAGATACCCGTGATGGCCGCACCCACGGTCTGTATGAGCTGGCCCATGTTCGACGGTACGTCATCCTGCGTGTAGATGTCCTCCATACCTGAGAATCGGTACAACTTACCGTCCCACCCACTCACGAACATGTGATTTCCGGCTTCAGGTTCAACGTTTACCGTAAATTCTACCGCCTTTGTGCCTGTGCCCGCAGGAGCGTTGCCCAAGCGGATCCATTCCGGTGTTGTATTGAAGTTCAATCCGTCGCGTGTCATCCAAATGCCATTGCCTCCGTTAAAACCTGCAATCGTTACAGCGGTGTATGGATCACGTACTTTCAATCGACCCGCTACATCGTACATCGTGTCTGCTGCGTGGACATAAAGGGTGTCACATACTTCTGAGACATCGTACACTTCGACCTCTGCGAAGGTGGTGTCATAGCCTATTGTGTTATACACCCACTGATCCCATTCTTCGATGTAAGCTGAGTCAACCAATGGCGTGATGTCCGTAATAACCATCTCGGTGCCAGTAAAGGTGCTATCGGAGTAACAATCCAATTGCGCAACAGCCTCTTGAGGGTCTAGCCAGAAATAATCAGGGTCTTCGGTCAACGGCGCATCGAGCTGGCGCTCTGGACGCACCAACATATCGTAGTAAGGGAGCTCTTCACCTTCAGCTAACGTGTATTCAAAGTCCAAGTTTTGGTTGGACGTTGACAGAATAAACGTGCTGTCTGTAACGGTTTCTTCGTAAGGATTGACCAAGATGATTTCCCGATTGGTATCGGGATCATCCGTGTTTTCATACAGGCGGACCACAGAGTAGAATTGTCCAATTTCACCTTCCGTATTTGCAAGGTCAATGATGTTGGCATCCCAAAAATCGCCGTAGTTAGCAACGGAGCCCGGAGCAACCGTTCCGCGTGACAGACCACCGTTTTGTGATGTAGCGTAGAATGCGTATTCATAACCTTCTGCCTCGGTGACTTGAGATATTGAACAATCAAAACCGTCACCACCTTGCACCTCTACCGCTTCTTGGTCGCTTAAAAAGTATCCACTAGCGGGGATGAATAAGGAACCGTTGTCTTGTGTACCACCCATGGCCGCGCTTCGCGCGCTGTGGTCCATGCCATAGAATTGAGTAACGGCGAAATCGCGGTTGATATCGATGTAAGACTCGCCACCGTTCGTGCTTTTGTAAATGCCACCATCTGTAGCAACGTACATGTTACCAGAAGGTGTAAACATCACTTCGTGAACGTCCGCGTGGACGTCGATGTCTGTTCCTGCAAAATCGAATGCGTATGCCGCTAATTCAGCTTGCTGGTTGGGGCCTGAACGCCACAACTCAATGCCACCGACATACGCCAAATCGGGCTGGCCTTGTGCAATGCCCAATGCCAAGTCGTAAATGCCTTGGTTGCGGGGAAGTGGGGTAGCCTCGAGTATGTCGTTGGGCCAAACATTAGACCAACTCTCATCTTGCCCTGCATTACCTGAGTGATACAGACCACCAAATGACCCACCACTCGTCGCGAACACTGCAAATGCATGGTTAGAATCATCAATGCTAATGTCAACGCGTACACGTCCATTGCCAGACTGCGGCAACACCGTGTCATCGCTGTTGGAACCAGAAAGGGAATTGAACGAAGTAAAATCGCTTCCTTCACTACGGTATACTCGGCAGTTGCCCATGGCAACTAACATGTACGAGCCATCTTGCGCCACTGCGATGTCTGCTACAGCTCCGTTGATGTCGTCGCTTGGGCTCATTGTCATCACACCGTTCTCGATGTAACCGAAGCCTGCATTGCAACCGAACCAAACTCGATCTTCATCATTCGGGTCAGCGACCATAGCGTCCACCGCGGCAAAATTGCCCGAGCCAAATTCACCGGGATCGGTACCTTCAACCATTTCAAAATTCTCTCCGTCTTGTGACCAGTAAATGCCTCGGCCACGAAAAGAACTTCCACCTTCTCCACCGCCGCCTTCAAATAAGGAGCCTGAACCCACATAGACATGGCCGTTATTGGTGATGCCAATTGAGCCAATCATCATTTGGTCAATGCCAAATACTTGATTCCAATCGTTACCCCCATTGTAGCTTTTCCAAAGTCCGCCGGAGACAGAGCCTGCGTAGAGCACTTGCTCTTCACTGCCGTCTTCAGGGATAACCGCGGCGATGGCACGCGTTCGACCACCAATGTTGTCTGGGCCCATTTCATTCCAATAATGATCTGTCGATCGATTATTGCTGGATTGATTGGCCGCGAAGCGCTCCACCTCATGTCGGAGTTCGCGCAGTCCGTCTTCGTTCATTTCGCCAGTCTCAATGTCGCCGCGGAGCAGCTTTTGAATTTCCCAAGCACCATCAGGCGATTGAGCTGACTGGGCAACCGCACGAGGGACGTACGTTGCTTGATCCGAAACAGCAGCAGGGTCAGTGGAATTGTTGGCTTGCCATCCTGCAAATGCGAGGACAACAGCAGCAGAAGCAGTGAATACAGATTTCAATTGCATGGTCTGAGTTTTGTCTATCAGGAATTCGAAAGTTACAACAAACAAAGCGCCTGTCAACTCATTCTGTTCACCACATCCGCACCAAATTCAGGCTGAGGGGGATAAGCGGTCAAAAACCGATACGCAGTGGCACTTGAGGCTTTCGAGTCAAGCGCTAGACAAGGTGCTTTTCAGCGTGGTAGCTTGAGCGAACGAGGGGTCCACTTTCGACATAGCGGAACCCTTTCGATAACCCGATTGTTTTCAATTCCGCGAACGTATCGGGGTGAATAAACTCAACAACAGGCAAGTGCTTCGGGGTTGGCTGTAGGTACTGTCCCAGCGTAAGGATTTGGCAATCCACACTGCGGAGATCATCCATGGTTTCAACGACCTCCTCAAATGATTCTCCCAAACCCAGCATGACCCCTGATTTGGTTTTGATGCCCGCTTGGCGCAAGCGCCGTAACACTTCAATGCTGCGATCGTATTTAGCCTGAATCCGGACCTCCTTGGTCAGGCGACGAACAGTCTCGAGGTTGTGGGACACAATTTCTGGCGCCTCCTTAATGATTCGGGCAAGGTTTTCCCATTTGCCTGCAAAATCCGGAATGAGGGTCTCAAGCGTGGTGCCGGGGCTTTGGTGGCGAATGGCCCGAACCGTCTGGGCCCAAATTTCACTACCCCCATCGAGCAAATCATCGCGGTCGACCGAGGTGATGACTGCATGCTTGACGCTCATCAACTTGACCGAATTGGCAACGCGGCCCGGCTCGAAAGGATCTGCCTCCAACGGCCTCCCGGTAGCGACATTGCAAAATCCACACGAGCGTGTGCAGATGTTACCGAGAATCATAAACGTTGCTGTTCCGGCCCCCCAGCATTCACCCATATTGGGGCAATGGCCGCTTTCGCAGATCGTGTGGAGCTTGTGCTCCGAAACGATGTCGCGCACCTCCTTGTAAGCTTGCCCCGTAGGCAGCTTCACCCGGAGCCATTTAGGCTTGGGAACGCGTTGCAAAGCGTTTTCAGGGGCGGGCGTTGATGGCGTTGTCATGGCTTACCGAGTCCAGTTTCTTCCAACCTCAAAGGTCGCAAATAAGGTGACAAACAAGCGGTTGTTCTGTTCAAAATTCGCGGCAAAGACCTCAGGTGCCACGAGGAAGGCATCAACCGACACACCTGTGGTCAGGGCCTTGGGCATGAACCGCTCATCCCCGAATTCGAAATCCAGCCCATAGGAGGCATGTACCCCGGGAACCACGGTTAACTCATCCAACCCATTGCTCCAGTCAGCCCGGCCATAAATGTTGTCCGAGAAATGAGCGAACGGGTCGTACCGTTCCTTAGCGGTATAATCGTAGGGGATATCGGGATAGCCGATTTCCAGGTAGATGGGTTTTAAAACCGCCAACGCCGCTCCCACTTTCCAAAACGTACTGAACCGAACCGCGTCGCGCCGCAATTTCTCAGCGCGGAGGTTTTGCTTACCGTACCAAAGGCGGAGGGTCTGAAGGGTATTCTGTTTGCCGTAGACGTACGGCCGACCGTTTTCATAAATGGGGTTGGTCGTCTGGATTTCCTTCGGGTGCTTGAAGTAAGCCAAATCGACCCCGATGTTCCTCACAGCAAACGCATTCAGGTAGAAGCCTCGTCGGGCCGTGATGCCGATGCCTTGGGTGTGAAACAACACGCCCACTTGGTATTCATCGGTCAGCGGCACGTTCACCTTGCCATCGCGGTACACCGCTTGGTCACCGGTAAGCGGAGCACTGGTGCTCTGCGCTCGGACACCATTAACGGAACCCACACACCCCAAAGAGAAGGCAAGTGCGACCAACAAGAATCGGAGACAAGGCACGAACATGTGTCAAATTTAGCGCGGAATGCGATACTTGGTTGCACATTTGCAAGCATTAAGAAAGTCCAAAAAATGACGAGCACCACTCCGAACTATACGCTTGCATATCAAGGCCAACTGCGCACTTCGATGCAGCACATGCAATCCAACAGCAAAGTTATTACTGATGCGCCGGTCGACAACCGAGGGAAAGGTGAATCCTTCTCACCAACGGACCTCGTCAGTGCGGCCCTCGCAAGCTGTGTTATGACCATCATGGCCATCAAGGCCGGAGACATGGGACACGAAACCATAGACATGGAAGCACGGGTTTGGAAAACCATGGCGTCCAATCCAAGGCGTATCGACCGAATTCAGGTCGAACTGGATCTGCACATTCCGGATGTCACAGATCAGCAAAAACTTATTTTGGAGCGCACAACAAAAGCGTGCCCCGTGGCGCGCTCTTTGCACCCGGACACTCAAAAGGAAGTCGTTTTCAATTGGCGGTGATCACTCGCACACCTCCACCTCAGCATACGCTGCACAAGCGGAGTAACTCGTCGCACAAGAAGCGAAGAGCGATGCAGCCAACATCAGGCCAATAGTCCATTGAAAAAACCGTTTCATCTTTCGGTTGTTAAAAGTTCAACATCCACTACGGATTGTCACATACGAAGGTTACGTTTAGATGTATATTCCCATCATGGAGTCGCCTCAACTTATCACCATCCTCATCTTAATACTCGCCTTGTTGACCGCCGGAATCCTTCTGTTGGCAAGGAAAATAACGCGTCATGACAGCCGCTCCACATCCTCGGATTCCGATGCGGAACGGGTGCGTTTTGACCGTGATCAGTTGCAGTCGGAGTTGGAACGAATCCGCGAAGAATTAACCAGTACACGGCAGGAATTGAAAGCGGCAATCGAGGCCCGCAGTAAAGCTGAGCAGCGGTACGAAGACCACGCCGAAGAATCCGAAAACCGCAGAACGGAGCTCAAACGCGAATTTGACCTGCTCGCTCGCGACATCATAGAAAAAAACGCGGAGCGCCACCAGAAACACCTCAGTGAGGGCGGCAAAGAGACATTATCCGCCGTGGTGAAGCCCATGCAAGAAAAGTTCATTGAGCTGCAAAACCAGATGAACAAGTTCTATGGTGACGAACGAGAACAATTAGGGCAACTGGACAAGGAACTCGAGAAGCTGTTCTCGTTAAATCAAAGCCTGCAAACAGAAGCCAAGCACCTCACCAACGCCCTGAAAGGCGAATCCAAAGTGCAGGGCGATTGGGGCGAATACCAATTGGAGCGCATTCTAGAGCAAGTGGGACTTGTGGAGGGCATTCATTATTCGAAGCAATCGTCGCAACGGGACGAGGCGGGTAAGCTCTACCGACCGGATTTCCTCATTTACCTTCCAGACGACAAGGTCCTCATCATCGACAGCAAAGTAAGTTTAACGGCCTATGAGCGCATGACGCAAGCCGACGATTCAGCGGTGATTGAAAAGGAGCGAACTGCCCATGCCGCAAGCGTTTCTGCACACATCAAAGGGTTGGGTAAAAAAAACTATGCCGAGTTGTACGGCAAAAGCACAGACTACACCCTGATGTTCATGCCAGTAGAAGCCTCGTGGGTCGCATTGGGTCAGCACCTGCTAAGGTTACAGGAGGAGGCCCTAGGCCAAAACGTGCTGCTCGTCTCGACCAGCACTTTGATTGCCACGTTGCGCACCATCAGCTACGTGTGGCAGCAAGAGGAGCAAAAAGCGAACATCCAAAAAATCGCAGAGCGCGGCAGTAAGCTCTATCACCAGGTTTACGCGTTTCTCGATGAGTTTTCGAAGATTCGCGTCCAGCTGAACCGGGCCCAATCCTCCTACGACGAGGCTTTGGTCAAGCTGAAGGGTCGGCAAGGGGCGTTGTATCAAGCTGAGCAAATGCGCGAATTGGGCGTTAATGTCAAAGCGCGCATTCCGGAAGAATTCACATCGGACCTCCCAGCTACCTCGCCTGAAATTTCTAAAGAATCCGACGAACTGGAACGCCCTTGATGAATCTGCGAAAAATCTTCCGTTTGGGGACCGCTATTCTAATCACTGCAGCGTTTTACGGTTGTGGGGCGTCTGGCACTCGATTGGGAAAATCCAACCAACGGCCTTACGACTTTGAAGCCCAAATCCTCCACCCGCGGTGTGCTGTTCTACCTGCAGGCATCGACAGCGTTGATGTATACCTCGAATGGTCTCGTGAAGAAGCGCTGTTTCTCCGGAATTCGCCGCAGAGTCCCTTCACGGCGAACCTTCAGCTGAAATCCGGCTCGATTGAAGTCTCCTGGACCGATACGCTGGTGGATTTTGCGCCCCAATGGGACCGCAAGCAATGGCGCTTTTCGCTTGCAGCGTTCGCCTCAGAATGGAACCAGTCAACCAACCTGATTCCGATGCAATTGAATGATTTGCACCGGAACGCCACAGCCACTCGGCTTGTGCCTCTGCCCCAGCCCGGCATCCCCAGAACACCGTTTCAAAGCGACGGATGGCCCGTGCACGACGGATTTACCGTAGCAGGTGACACCCTCTTCTTCGAGAGCGCACCAGGAAGCCGGTGGCAGCACGCCAGCACCGAAGTCCCGGAGGTCATGCCGGCCCCGCCGTTTTCCCAGGTCAAGGACAAAAGCGATACCCTTCAGCCGGCAGTCCGCTCGGATTGGAACACCGAGGAGACTGGCTGGAGCGGCTACATCGTACAACCTGGCATCAACATCGTCGGTCAACCTACCGCGAGCGGCACATTGCGTGTGGCTCATCGTGTCGTCGGCACTTCTAAAGACCACCCGCTGGTCCGGGATCTGCAACTGATGATCCAATCCAGTCGGTACATCACGTCGCGCAAAGAGTACGAACGCATGGTCACCGCGTCGGACCCCAAGGCCGCGCTGGACGCCTTCTGGCTCAGCTGTGGAAACGAAAAAGAAGCTTCGGCCACCTTGATTGCGACCTATTACGGCCGAGTGGAGGAGGCGAACCGATACTTTTCCGGAGTGCACCCAGGATGGCGCACCGACCGCGGCATGGTGCACATCGTATTTGGAATCCCCAACAAAGTGCGGCGCGGGTCAGACAGCGAATGGTGGATTTACGGCGAAGAAGGGTCAGCGAACGCCCTAGTCTTTCGTTTCCTCCATGTAGCCCACCCTTGGGATAACGAGTTCTACGTGCTAAGCCGCAGCATTCAATTCCGATCGCCGTGGGACCGCATGGTCACAAATTGGCGCAACGGCCGCATCAAAGCAGATTGATTTGCCGGTACCTTTGGGCATGCCTTTTGACTTGCCTTCTCCCAAGCGGTCTTCAAACCGTTCCAACCGGCCCGCATCGCCTTCCGGATACACTGGCC
>MDTC01272879.1_pt1 | contig 25632 bp, 43 predicted proteins | sample 811181 | NCBI WGS metagenome assembly MDTC01 (sample SAMN05326644, study PRJNA326480) | marine metagenome | isolation source: seawater | place: Pacific Ocean: North | collected 2011
CCTGCAAACTCGTTAGGTTGATTGGGGATGCAGACGTAAGGTGGTAAGTTATGACGTGGGCCAAACTCATGTGCAACCACTGAACCAATGGAAGGATATTGGAGTGCTGGGCTAGGTCTATAGCCAGTAAACATATTATGTGTGCCTCGTTCATGAGCTGCTTCTCCATGCGTCATACTGCGAATGATGGTCATCTTGTCTGTAATCTTAGCGGTCTTAGCTAACATTTCATTTAATCTAATTCCCGGAACTACAGTCTCAATGCTAGACATTGGCCCTCTGTATTCTAGAGGTGCGAATGGCTTAGGGTCAAAAGTCTCCTGATGAGCTATTCCGCCGGGAAGATATATAAAGATTACGCTCTTAGCTGGGCCTTCTATGCTTTCATAAAACTTCTGGTCAGCCTGAGCTTCTTGCATACGAAAGTAATCAGATAGGGAAATTCCTAATCCACCTAAGAATCCAACCTGTAAAAATGACCTTCGTCCTAAATTATTTCCTCTACATTTCATTATAATATTACCTTTGCTTCACCTTCCAATAAGTACCTTGGTCTCCCGCCATTGTCAACACGCTGAGTGCTATGTTCTATTCCAAAGTGGTCAAATAGCGTTGCCTGTAAGTCAAGTGGGCCTACAGGGTTTTCGATTGGACTATAAGATCTATCAGACGCGCCGATAGTTCTGCCAGATTGATAATTTCCACCGGCCATCATCATTGGCGTGATTGCAGGCCAGTGATCTCTGCCAGCGTTGGCGTTGATTTTTGTTCTTCCAAACTCTCCAGTTACCACAAGCAATACTTTATTACTTAGCCCTCGTTGGTCTAAGTCTTCTAAGAATCCTGCAATGGCCTTGTCTATGGGCGATACCCTTTTCTTAAGAGCGTCTGAAATATTGCTATGCATATCCCATCCACCATAATGAAGAGTTACAAATTTTGTACCATGCTGCACAAGGCGGCGAGCTAGTAACATTTGTTCGCCAATGTCATTTGCTTTTTCTGACCCATACAGAGCTTTGGTCTGTTCTGTTTCTTTATCTGTTGCAAACGCATCTTTGGCCGAACCAAGGATAACATCGTAAGCCTGACCTTTATAAAACCCAACTGATTCAGCGCCTGTTCCAGATATGTCTTTAGCTGCTGAACCTATAGCCCCCAAAAGTTGTTTTCTGTTGCTGAATCTGTCGATTTCAATTCTTGGTGTGAGATTGTCTTTATTTGATGGGTCAAAAGGTTTGTATGCCCCACCAAGCCAAGCGCCTTCATCACCTTCTATTTTGCCCTGCTTGACATACGTTGGCACTCCATTCTGGGGGTGATTTGTTCCATAAACAGCGGAAACAATAGAACCAAAAGATGGATACTTAGCTATAGATGTTGTTGTTCTTTCTGGGTTATAATGCCCAGTCATCATGAAGTGAGTACCTTGCCTATGAGATGAGTCTTTATGGCTAAAAGAGTTGACTACATTGAGCTTGCTTGTGTGTTTAGCTAGCTCTGTCCAGTCAGCGCCAAGGGTGATATTTGTTTTTGGATCATGGATAGCACCATTAATTGGTTGCCATTCAGTTGGAACTGTGTCGTTAGGGGCGTGGAATGTTTCAAACTGAGTTGGCCCTCCTCCAAGCCACACCCAAACAACTGCTTTATCTTCATGCGACAGAGGATCTTGAGCTAAGGCGTAATCAGACAAACCAACGGCACTTAATCCAGCGCCAATACTACCTACCCGCAAAAAATTTCTTCTGTCGTATATGAAGTCTAACATTTTGATCTCCTAAATTTGTTGAGTTCTGAAATTGCAACATTGTGACAATCTGCTCGTACAACAAAATTATTTGAGGGGTCTATCTGCCCCTTCTTTAAGTGTCGGGACTTCTCGAAATATTCATCATGCCCAAGCCAACCAAGAACCCAAGCTCTTCCCCATCGTCTATTTTTGTTTTCTACTCTTACAAAAACGTATCTGTCACATTGCTGTTTAGTATTAAAATTAGCAACTGAGCAATCATAGTATGACTTTGGTTCCGAGGTACATCTTTTTGTTTTAACGTCGTACTTAATTCCGTCGTTATCTACAATATCGTAATCATAAGTGTTGCTTATGGAACCCTCTATGACTACGTTTGCGATCTCTTCGCCAATAAAGCCAGCTATATTGCCATCACCCTTCATGATGGAGTTCTTAATGACTCCCATCTCTCTGGATTTGGCCCATGCTCTTTTCTTCATGTCCTCTGTGATTTCTATTTGAATCATATTATTTCCCTATCCCGGAGCCTCATAGTGGCCCACGCTAAATCCCTCTGCGGTGCACTGTTTTACTGTCTCGTCCATCCCATGTTTTTTAAGGTGCTCCTCTATATATATACACATATTTTGGTCTGTACCTTCCCAGTTGTTTTTATAAAAATGACAAAGCTTATTACACTTCCAGTGGTTTCTAGAGTAAGACATTGGCTTGGGATTTTGATTCCTACTGATTTGTTGAAATCTTAACTTCAACATTTCCAAGAATTTCTCTCTATCCTTGCCGTCAAAGCACATTGAGAACGGCCCACCATCTCTAATATAGTATATAGTCATAATTGATTGCTCGTAATCTGGAAACAATTTTGATATTGCATAATTATATAGTAATAATTGGGGGTCTGAACAAAGCTTCTCATATGTTTTTTCTTCCCCTGTCGCCCAGTCTTTTCTTTGGCCAGTCTTCCAGTCAATCACCTCAATTATACCATCTTCTACCTCAGTTACAAGATCTATCGTCCCTTTTATGGCCAAATTTCCTGTAATTTTTTTGCCGTCTGGCAATTCATAGTCAAACTTAGCCCAGTCTTCATCTATTTCTATATCGAAGTGAGGCTCAGCAGCTACTATTTTTCTGTTTCTAGGGTCAAATAGGCCGCTATTATGTTGCAGGGCTTGCCTAGTTAAGTCCTCACAGAACTTGTAGTCTGATTTGGTGTATTTGTGTACACAGCTTTGAGTGTACCAGTCATAGCTTTGTTTTAATATGTCTTTAACAAAGTCATCACTGGCTAGTTTTTTCCTATTAAACTTAATCTCTCCTAGTGCATCATCTTCTAGCAGCATTTTTTTATTGTCTTGCTGTAGATGTTGACACCCAGCCAGAACTTCCATAACCTTGTGCACAACTGTTCCTAGCTGCGCCTTCTTTCCGGAAGTAGATTTATGGCCGAGTACATATGTCAAAAAATATTGCATCTGACAAAAGGAATAATTATTAAAACTTGAACTTCTTATATATGTAACTAACATTACAACTCCAGTTCTTTAAGTAAGAGGTTTAACTCTCTGCAAAATTTATCTGTGTTACCTTTTGAATTATCAATTATAAAGTCAAAGTTATTCCAGTCATAACTATCTTTATCTAACGCACATTCACTTGAGTGCGCGTCTTCTTTGAATTCACGGGTTAGTCTAATAACCTTCCCTCCTGCTTGTTTTATTGCATCAACTTCGTTAGGGAATCTGACATCGGCAAGTATAGCTAGCTCACTTTGTTCTTTCTTTATCGTGCTTATCGCATAGTCAACCCAAATGTTGGTATACATCTTTCTCATTATGTCTGTGCCAAAATACTGTAAGAGTTCTCTACTTGTCATATTGCCTCTATTGACATTCAGGCTACTATTTTCCCAAGTTGGTATATCTTCCCACTTGATATTTGTAGTGGTGTTCTTCTGCTTATCTGTGCCATATACCTGCTCTGGCTTTAAGCCAAAGAACTCAACACACAAGTTTTTTAAACCATCTGCAAAACTATAGAGTTTAACGTGAGGCCATAAATTATGATGAGCATATTCACAGAAAGAGCTGTCTTTTCTAGTTATGTCAAACATCGCCCTCTCTTCATCCCCCTTCACGCAGGTGTGGATTATTAATTGCCCCTTACTATCAATATTGAAACCAGATATTAAACCCATTTGCTTCATAATTTTGCCATTGATAAAGTTTGCAGCGGTATTTTTCCCCGACTGTTTCTTCCCAGCAATTCCTAATATCTTAACCATTAATACATACCTTTCAACTGAGGTAATATGTCTGTTTCTATCTGAACTACTGACATATCACCAATATCTTTTTTAGACATTCTTGGAAATACAACTTTGAACATCCTACTCATTTGTCTCTGTATTTGAATCTTTGATTCTCTACCAGCCTGATCGTTATCAGTTAGAACAACTAACCTTGTGACGCCACTTTGCTCAAGTATCGACCTTTGCTTGTCGCTTATGGACTTACCAAATATTCCTACCACATTCTTAACACCGGCTTCGTGTAGTTTCCAAACATCGCCTTGGCCTTCAGTTATGAACATCGTTGAAGTTTCTCTCGCATGTTCTATTGCTCTATGGTAGTTATATAAATATTTTCTCTTATTAAAGCCCTTAGTAAACAAAAACTTTGGGTTGATGTAGTCTTTAGTGGATCTGCCTATGTATGCCACAACTTTGTCACCACTTAGGTTATAGATTGGTATGATCGCCCTTTGAACCATAGACGACCTTTTTTCTAGGCAGTCGCCAACGCCAAAGTGTAACAACGTACCCTCTGAGAAGCCACGTCTTGTAAAATACTCTGAAGGATGACTCATACTGCAATCAATTTCTACAGCGACATCTTCTTCAATAACCTCGTTTTTAGCGAGGACTCTAACCATTTTAACAAAGCTGGTATCCTCTACTGTTTCTGATTTTTCTACATTAACGCTGTGGTTATCTATATTCAGAACCCTACAAGCCCAAGTCAGAGCCGCACTGAAACCAACATCTCCGTCTGCCTCTTTAGACAGTATACCTTGAATCAAGCCTATAATATCGTTGGAGAAGTCGTCTTGACATCTTCGTGACCAACAACTCCATATTTGTTTGTCAGTAGAGTACGAAAAACTATTTGGGCTATCACTACCATGAACGGGGCATGGACAAGTAATATTTTCTCCATTCTTTTCAAACTCTACGCCAAGCTCTGATAGTATAAGTTCTACGTTATTCCCAAGGAGCTTTTTGATCTTCTTCAGATCCATCTTGTTCTTCGACATCTTCATTAACCTTATCTAAACTTTCTTCATCTATAAGCCCGTTGTCTCCTTCTGGCCTAGACTGAAACTCGTTCCTTGTTCTTAATTCAACCAGTTTTGCATGTTCGCCTAACATTCTCATATTGATATAATCCCCATCGTCAAGTCCTGCTCCATGCCTAGACACAATGGGAACTAACTTCCTGTTGCCCGCATGTGGGCCATCCTCGGCCAACTCTTCAGGCGACTTTGTTTTGAATATTGAAAACGACGTACATAACCAAATAAGTCTATCTGACCCCGAAACTGCATCAGTCGATTCCTTTGTTATCCCGTCTCGATTAAGCTGTACAAATGATAAACACGGGAAATCAAACTTGACAGCTAGATTATGAAGGTTAGTAATTTGAAATCCTAACGCTTGATACTCTTGTATATTATTAGTAATAGAGCTAGATGACATCAACTTTAGATAATCATATACTACAACGCAGTCATTAGTCCTGCCGTTATCATCCATCTTAACATCTTGAATGATCCATCTTTTTATAATATTAAGAATTTGTTCAAACGGTTTTCCCGCAACACTAACGTAGTTATAAGGTATATTCTCTATTGTTGCTACAGCCTCATGAACCCTTTGGTTCTGCTCATCGTCATCAACAAACTTTCCTGTAGATACGTCTGATATAGGAACGCCACTAAGATTCGCAATGATCCTGTTGAGGTGGTCTTCTTTGGACATTTCAGTATCTAGAACAAGCACTGGCGTGCCTTGCTTTGCAACGTTTACAGCTACGTTGTCTGCAAACACGCTCTTGCCTACTTTAGGTCTAGCTGCAACTAGGTCAACACATTTTCTACGCAATCCGCCGCCAATGGCGTGGTCAAACCTATCAAAACCACTTGGTATGCCGATTATGTCACATTTATTTTCAGTAAGAAAGTCTATGTACTCTAGCACATCCTTACCAAGTTTTTCTGGACGTTCTCCTCCGTCGTCCTCTCTTAGAAAATCCATTACTGGATCTTCAAGCATACCCACTATTTCGTCTATACTTTCAGTACCATTGATTTCATCAACGTCTTTATGAATTTTAAGGGATAGCTTTTTAATACGTCTTGCGAATTCGTATTTCTTTATCTGCACTGCAAAGTTAAATATGTTGCTTTGATTAACTGGGAAATCAAACAATGATTTAACATACTTTATTTCTTGTTCGTTTTCTAGTCGATCAGCATGATTTAAGTGCACCGCCGCTGAGAGTATTGAAGGAATGTCAACCTCTGAGTTGGATTCAATAACATGCTGCACGCATTTGTACAACGCTTGATTGTTTTCATTGCCAAAGGAAGAAGGGCTTATGATATCCGAAACTTCCACGTAGGCATCAATTCCATGTTGAAACAATCCAGCAAGCACTGCTCGTTCTGCCCCAACATCTGTCAACTTATATTCCATTTTAACGACCTATACATCTATTGCATCTAATATATTCACCGCTTACTAGAGAAGCTAATATTTCAAACTTCTTACCACAAACGTGACATGTCTTCTGCACCTTCTTGGGGGGTATTCTGTTTCTAGGCGTTGCCTGTACATTCGGCGTTTCAATATGCTTATCTTCACCCTCATCAACAAACTGATTTTTGGATGCTCTTACTGTAGATTTGCGCGCCTTGCTTGGAGCCCTACTAACCGTGAAGTCTTCAGCTATATCATTATCTGACACATCAGGTGTTTCGTCGGATTTTTCCTCCATCTTTTTATTTAGTAGCTTTTGCAGCTCCTCTATGCTCATGTCTTCTGGATTCATAGTCTCTTAGCCCTTTCTAATAGAATATCTCCTTGTCGTTTAAGTTCATATACCTTTCCTTCTAGAGACTGCAACCTTGACTCTGCTACAGATCTCATTGAGTCCACACTTGCGGCATAGGTATTTTCTTTAATGATGATCTGTCTTTTGACATCATGCTTCGTATACTGATCAAAATTGTTTAAGTTGGCGGCTACCAGTTTTTCAATCTGGTCTTCGCACCAATTCAGAGCGACTTTGTTTTTGTTTATCTCGTCTTGAATGTATGTTGAATAGCCATACAGGAGATATGCCGTATCAAACATTTCTTGCGTAGTCATTTTTGACATGTCATCTCTAGTGAGATTGGATGCGACTATATACTCAACGTTAAAAGTTGAATAGGAAACATTTGACATATTGATGTAGTCTTCAACAGACTTTATATGGTCTGCTAGTCTTTCAGATGCCTTTAATTGATTTTCTCCACTCATCATCACTCCCCGAATATTTCAATGCTATAAGTTCAATACCGTTTAATTCGCACCACTCTATCTTGTCTTCATCCCTAGCCTTTGCTAGTATGAAGTCAGCTTTTGTTCTATGAAAGAATGGTATGTGTTCGTAGTGTTGCCTCCCGTGTACCTCAAAAGCTTTCCGTATGTTAGGAATAAAGAAATCTAAATATAATACGGACTTCTTGTTTGCAGAGGTACTTCCGGGAAGCTTGACTTCTTCCAAAATTCTGTAACTATGGTAGACTTCCCTTATTAACTTTCTAGCTCTAACGTGATGCTTAGACCTTTTTCTTTTATCGTTGGCCTTCACATCGTACTTAGAAAGGTTTAAATTATATTCTCTACCGTTGAGACCTTTTACCTTCAAAATAGCTCCTTGATCTTGCTATAGATGAAATCGCACATAGGCGGGTTCTCATTCAAAAACTCTGTGAGATTGTTGACACCTTGGAACTTAAAGAACCTTTCAATGTCTTCTTCTTTCTCTCCCACTTCGTTTTCTTTTAATATCTTTGATACTACTGGCTCTTCTACCTCGTCTAACGCACACTGAATGGTGTACCAAGCCCCAGCAGTTTTTATCAACCTGAACTCACAAGCGATCTGTACGACTTCCTGAACCTCATCTAGGCCTATGCCGTATCGAATCCAACTCTCTGCGGTTGAGTTTGGAATACCGCCAGCATTTGATGTCTTAACATTCCAGTTGGCAATTTGTCCTACATGCGGGCCAGTTTGAGCAGGTACTTGCCACTTACCACGATGCGTGATAATCATATTGGTTCCAGCTTGGTATTGCAGCATGTTACCGCAGTCAGCCATTTTCATGGGCGCATATCTGCTACCACTGGTGTTGGCAATATTGTGCGTTATGCAGATTATGATTGTTTTATTCTTTGTTACTGATCCTCCAATACGCTTAAAGAACATTGATAGTAGTCTCGGCAGAGAGTTTCTTACCCCTGTCCTGACCTCTCCTTCAAGCTCAACTTTGGGAACCATGTTTGACATTGAGTCTACAATGATAAGACACTCAGGGTCATTGTTAATATAATATTCAATAATATTCAGGAAGTCTTCTGCTGATAGAATTCTATCGTCTGTTGATTCCACAATAAGTATCTTGTCTGGGTCTAAGCCTTTGATACCTTCAAAGTTCTGTTTTGCCAACCTGCCTTCAGTGTTAGCATAAATTACTTTCTTACCCAACGCCTGACACTTTGCAGCGAAGTGTAAGGCGGTTGTTGTCTTGCCGCTTTTAGGGTCTCCGGTCATTACAACACAACTACCTTCTCTCAGTCCTCCGCCAAGAGCTATATCGAGAGCAGGGGAAATACCAATGACCTGAAGGTTATTTAGGCTGTCAAGAACTTCCGACCCTGTTCGTACAACATCTCCATACGTAGAGACAACATTGCTACTTACTACATCTTCGGTAAACTTATTTGTTTTCTTCTTCTTTGCCATCTAAACCTCTCAATCTTTGCATTGCTGATTTCTTACCGAAAGACGTGTTACGGTTCTTCGGTTTTTCCTGTATATTTATTGTAGCTGAATTGGCCTGCTGTTGCTCAATTATTTTTTGATATTTAGATATTACTTGCTCTAACTTTGGATAGCCGAGAGAGTAAACATGCGACAACTCTTTTGAATTAATCGCTTTTACTATTGCGGCACAGGGAAATTTATTAGCCAGCCTGTTAGCGAGCATTACTTGATAGCCGTAAGTCTTTTTCCATTTCTTGGTGTTCCAGAACTTGTAGGACTGAGATCCTTCATTTTCTTTCATAGCCATTCTGGAACACATAACTTCAGCTAGATACTGAGCGCATGTACAGAACTCACCAGTAGACGGTGAGACGTAGTTGCTTTTATTTGATCTGCTTTTCGCCATTTATTAACAAAGCCTCTTCAATACAATCTTCAACATGATCTGCTGTTTCCAGTTCTACGATTAGTTCTGGACACATATAAATACTTTTCTTTACAATTTCTTCTTTCAATACTCCAACGCATATGCAATCTCTACTTCTCGATTCCCCCAATCTACCTATGGCAGACTTAGCAAGGTACACGCCTTCAGTTCCAGATAGATCTGTGACAATCTTATGGGACTTAAATTGTAGCGTTAGTGAGCTAGGGTATAAACCATTTTCGATACAATGGCTTATTGCGTCTTTCCAAGTAGATAGAGTTCCCTGTTCGGATTCCTTAAAGTATATAGTATCCGAGCTGGTTTCTATACTGATCCATATGCTAGATCTGTCCTTCTTGTAGAACTCCATCCACTCATCTGTTCCAAAGATAAGCATCTTAATCTCCTTTAATTGTTGTTATACAACTCCTAACCTTAGATTTCGCTTTCTTTTTGACCTCATCAGAAAACATAGATGCGTTCTGAGTCATAACTGTCACACCTTCTTGCTTTGCCATCTGAGTGCTTGCATTAAACTCTGTGACGGGTGCGTTTTTTTTACACTTTTCCACAAACTTGTTAATCGAAGTTTTGGATCTATCCAGCTCCTTTGCGATTTCATCTACACTCTTGGATGTAAAATGGTTCTCAACATAGAACTCTTCTGCCTTTCCTAGTGGGCCTTTTTTAGTCATTTAGAAAACTCCTTTGCGCTCTTGTTAAATATAGTGAATTACTTGTCTTTAAAAATAACATATAAAAATCAAACGTCTGTTTGGAAACTCTTTTAAATTTTGTTTCTATATGCTTCTCTCTGTGGGCAAACATGCCCGATGTATCAAAAGGTGTGTTGTCATGCGTTTTTATAAAAAACATTTCCGATGACGCAGTTGTTATTCTTTTTGCGTATACCATCTCGTTCTGACTTAGTACGGGATCACCTGATTTATCAAACATTTCCTCTTCTTGCGTCAGCTCGTCATTAAGAGCCTTGTTCACATTTGGGTCTAAGTATTTCATTTTTTACCCCTCAAGATATAGTTTTGTTTTTGTTGTTCTGACATCTTATTTATCTCACCCTTAGAAGCGGTAGTGTGTTTGCTGTATATAGTCTCGGTAGACTTTGGCTTGGACTCTTTGGCTTTAGCTTCAATCTCCGACCTTTGGTAAGTACCCATTCTTCTTGTGTTCTTGTCTGCTAATTGACCAATGGTAGATACATTCTCCACAAAAGCAGCTCTACCCCCAAAGATAATTCTTGATAATGAATGTTCCCCACAATTATCACAAAGGGTTAGTGGTTCATCCTTAATAGATTGTAACACATCTTTGAGTTCATGTCCACAATTTTTACAAATATAGTCATAATTAATCATAATACTCATCCTCTAGAGCCTCAAGGACTCTGCCAATTATCCCATTTCTTTGTATGTCTTCGTAGTATAAGCGGCTGACGCCCACTCCTTCTACCCCTTCAAGTCTATCGACACATTCTAGTAGACCGCTAAACTTTTTTATATCCGTTTGACGTATGTCTCCATTAATTAAAACCTTAGAGTTCTCACCCATTCTAGTTATGAACATTTTTATTTGCGATAGAGTACAGTTCTGTGCTTCATCTAGTATCATATACGCTTCATGAAATGTAGCGCCTCTCATTACTTCAAGTGGTTCGTATCTGATTCTACCGTCGTTAAAAAGTTTCCCGTAGTAGTCTCTGCCGAGGAAGTGCTTTAGGTTTTCCTCCATAGGTAGTAAGTACGGTTTGATTTTTTCATCTAGCTCGCCGGGTAGTGATCCAATATCCTGCCCCGCGCACACTAACGGTCTAGTTACTATGATCTGATCTACTTCATCTCTGTATATATGATTTGCGGCTATACCTGCGGCGATATAAGATTTACCACTACCAGAAGGCCCAGTGCAAAATATAACATCGTTTTCTATTATATCTCTAATATACTCTTTTTGGTTTGTAGTCTTAGCTGTTATGGGAACAATTCTTCGTCTATCGTTCTTTTGTTGCTTTCGGGATTTTCTCATTTATGACCCTTTTTATTTGCCGCTACTTCCAAAACCTCCCGCGCCTCTGCCGGAATTTTGTAGTACATCGACTTGTTGTAATTGAAATTCTGGAACTTCCTGAAACAAGATTTGTGCGATCCTGTCACCTTCATTTATTTCCACCCAGTCTTCATTGCTTGTATTTAGTAAACAAACTTGCACCTCGCCTCTATACCCAGAGTCTATAACTCCAGCTAATACATCGACGCCACTCTTTACGGATAGTCCTGATCTAGGCCACAGTAAACCCACATGGCCCTCTGGTATTTGCAGTGATATTCCAGTTCTATAGATAGCTCTCTGCTGCGGAGCAAGTGATCTAGTTGTCAAAGAGTACAGATCCCATCCGGCATCTGCTTTATTAGCTCTCGTTGGAATAATTGCATTCGGCTCAGTCTTCTTTACCTTTATGGTTTTCCCTGCAAATCTTGCGTCTGTCATAGTTTTAAGTCTCCAAAATCCATGTCCTCAAGGTCGTTTGTACTAGCGCCGATCTTGTATGAGGTAATCTCATGTTCTTGTGGCGCTACTTGAACTGCCTCGCTATTCATCCACGGCTCAGTCCAGCCAGAAATAGGGTTCCTCATTCCTGAGTCGTAAGGTAGTTTGATGGCCTTTCGTCTGCTCATACAAAGCCAATCAATATACTGGTGTAATACTGCTTCGTTAAGACCTATGATTGACCCGTCCTTAAACAGGTATGATGCCCATTTCTTTTCTTCGGAGGCTGCGCTTTCAAACATCTTTATTGCATCTTCTTCACACTCTTTTGCTATTTGAACAAACCCCTCAGACTTTTCTCGCCTAAGAATTTTTAGTATCTCTTGAGTATTATACAAGTGTACAGCTTCGTCTCTCTTGATTAGCTTAACAATGTCTGCGTTGCCTACCATCTTTTTGTTCTCGGCAAAAGCAAAGGCGCAGATAAAAGATACATAAAACCTTACGGCTTCTAATATATTAATGCTAATAAGTGTTAGGTAGATTTGTTTTTTTACGTCATCCATCTTCTTGCTGTTGCTGAGTCTTTTCAGTTTGTCGTACTCTTTGACTGCAACATCTGCCCTTGCTACTATCTCCTTGTCTGTCAGGCAGGAATCTAAGATCTCACTAGGATTAGGATATACATTCTTAATGATGTATGTGTAGCTGTAGCTATGTATCTGTTCAAAGAATTGCCATACATTCAAACACGCCTCTAATTCTGGGTTAGATACATATTCTTGAATTGTGGGCACTCCTCGACAGATTACAGAATCCATCATTGTTTGGTATTTGAGATTAGAAGTGAATATAAAACGCTCGTTCTCCGACATTACCGAGTCATCTTTGAAGTCGTTGCGGTCTTTCTTAAGCTCAATTTCTTCCGGCCTCCAGAAAAACTCAAGCTGCTTCTTGTATAGGTCAAAAAATACTGGATACTTAAACTTATCATACCTTTGAAGAGACAAGTCTTCTCCTAAAAATAGAGGTTGTTTAAGGGTATCAACATTCATTTTATTCAAAACACTTTTCATTATATCGCGCAGGCTCCACCTTCACAAACTGGTTCTTGTTCTAACTTACCATCTCCGTCAGGAGTGTTGCAATAGTATAGGTTTTTAACACCATACTTATAGCTGGTAATATTGTCTTTGATTATTTGACTAAGCGGTATCGAACCATCTTCGTAATGGTCGTAGTTATAGTATAGATTAGCACTGATGCTCATATCTACAAACTTTTGCAATACTGCAACTATTTTAATTATAGCATTGTTATCACGCATGTCAAATGCCAATGAGTAATATTTCCTACCTTTATGATAGTTCGGTACTAGCTGTTTCAGCACACCATTCTTTGCTTTTTTATAAGAAAGTAGCTGGCGAACTGGCTCGATGCCGTTCGTACTATTTTGTATTACCGAGCTTGATTCGCACGGCATGATGGCAGATAGCGTAGAATGTCTCAATCCAAATTCTTTGACTCTGGCTCTTAACTCTTCCCAGTCCATATTATATTCTGGCTTCACAATGTCATCTACTGTTCTTTTGTACCAATCAATAGGGAGTAAGCCCTTAGAGTATTTAGTGTCATTAAACTTTTCACACGCCCCTAGCCTCTCTGCAAGCCTACAAGAAGAGTCAATCAAGTGCCACTGTATCTTCTCCATCGTTTCGTGGATTAACTTGGGGGTTTCTGGGTCGTCATAGGTTAGTTTATTCTTGGCTAAGAATCCTGCTAGATTAGTTATTCCAATACCTAACGACCGTCTGTTTTTAGTAAAGTTTTCTCCTGCTAAGACTGGATAATCTTGGTAATCAATTACGGACTCTAGTGACTCCACTGCGTTTTTGCAGGCTACTTGAATATCTTTGTCTGAGTTCAATTCTACTAGATTCAGCGCAGACAGTATGCAAATTCCAATCTCTCCGTCAGGATCATCAACCGACTTGATAGGGACTGTAGGATGGATTATTTCTTGGCATAAGTTACTCATGTGTACAGGAATGTCCCAAGACCCATTTTCATTACAGTTATCTATGTTCATACTGTATATGCGACCCGTCTCTAGTCTTTCTCTTGCGAATACTTCTGCCAGCTTCCTTGCGCTAACTTTCTTTCTCATTCTAATTGATCTGGAGTTTTCATACTTGACATAAAGCTCTTCAAATTTATTGTTGTCACCAAAAACTTCATACAAGCCTTTTGCCTCGTCGGGGCTAAAAAGAGTGATGTCTTCATTCTTAATTAGCCTATCGTAGAATAACTTACAGAACTGTATTGAGTAGTCTAGCTTCCTAACTCTGTTATCGTCAGTTCCTGCGTTATTCTTTAGCACTAAAACGTCTTCAATTTCATAATGCCAGAAAGGGATGTGTACTGTAGCAGAACCTCCCCGCAAACCGTTTTGAGATGTCGCCTTAACTGCGGATTCAAAAATCTTAAGATATGGAATTAGGCCGGTGTGTATGACTTCCCCTCCCCTGATAGGCGAGTTGATTGGCCTGATTCTGCCTGCGTTAAGGCCTATGCCAGCCCTTCTGGCAGTGTATTTACCCACGGCATGTATACTAGAAAAAATTCCATCTAGGTCGTCATCCACATCCACAAGAACGCACGAAGCAAACTGCTTAATAGTTGATCTAACGCCAGCCATGATTGGAGTAGGCAGGTTGACTTTAAAAGTAGAATAAGCATCATATGCCTCCTTTACTCTTTTCTTGTCTCCTGCAAATAGGCACATCGCAATGCACATGTACGCAACCTGTGGAGTTTCATATATAATTCCAGTTGTTCTATTCTTAATAAGGTATTTGTCAATCAGTTGTTGGAGGCCAGAGTATGTGAACATGTTATCTCGTTCATGCTTTATATGAGAGGCCAGCTCGTCTACATCTTCCCTGCTCCAGTCATCAAGCATGTGTTCGTCATAGATACCATTGTCGATCATCAAGCAGATGTGGTGATGCAAATCTGGTGGAGTGGTTGCGTGTTTCCAAACCTTTTTTCTTAAAGACATATTCAGAAGTCTAGCTGCGACATATTGATAGTTAGGTGTGGACTCAGAGATTAAGTCGCTCGCGCTTTTTATTAGAATCTGATGCAGCTCATCAGTTGTTATTTTATCCCTCATAGAGAGGTTCATGTTCATTTCTATATCTGATAAAGATACTCCGTTTATTCCTTCAGTAGCCCATTCAACAACTTGATGTATTTTTTCAACATTATAATATTCCAATTCACCGCTACGTTTAGTTACTTCCATTTATGCACCTCAGTGATGTAAAAAAAACTCGCTCCAAAAACACATGGCTTTGAAGCGAGTAGATTCGTGTTAATTTACTTTTCAATATTCATGTTCAATTTCATTGTACTATAAGTTGCGCGTATTGCAAGCAAAAAAATTATTCTTCTTTGCCATTTTTTGCCCACTGAGTTGCTGTCCCCAGTAATAGTGTTGCAATAGGCACAATCAATGCTGTTGAGGCTCCCCAGTCAATGTTGCCAACTTCAGCACCTAAGTACGTTAAGCCAGCTGCTAGAGATACAAATAAGGTGTTTAAACCTAACTTCTTCAAATCTGTCGCGTTTAGTGAATACTTCTTAGAACCCATAATGTTACTCTCTTTCTAAGTCTGATAGACTTATTAAAAAACCTCCCTGTTCATTGTCACTTAACTTGTAAGGGTATCCTGTCATCCTTACATCTTTCCCATCGGCAGTTTTCACCTCTTTAGAAAACTTCCTATTCATTTTTAAACAGGACTCAAATTCCTGCAAAAATTCTTCTCTTTCATCCTCGTGGACATATGTTATCCAGTCATAGCCTTTTATATCTGTGAGAGTTTGACCTGTCATCTTATAAAATGGCTCATTAGTCCAAACGAGTCTACCCTTTCTATCTGTTTCAAACAGGGCGGTGTTGCTATAGTGGAGGGATGCTTTGGTTCTCTGTTCTATAATACGTTGTCTATTCTCAATCCGTCCACATGTGCCCGTTAAAGTTACAACTGCATCTTTGAGGCTTGAGCCTCCGTTACATGTTATTTCTTTTTCTATGTTCTCTATAGACCTGACTACTTCGTCGTGTTTATCTAAAAATTTCATAGCGGGTTTTAATACTTTTATCCATACTGCCCCTAAAAAAGACAGCAGGCTTCCCAACATCGTACATAGAAGTGTTACGTCTTCTATTGACATATTTGTTGGCCTTTATGTTGTGTTTAACCCACCCCCTTGCGGGGGTGAATCAAACTAAATACTTACTTAGCTTTCTGGAGATTCAACACTTGGGTATTGAGTTCTATTAGGCGTTTTAGCGCCCTGCATGTAAGTAAGGTCGGCAGCTCTTGTTCTAGTACCCTTAGCGGCGTTGTCGCCAGTAGGATAAGAACCAGAGGTTGAAGCATAGGTAACTTCCAATCCTGCATCAGCACCCTTAGTTCTTTCAGGGTGTATGGCGGTTGAAGGTTTTGCCAAGATGTTAATCTCGGCGCTCGCTCCGCTGCCAAGCGCTCTTGTTGTAAGAACTTCTGCTGTACCATCGAATCCAAACCCGCCAAAGTCTGATCCGGGAAGTTGAATAGCATCGTCAGCACTACCATTAATTTTGGTAGAGACACCTCTGATGATAAACTGTGGATCGCTGGCAGGTGGCATATATGCAATAGTACCTGACGCAAAATGACCGCCCTTAGCTGTGCCTACGCCAGTGTTATCACCAGTAGAGCCATCGCCAGTTCCGTCATTGATTAAAACTTTAGAACCGTATGGTTGACCCTTAATTTCGCCAAAATCTTTATTGCTCTTAGCGTTAGTAATTGGATCGCCCGCCACTACGGCTCCGCCCATAACTACCGTACCACCATCTTGTTTTGGTGCTGCGGCTGTTCCGAAATGATCACCATTATTGTGACCTGAAGCTGAAACTGTTGCCATAATAAAATCTCCTCGATTGAATTAAACTAAAAAATAAAATACTTTTTCCGAGTCCGGCAACTTCCTTAATATCCTATGGAATATTATACACTATTTGAGTCTTTGTTTGAGCGTATTTGTTGACTTTTTTATTTTTCTTCTTGCTGTTTCTCTGTTGCAGTTATGCTTGTTCGCTACCTCTTCTATGGTGTTAGAAAGCATCCTGTCTCTGAGCATCTCACCGTTTGGAATACTGTTTATTTCATCGTACAAATCTACTAAATTGCCACTTGCTCTGGGGTCTGAGATATTATCGTGCAAGGGTCTTACCTTCTTACTGTATCTGCTATTGAACTTAACCGCAGAGATACATTGCTGTCTCACCCCATTATATAAATAAGTTGTGAACTTTGACCTCTCCTTGTCATGTGTCTCAGATGCTATCCACAGAGCGTTTAGTTTACAAGTGTGGATTTCATCTTTATCTAACTGGTTGTTAAATTTAGATGCCGCTTTGTTCATTATCATTTGGTAATCTTTGTTATTCAATGCTTCTTCAAAATTCATAATTAAAACCTTTATAAAATTAGTTCATCTTCAATATTTTTTCTGACCTGTTTAAAGTCAAACATTTTACCGACCCCGACAAAGAATCTGTATCTACTTTGTATTTTAAGAACCTCAATTCCTGTAGTTTTTTCTAACTTGTCTTTTATTGAGGGTGTTATGTCAAAGTTAGTGTGTCCTACCCAGCAGTCAAAACTTGCTAGAACACTCGCCTCTTTCAACATGTCTTCTGAAATTCCTACAGATGCGGATGAAGCTAAAACTTTTTCTTCGTTTTGTTCGTAGCCTTCGTAATCGCCAGACTGTAGTAGTTCATTTATTAAGTTCTGCTCCTGTTCTTGTAGTAAGCCCATTAGTTCTTGGAGAAACGGACAATTCAACTGACTCTCCAAAACATCTTCATACTTTTGCCAACCTATCTTCTTATCTCGCATATCTAGGTTCCCCTATTAAATTGCGTCAGATGGCTTAATGCACGGCTCCTCTTCTGATTCCTGTATGTACACTGTGTTACCTATCTTAGCTGCCAATGGAATGTATAAATCTAACCTGTTATTTTCCAGTAGGTGATCTCGAACCATCTCTATGGTGTCCTGTAGATACTCGTTGGTTGCTACTCCTATCAGCAGGTCAGTAAGCAATAGTATATTTTCTTCGTCCAACTCTCTGATATTTATATTAACATACGGAGAACCGTCTTGTTTTATAAAATATGTTATCGTCGCAGATATATCTTCATCTTCAGTATGTTCTACAACTTCTTCTATTTCCGGCTCGTTTTTTTTGAAAAAATTAAACACCTAGAGCCTCCGTAATTTTGATAGCTGAATTACGCCAAGTGAATTCTTTTGATGTAGAGACGCCATTTTGGTTGGTCTTTACGTTGTTGAGATGCACATGGCGCATGAAGTCAACGATTTGTTCTAGCTGAGGTTCGCTTATATTTGCCCAACTCCCAATATCACCATGAAAAAATTTGTTATCCTGTGCTACTTCCTTAGAATCTATATCTATCAAGAATGAATTTTCTTGGTTACAGAATTCTGTATGGGCTGAATAGTTAGTTGCTATGACAGGCCTATTGCAAGACATCATCTCTAGCAACTCTAAATTCCAGCCTTCTCCCCTAGCAGGGAAGATTCCACAATCAGATTCGCACATTATATTATACACTTCTTCATGTGTTTGTACACGGCCAATCAGGGTTATTTTGTCTCCTAATTTTGATGTTTTATATAGCTTGTTCCAGCCATCCTCTTCCTCTTCGCTGTTGAATGGATTGCTACACATCATCTTTAATTCTACATCATCTTTCTTTTCAAATGCTAGATTAAATGCTTTTACTATAACATCATGGCCTTTTCTTACTTCCCACTTGCCACAGTTAAAAAAGACCGTTTTTTCCCTATCGTTTGGTTCACAAGGTTTAAAAACCTGCGGGTCAACGCCTAAAGGTATCACAAATATATTCTCTTCTTTTATTCCTACAGTGTTAACAACTACTTCTTTAGCCCACTCGGAACAAACAAACAACTTGTCTGGGTGAGACAGGTGGTGTTTTTCTAAGTTAGTAAAGTTATCTAACTCAAATATTGGAAACCCTATTTTTTCACCATTACCAACAAATTGAGACATATCATGCTGATGCCAGATGCGTACACAAGGTAGTTCAAAGTCAACAAATCTAGAGTTGCTGACCATCTCATTTACCACGTCAAAGTCTGATTGGCTTGAAACATCAGGTCTACCTATTGGGAACAAGGATGTTGGAGAAATTTGATTAAGCTCCTTGCAGAGGTTTAATCCAGCCACGCCATACCCCAGACTATTTATAGGTGATATAATATTAATCATTCTTTTTCATTGCCTTAACTATGAAGTCTTCCACTGATTCTACTTGGCTACTTTCAAACACCTGATTTGCTGTCTTCTTTGCCTCAGTCTTGCTATAACCTATAGCTACGAGAGCTAATATGCAATCATTCAAGATTGCAATGTTTTGTTTATTTGGTTCAGGCTTATTGCCATCATCAAATCTCGCTATTTCTATCCAATCACTAAACTTCCTCTGTTTTATTCTATACTGAACATAACGAGGTGAGGTCATGCCTTCGTATATAGCCAAGAATATGAATATAATGAAAGCTAAAGCTCCCAGACTTCCGTAGATTTCTGGTGGCTGCCCGTAAACTGTAGATATTATAATGCTCATTGTACAATCCAATTACTATTTGTCAAGTTAATTAATTCGTTTTTTAGGGTTTTGTCTATTGGTATCTGCCAACCCGCTGTCAATTCTATCTCTGGTTGTGTAATACTTTCCTGAGTCATCCTGACATATTACTTTGCCATCCTCTAGTTCTTCGACTACCATCTCAGCATGTGAGCCAAACCAGCTCTTAGTTGTAATAGAGTTTCCTGTTACGTGCCTACGTCCACCTCTTGACTTTGCCATAATTAATATTCCTTCAAAAAATTTTCAATTTGTATAAAAAAAGCCCATTTAGCCAGCCTTACATTTCGGCTGGCAAGGCTGGGCTTGCCTCAAACAGTCCACCATCTTAGAATGGCGCACTATCCCCAGCGGATGAAGAGTCTTTGCCTTGACCGGCATTTGGGCCGAGTGAAATGTCGTCTGCCATAATGCAGACAGAATTTCTCATAGCTCCATTCTTATCTTCGTATTCATCCACTTTTACTTTACCTGTTACGGAAACAAGTCTACCTTTTCTCAGGTGTTCATTCAGGCTTTCTGCCATCTTTCCGAAACAAAGTACATTCAAAAATAACGTATCATCATTCCTGCGGTCATTTACCGCAAGTCTGAACTTGCTCATGGATGTGCCTTTTTTAGTCACGCTTGCTTCTGCGTCTCTAGTTAGTCTTCCACATCCTACCCATAAATTTACATTCATACTATAGCTCCAATGCTGAACGAATCTTTCCTCGTACTACTTGGCTATGACCTCGGTTAGAGTGATTTGTCGTAGCCTGATACAAATTTTCTGAAAAAGTTTTTGACAAGCCCAACGCTCGTCCTGCTTTAAGTGTGTCGCGCTTGTTAGTGCCATAACTACCATGACCCGAACGGTGGGCGACTGCTGTTACTGGGTTAAAGGTGATGCCTTTTGCTTTTCCTCTTCTACCAGTCGCAACAATGTTCTGATTATCCTCGATACTAAAATTATATGTAGTATGGGGTAAACTAGACAACTGCTGATAAAATTCTTGAATTTCCATAAATACTTTCCTTATTCACCTTGTTCTTCTTCATTACTTTCCTGTACTTCGGTTTCCGAAGAACCACCTACAGACTCAAGCTCCACAACACCCTGTTGTAAATAATCACTCAAAGTCTGAATGTCTTTTTCTAGGCCAACTCTCTGGTTCTCTAAGTCTTCAAGCTGTTGCTTGACGTTTAGTAAATGAGCGTGAGCCATCTCTTCTATACTTGCCATAAATTAACTCCTGTAAAAATGTGCTTATTATATAATAGCACCAAGTGGCGCTCGGTGCAATGTTAATATTGAAAGTTGTCTATTTTTTTCTGAATTCATACCATAGTAATCCTAAATTGGCTAATCCGTATGAAAACCACATGAGTGCGTGTGGGTAATCTTTATCTTTTACACACGAAATACACGTCACCCAATATAAAAGTGTTGTTGTTCCGATAGCGTATACCGCCATTACTTTATTCCCATTTTGTCTTTGTTGAAGAAGAACCATCTTTTGTAGTGTTCTACATCGCACTTATGTTTATGTACATACGCAAGGTAGCCCATTAGATTTTCCATAGAGTCGAAAATATGCTGATGAGGAAGCATAAAAAATAGCCAGTTAGGAGCAGCGGCTTTCCCTTGTTGACACCAAACTAAGACAGGCTTTTTCTGACTGTTCGCTACAGAAATTTCTTCGTATGTTCCGCAAGCGTGTACGTCTGTGTCAATACTAACAATTATAAAGTCCGATATGTCCACGCACCGTAGATCAAGCGTTCTAATGACACCGTACTCATCTCTAATTTGCTGAAACTTTCCCTCTACTTTTAGCTTTTCAATATTACCTCTTGTGTCCTTGTCTTCTTTACCGACTTCAGACGGCTTGTCACATGGATTAAGAACTATTACTCCCATCCTTTCAAGGTAAGGGGTAATCTTGTCGCGCCAACCTGTGCCTCCATCGGGAACTCTATCCATAGCCCCTGCTAAATAAGTTCTCATGCCTTTAAGTCTGTTCATAGCTCTCCTCTAACATACGCATTGTCTCTTTGTAATCTTTCACCCAGAATGAATGAAATATATCTAGTTTACTATGGATTGGATGATCGTTACCTCCTTCTCCGCAGTTGTCTCCAACAAAGAATACCTCGCCCTCCATGTCTTCTAATACTTGTGATTTATCTCGTCCTTTTGGGTATACATCAATGCTTATTCGTCCACCTATCGCAAAATCTATATCAGGGTAATCATTTGATAGTTGTTCTACAATGAACTTTCTTTCCTTCCATTGTTGATCCCACTCGTAATAGTATTCTCTTTGTTCTTGGGTACACTCCCGACCTATGGTGCAGAAGTTCAGCATCCCAATTCTATGCTCTATATTGCATCCAGCCGTGCCATTCCAACAACTTGACTTGATATGGTTTGTTATTGAGCTTTTAAGGCCACCACTTGCAGCCCAATCACTCTCCTTTATTAACTTACCGTGTTTGTATAGTTGATTTCCAGAGTTTTGGTAGCAACCATCAACAGCAAGCCATATTTGTTTACCTACTTGTTCTATTGTCTTTTGCTTGTCTGAGCCAGTTACTAGGAATATCTTGTTTCCTCTTTTATGCTCACGGCTTAGACATCTAATAAAGAGACTTTTGAACTCCTCTGTCATTTCTTGACGGTGAGGGGTTAGCGTTCCGTCTACATCAAATAAAAAGTTTTTCATTAGTTATCCTTGCCAACACTCATTACCATAATCATAGTTATTATAAACCCCATAACTGGAGAGCCTAAAACCATAGACGTTGAATTCTGATGTTCTAAAATCAATATTATTCGTTCTGTACTAGTCATGCCCATGCTCGTAGTAATCTTCTTTCAACTTATCCAAATTTCTTGATAAGCACTTCATAGCCTTATTAATATTGTAGCCTAAGTATAAAGCCCAAGCCGCTGATGTTCCTGTAATCGTCCATAAAATAATTGCTATCGTATCCATTCGTTAGTTCCTTATAAAAGTTTAATTAGTAGACTTGGTAGGACTCGAACCTACGACAAAGGGATTATGAGTCCCCTGCTCTAACCAACTGAGCTACAAGTCCTTAGCGACCTTGACGGGACTCGAACCCGTAACCACCGGATCGACAGTCCGGTACTCTAACCTATTGAGCCACAAGGCCATATTAACAATGATAACATAGTTATCGTCGTTGTCAAGTAAAAACTTTAGAAAAAAGTGACCTCTAGGGGAATCGAACCCCTATTGCCAGCGTGAAAAGCTGGAGTCCTAACCGTTAGACGAAGAGGCCACAGAGCTGGGGTGTTAGTTCAGGATGTTTCATGCACAAGGAATAAAACAAAAAACCCAGCTCATTTATAATAACCTTTCTTGTCCATGCTTTCCACTCTTGGTTTTACCGTGTGTTTATAATAATATTTGAATTGCTTGTACAAATCTTTGATCTGCGTAAACGCTTCTTCTTCCGTTATCTTTCCGCCTTGTTCCAAGTCGCATATAATAGACATGTGTATATTGAAGGCTCTAAACGGATCACGGTATTGGTCAAAGATTATTTCATCCATTATGGAATCCTATTTTGTTCTTACTCTTGGTTCCATCAATTACTTCTAGAATATCATCTTCTCCAAACCAATCTCTAACTCTAGCTTCTCCTGACCACCAAGCACATTCATACTGCACTACGTTTGATGCGTGGATCGCAACGGTAATGATCTTTGCTTCAAGTTCATCATCATTTAATTTAACCCTAGTTCCAACTTCATAAATATTCAATGTATTAGCCATTCTTCAGCTCCTTAATCCGCTTCTTCAATTTTAATATTGTCTCTTCAAGTTCTCTTTGCTTTTTCTTTTGTTGGTTATATCTGAACTCCCACTTTCTCTCAGCTTTAGCCAACTTCAAATCATATTCATTTCTTATTCGTATAGAATTATAAAAATCTTCATCTGGCATTATTGTCTCCTATTCCATTTTTTTCTAGCTTCTACCCAATCATCGGCAGAGCCGCTGGCTCCACCACAATCGTCACACTCATACCAATAAAGAGCTATGCTGTCCAAAGCCTCTGCGTAAGGATGACCACCGCAGAATGGACAGGGCAATAATGTATCTTCTGTGAATTCTACTACGTCTATGTCGTGTTCGCCACATTTGATACACCATATTGGTTTATTATCTACGTCTACAATACGGTTGCAACATTTTATTAAATACTTCATCCGTCAAACCTACATATAATAAAAAAATCAACATTGAAATTATAGCTGGAAACTGAATCGTCATCAGTAGAGCTATAACAAATATGTCCCTGATCCTAGCGCGGGAATATTTAAGCTCTCCCATAGTCATCCTCAATCCGTATGATGTCGTCCTCAATACATTCGCCAGATTGAACTTCTACAAATATCAGAGGGCTATCCGTTTCGTTTGTTATTCTGTGAACCTCTAGTTTTCGTATGCTGACGGTATCTCCTTCTTCAACAACCCATTCTGCTGCGCCCACCTGCATTAAACCCTGACCTTTGATGATCTTCCACCATTCACTCCTGTGGCGATGTAGCTGTAAGCTAAGCCTGCTATTTGGATTTACAGTTATCTTCTTTATCTTCACGTTTGGTTCATCTAATAGTATCTTAAAGTTTCCCCACTGTCTGGTTTCTTCAGTAATATCTCCAGAGTGTCCCACGGAAGGAAGCATATATACCATATCTTCCTTGTCTACTTCTTCAAGCACTGGAGATAATCTACCGCACTGTCTACAGTGAGTGTCTTCAAATTTCTCGGATACTATAAATCCGCAGCACTGATACCTATATTGTTTCATAACTCATTACCTCAAATGTAAAACCTGTTTTTCGGAATACCGGACTAACGTGAGTGGAACATGATGCTACGCCAGTTGGTCGTCAATATATATTGGGGTGTGTTCGCCAACAAATGCGCCAAAAGTATTATACTCTAACCACTCTACAGCCTCGTCATAGTCCACGCTAAGTTCCTTTGCCGCTATCTCTATCATTTTTGGAATAGAATAAGCAACCCTTCCTGAATCGAAGCCATAACAAACGCCAACAATAGCATCGTCATAACCATCGGCAAACATAAGATCATCGCCATAATGTTCACACAACTCTTCACGAATGTCCATGTCCTTTGAATCCTTTTTTCCATGTTCTCTTATCTTTATCCCACCACTTACGATACTTTTCTACTATCGCTTTGGTCTTTTCATTAATCATTCTAATGTGTTCCCTAAACTCCTGTAGCTCCAGCTCATCGGTCTTGGGTTTATTAAACTTCTTCTTTTTTGGCGGCACGGCGTTTATATACCTTTTGCTCTTCTCTGTGTAGTAAATAAAATGCTATTCCTGCAACGGCCAGTTCAATTCCCCACGCCGTTAATCCTGCGTATAACGCTTCCATGTATAATCTCCTTTATATATTATATCCACATCGGTGACATTTAACCTAACTTTTTTTACCTTTTTCGTAATCCCATATTAGATTTGATAACATGCTTCTGGTTATGGCTTTGCCGTTACTTGCTTCTTCATTTAGTTTTTCGGCTAACCATTTTAACATATCATTGTCTATTGTTATACTCCTAAGCATGTATGCTCCTTCCACCATTGTGGTTCTTCACGGTCAGTCCATACGCACTTGAAGCTACTGCGCTTGTCCACGTTATAGAAATGTCTATATGCGGACACGCTACACTCTTGCTTGAACTCGTCGGGCATACACTGTGGCATCTTGGTCATTGGATGATCTGGGATGTCTGGTATATTGTCTGCACACCATTCTATAAGTGCTTGACTTGCATGTATCTTGCCATAGCGATGTGTATACTCTTCGCATAGAGCTAAGGCGTGGATAATCATCCACTCATAGTTGGCGGTCGTAGCACGAACCCAGATGGTTGATGGGTGGTTAAGGTGAGCCTGCTTGTAGAACTTCTCTGGACGCTGTGCGTCTGTAGGGCAGGCGTGATGTGCTGTACATAACATCTGCGCTGACTCAAGAATCATCTTGACTACATGCTTGTCGCACTGTGATTGTGCTGACTCTACGGGACATTCTGATAG
>MDTC01202164.1_pt1 | contig 25612 bp, 20 predicted proteins | sample 811181 | NCBI WGS metagenome assembly MDTC01 (sample SAMN05326644, study PRJNA326480) | marine metagenome | isolation source: seawater | place: Pacific Ocean: North | collected 2011
AGCGATTGTTCTATCTCATTTCTTAACTCCTCGAAGCGGTTCAAGTGGTTATCGGAAATCTGCGACATATTACCTCGTGGTAGGGTGTCCTTCTTAACCAATGGTCTACGCCCATAGAACGCTAGGAGCATTCTTAGCCGAGGTGAAATCATGACAATAGAGGAGAGGTTAACCATTCTTGCCACTCCTTCTAACGGAGATGGTGTCAGAATTCATGTCGAAAAGATGGTTGAACAAAAGTCGAAAGAATTTGACCTGGTTTTGAAACAATTACCTCATCTTGAGACTGCTATTTCAGAATTGAAACTAGGCAATGCCGATTTAGTTGCAATGAGTGCTTGGGATTGGAAAGAGCATGGTGATGAGCAACTAACGATTTCAGCAATATTGCCTCGAAGAGAACCGACTTGGGTTTTAGTCAGTGAAGACAAGCCAGAGTATTTGTTTTCCAAGGCGAAAATTATTTGTGATAATTTACTTATTGTCAGACAATTAACTAGACTTCGAGATGATTTAGAAATTATTTCTTCATCACAATTCATCTCAAGTTTCAATAATCCAAAACTAGAAGAAATGGATGATAGAGATACTATTTCCTGGCTTGAAGAGTGTCGCCAAGATGACCTAATTGATGGTTTTGTTACGACAAGAAGTTTTCACAGTTCTCTAAAATTCAAATCTCGAAGGCATACTCTTGGATTACATAGAGATCATCCTGAAAGAACCCACTTTATACCTCCTCCATTACATGGTTTTACTCTACTAGTATCGAGAAAGGGTTTTCCTTCAAGTCATATAATTTCAATGAACGATGAGGCAGCAGAAATTTGTCACCAACTTGAATCAAGTCTTTATGAATCGCTTGATGAGGTCCTTCTTCCAATTGTAGGAATTTATGTGGAACAGAGAAAAATAGGAACTATTCTAAGGGAAGCAAAACGAAGTAAAGATGATGCTACTATAGATTCAATGATAGGAACTGATGGAAAACCTATCAATTCTCAAATTCGAATCCATATGGCAATAGAGACTCTTAGTAGCGATGGTAAAGTTACTGCTATGTGTGAAAGAATCGTTCCTTTGGAAAAAGGGCACATGGGGATGGTTAATCTGCTAAAAGAATTTAATTTCCTTATCGAAGTAATGCAAAAAGACCACGATGAATTAACTCGTGTCATCCATGGAATGCCTGAAAATTATAAAGATGCAAGAGGAGCAATATTGAACCTAGAAAATCATTCAGACTCTGCGCCAGAGGGCTTTGAATCTTCTTGACTATGAATCAATTTATCATAGCCTTGCTTTGAGATAAAGGCTTCGAGTTCAACCAATTCAGAAGGCTCTTGGTCATCACATAATTCGCTTATTGATTGGTCTATTTCACGACCGATTCTTTCCCATGAGCCGGCGAATCTTTGTAAATCAAAAGCAAATTTCTCAACTGCTTCAACTGCAGACATATTTGGATGTAAAACCATTGAAATCGAATCTGATATTTTGTCATTAGCCAATTTCAGCCTCGAAATATCTTTTGCTACTTCGAGTAATGTGGTTCTCAAATCTTCGACGTTATTATTTCGAGAAAATTTCCGTTGAGCCTTTTCAATACTCTTGCGCATGGTAATTATCCCTGCAACCATTGCTTCTCTAGCTCTTGATGATTCAATGATGGCGTTTTCAGCATCACTAAGTCTTGTCCTGAGTGACTCTTCGAAAGAAGAAATGTTAGATTTTATATCATTTCTAACTGTTTCTTGTAAAGAATCCATCAATTGATAGATTTCTTTGATTGAAGATTTGGCAGACTTTACACTTCGACCCATGCGCTTCTCCTCAATCCACGCTGATAGTTATCACCCTTCAAATAATTGGTAATATAAATATTTAAAATTGCTATTTCGAATGTGCCCACATACCTCGAAATTGAGCAATTTTATCTGATTCGACACCGAAGACACATATACTGGTTTGAACGCATAGAGAGATAAGGTGGTATGTTGACTAGCAAAGGTGAACTATTGAACGAACTTTATCAAGCTCGTTTTGACCGCCTAAAAGAGATTGCAACAAGTTATCAAATGCCTAAAAATGGGTCTGTAGAATCTCTTAGAGCAAAACTAATTGCGAACTTAATTTTAGATGAATGGGATTTGGGAAGAACAGATATCAAATCACTTAAAAATAAAGACATAGGAGAGATTCTAGGTGTATTTGGAATTAAAAAGTCTGGCTCAATAAGAGAACGTCGCCAAAGACTATACTTACATCTGCATGAAGATCCGAAACAATTGACTCCTGAGAAATTAGATTCTTTGAATAAGAATCAATTACATGACTTATGTAAAATTTTACAATTACCACTAACTGGAGACAAGCAATCATTACTTGTTAGAGTTGCAGGAGTATTAGCATCTCAACAGGGCTCTTGGGGTAAAGTCAAGAAAACTCTTAGAAGACCTAAGAATTCTCAAAACATTGCCACTATACCTTCTCCTTCGGAAGAAACTGAGGCAATTAATTCTGAATCAGATGATAATATGAAGACTTCAGTTGAAGAATTTGTATCACAACATCCTGAAGGTTGGACATTTGAACAAGAAACTGAACTAAGAAATGACCTTTCAAGCGACGGCTATGATACAACTCTACCCGATGTTGCTCAATCAATTGATGAAGTTCTAAGATCTAAACAAAAGATAGAAGAAAAAGAGAGCCCTTCTATGATACAAACTCCTCCAGAAGATAGTACACAAGTCAATAGCCTAGAAGTCGAAGCCGCTCTGATAGAAGTTAAATCTCGTATGGCTGAAATTGAAGCATCAGGAAGAGATTTCTTGATGGTTAGTTCCTCAAGTGATGAAGAAGATTTAGAAGCCTTTATTTCTAAATTCTCAGACTTTGGTTTCCAAGTAGATGAACCAGCAATTAGAAATGTAATTAGAAATCGTATAATGGAGTTGGATTTCCAAACACAAAATGAGAAAGATTCGATTAATTCTATGCCGAACTCATGGCGGGAAAGAGAAGCGGTTAGAGAATTTGAGAATGCTAGAAGTTCATTGCGAAATCAATTAAGTAATACTCTTGCCCTTCATGAAGGAGACTTAGTAAAGGCTAGAATGGCATTTGAAGAAATAGGTAGGAATATGAAACTAGATCTGAGAATTCCAAGTATATCTGGAAGATTGCATGCACTATTTGACTTACATGTTGACATCAATGAGGCTGAAGCACTACAAGACCCTAATGTAGCAAGAAGAAATAGAATTTTGAGAATTTTACATCATGGCGCAATTCACCTTTCAAGTGGAGAAAGAAGAACTATTGACAGACTTGAAAGGAACATTAAATCATTTGAAGAGGTTGTAGAAACTATACTAGAATCAAGTGAAGGTAAGTTCCAAGAGGCTCAGCAAGCTCTGATCATAAAATTCCTAGAATCAAGAGGATATGAGGTCAATACCAGTGATCTAAGACCTCGAATCCTAGCATCAGCGGGAATAATTGGGGCCGAACTAGGCCACTTATCTCCATCAGAAATCCCAAGAGTGGCTCCTGGAGTAATGGTATCTGATACACAAGTGGATGCGATAGTTACAGAATTAAAGTCACTCGCTCAAGCATTCAAACCTAAAACAGAAACAATTTCTGAAGTCATTGAAGATGATGAAGATATAGCGGATGCTGCTGATAGGCTTAAATCAGCAAGAGAAAAGATAGACCATATCGATGATGTTCTAGCAAGATTACGTGGTTAATCATCTACTAGCGTAGAAGTTTTGTATAACTTGAGTTACTGTTTGAATATCTCTAATATCACGTCTAAGTAAATCATCAATAATTTTTTGCCTTTGATCTACATGCTTTTCAAAAACATCTGGGGTTACTCCGGCTGCTTGACAAATAATTTCTCTAAGTTTTGAAGGAATTCCTGTTTCTTCAATTCTATCATTAGCAGCATTATACTTCCAAATAATATTCAATCTAGGTTTGGTTCCTTCCATACCAGCAATCTCAGCAACTTCTGTTATTTTTCTAACTGTATTACCGTTAACATGTAACCTAGCCTGGATAATTATCAAATCCAATCCTGTTAGCATAATTGGAGGTACATTCATCGGCGGATTAATCATTCTAGTTACTGTTTCTTGAGCAGTATTAGCGTGCAGAGAACCAAAAGAACCATCGTGACCTGTATTCATTGCAGTAAGTAAAGTAGCAGCTTCAGGACCTCTTACTTCACCAACAATTATTCTATCGGGTCGCATACGTAGACTTGATTTCAAACAATCATTCATGTCAACTTCAGGAGTACCATCTGGCCTCTCTCTTCGAGTTTCCATTCTCAACCAGTGGTCGTGATAAACTTGTAATTCAGCTGTATCTTCTACAGTTAGAAGCCTTCTATGCCAAGGAATATACATGCCTAGACAGTTAAGAGTTGTTGTCTTACCAGAACCTGTTCCGCCTGCAATGACGAAGTTTGCAGGCCTGCTGTCAAGACCTTCAATCCAAACCCACATCATAGCAGCAAGACGAGAATTTACAGTTCCGAATTTCACTAAATCAAGCATTGTAAGTGGGTCTTCTCTAAATTTACGGATTGTCAAAGTAGGTCCATCTGGTGTGATTGGAGGAATGGTCCCATTTACACGGGAACCATCAGGAAGTCTACCATCAAAAATTGGTACCATTCCTGGTCCATCGCCAAGAGGTACGTTTGTGAAAGATGCAATGTTTTTAGCAATTTGAATACCAGCATCGTCATCAATCCATACATTGGTTCTACACATACCATGGTCTCTGTGAGCCACTTTAACACATTGTGTACCTCCATTGTACATGACCTCTTCCAAATCATCGTCTTCTAATAAAACAGCTATATCTCCATACGGGTTTGGTTCTATAGAACCATCCACGTGATATATGGGTGAGGGGTGATTTGGTTCTAAATAAATTGTTACTCTACCATATTGTGCTAATACTTTTTCTGACATATTCTAACCTCCAATCATCTTTACTGCGCCTAAATACAGGCCCATTGAAACAGCCATCCAAAAAGGAAGCCACCAAAGGAAATCTTTCATTCTACCTAACATTCTACCAGATACCAATGAAGCAATCGCAGAAGAAGCTGCGAAAAATAGAGCAAATGTTTGATTGAAATCACCTATTTGGTAACCCTTATTGGCAGGAGCGAATAAACCAACAATGAATGCAATCAATACTGGAAGTCCGATACATACGAAAATTATGATCAATATTCCCCTACCTTGTAGTTCACTTTCTCTTCGGTTCATCAAATCATTCAATCTCTCATAGTCCATCGATAAGTCTGAAAGAATGCCTTGTAATGGTGCATCTTGCTCTATTGCGGTTTCAATTAGAACTGTTACTCTTTGCACCTGTGATGAGCGAGTTTTGGATGCGAATGCTGAAAGTGCAGCATCGAATGATGATGAATGGCTTGATTCTAGAGTTTCAGTAAGAAGTTTCCCTAGAACTCCTGGAGTATTTCTTCCCTGTTCCAACATAGCCTCTTGAATACCTCTCCCTGCTCCAACTGCATCGGATAGTGATTCTAGTAAACTAGGAAGTTGATTTTCTATACTCCTACGACGGTTTCTCTCAATTATCGGAGGAATTCCGCCTGCAGAAAATGCTACTCCTAAAACAATTAAAATCAGCAACAACATCTGATCATTGAATGCTTCAAGAAAATCAAAAATCATAATATCACTACAACCCCGGATCTTTAGTATGAGCTTTTAGACCAATCATAATCATTCCAAAAAGTGTTGCAATGAGGCCCACATTAACCACAGATTGAATTGTAGATGCAGGCGGTAATTTCATGAATGCTCCTAAATCTCCACTCATCAATTGAGGAATCAAACCAACAATTGCTAAAATAATTGGACCTATCATTCCTATAGATAATAATGTTTCAGGAACTCCACTAAGGTCTTCGATGTACTTCTTTACATCTTCATTTCTATCTTCTTCCATTCTTTTGCCTTGTTTTCTTAGAGTTTCAATCAAATCGGTATTTTGAGTTAGATTGGTATACATTGTATTTAACAATCTTCTATATCCTTCAGATTCTGATTTATTCATCAAGCCTTTGATTTCCTTTTCCAATCCCTTAGATTTACCTGAGCGTAATTTTTCCATAATTGTAGAGAAGTCTTTGGAGATGATTCCATAGCCGCCAGTACCAATTGTATGTATTGCAGCCTCAAGACCAACTCCTGATGACATCAATACATCCATAGTTCGTATAACATAGAGAATTTCTCTTTTCTCCTCTAGCTTACGCATAATAAAACCTCAAACTATGTCTTCGATTAATTCAAATTTAAATGATTCATTAGAACCATCATATTCCATAGATGCAAAAACTACCTTCACATCTCTTTCTTCAAATGGATCGTGGATACAAGGTTGACCTGAGCGGAACATAGCTAATATTCTCTTATACTCGTCTAATTGCATTTCTCCACTGATTGTGTAAATAGCCGACTCAGAGCCTTCATCATGCAAATTATCGCCTTCCTCTCCACGCACAATTGTACGTGTCATTCTACGAGTTAATCTTACTTTGATATCTGCATTCGGTATCCGAACCCAATCAGCGCTAGTCGTGCCCGTAGCCGGGCGGATGAAGAAATCCATTCCTGCCATATAGTGACCTCTACAACAAGCACACAAGCGAAAGAACTTGAATGTGTTGGGGCAAATCTATTCAAGATACGATTCTAAACCATCCAAATGCTGGTTCATGAATAGAACCTTCATCGGATAATAGTTCTATCTTTTCTTCTGCAACTGAACGGGAAAAGCCTCTTGCAGATGCATTGGTAATCAATGTTTCAAAGTCAACTCCTTCACCTTGATCTAATTTCTTTATGATATCGAGTAATATGTCGCCAAGTTCATCCGAACCATCAGAACTCTCTTCTTCACCTTCTTGAACTGATACAATTTGCTGTTGAGGAGGAGTAGATGCGGCATCAATCTTGCCTTCAGCAATATCCAGGGCTTGTAATATATTCAGGTTGTAATGTTCCAAATCAATATCTCCATAATGGTTTCTTGAAGCGACTAATCCTTCGACCATGTGGCTTGCAATGTCCTGTTTAGTCAATGATTCAACAGTAGGTTCAAAGTCTAATGAATCTGTAAAAATTTTCATTCTCTCCAAAGTATCTTGACAAGTTCTTGTTAACCAAGTTGCGTACCTATTACTATCTATTTCACAAGCCTCTTCCGGCCTCAGCGAAGTGTATATCGCTCCTTCTTCAGTTTGAAATAAACGTGTCTTAGCAACCATTAGCATGAGTATTGGCTCTCCACTTTCTACCTTTGGAGATAGTTGTAAAGTAAGTTCCCTCATTGAATCAGAAGCATAATCCCCTACTGAGAAGTAATGAACTCCGGATGGGTCCCTTATCTGTCCTTGATAAAGTACAGAACCATTCGCAGTATCTCTAGGTTCCAATCTTTCTAATAGACCTGCAACTATTACTCGGTTAACTTTTGAACCCAATTTAGTAATGACAAATGAAGGGTCAAATTCACCTGAACCTTTCTCATTTAGAGTTGATTCACCAAATTCAGATGCTAGCATGTGCCAAGCAGGTTGTCTCTTTATTGAGCGTGACGGTTGCATTACTGAACCCCCCATTTTGCTCTTATTTCGGTAGATAATAAACCAGGATCTTGGTCTACTAATTCGGTTTTATCTGCTAGTAACATCGCACCTTGATCATCAACAATTGTTCTTCCATAAGCCGATACTAGTTGCCCTAATAGTTTACCTCTAAGCCTCTGGACAAACTCCATTTGGCCGTTCGAATCGATTTCTGCTTTAATTTCATCTTCAGTCAAATTTAGTAAACTAAGAGTTGCTTCTTTATTGATCAATAATGATGATGTCGATGTACCATCGTCGATGACAAGTCGCAACCTAACATCTTGAGTGCCTTCATCATCGCCGTGTTGGCTACAATTTCCATCACGTAGAACTCTTCGACACTGAGTACATCTCATAATGATACCACAATCTTCTCTAACACTGGCAACTACGCCTTGAGTAGAAATACCAACTCTGCTTGAACCATTTACTAATTCGGTTAAAGGAACTTCAACAATATGGTTAGAAAGGTCTATAGAACCATCCCATGGAGTCGATTCAAGAATTTCAACTTGAGCAGATTTATCCACTGTAATATCCGGTATCCCTTGCCATGAACGAACTCTAACACCCTTGACTTTTATCGTCACAGGTAAATCTGATTCGCTAATCGGCAATTCTTCCCAAGCACTCATACGACATTTTCCCGTTGGATCTGCTATTTGACCCGACCAAAGGAACTTCTCTTCACCATCGCGAACGAAAGACCTCTTAGACCATTCAGTGATTTGAATAATGGCTTCAACATCCCTCGAACCATCTCTCAATTGAGATATAGTAACGATGTTTTGTTCCATTAGTGATTCAGCATCAGCAAAGTTAGAATCATGGAATAATTCTACTTTAGTAGTCCTTCCGAAATTAAGTTCGGGAGTATCTCTAAACGTTCTAACTTGAGCCCCATCAATCTTAACTAAAGCTCCAACCTCATGCTCAAAAGGCTCCCATGAGAGAAAACCTATTGTTCCTGACTCATCGGCCATTCTACCTCTAACAACATCAATAGAACCTGAGCCATCTTTTCTATGAATTTGATCTGGTCTAGAAGATAAAATTCTTCCGACAACGCAAACATAGCCATCGCTAGGAATATTATTGATTTCTATAGGTTCGCCAGGCGCAACAACAGGCCTAGTTCCTTCTCTGAGTACTGCGATTCTTGTACTTTGATTAATATTCAACGACATTCTTCCTTGGTATTCATTTACAGATGCGCCTTCAATTCGAACTACAGAGCCAGGAGAAATGTTTGAATTGGGTCCCCAATCTTTGTATTCCCACCGATTCCTTTGACCGCCTTCATCCCAAGGATTATCTTCAATTAAACCAAAAGCGATTTGTTTTTGTTCGCCTCTAATTGTTTGTTCTCTAAGATTATGAGAAATGATCTCAACCTCGATTTCAATATCTCTATCGGTTGCTGAAAGTTCGGTTAAACTGGCGACTTTCTTGGAAACTGATGACTTTTCAGTAGTGGAATTTCTAGTAGTGGTAGAAGGAGCCATATCGCCCTTAAATCTACGAATAATAGACCTTAATGCATCTTGAGGAGGAATATAGAATTCACTCTCATATTTTGCAAAGGCCTCACTGACCTCTTTTCTATCTGCGTTTGGGCATTCTGATAAAACTGCATTAATATGATCTTCATATTTCTCTTCAGACATTTATCATCACCCCGACAGACGTTGCTTTCATCCATTGCCTGTGCGGAGTACAGACTTCGGGTTTTCGTGCGGATTGGTTTAGACTAGACACTCCCTTTACCTCCATGGTGTAGGATACCACAGACGACAGGAAATAAAGAATGCCCTTGAAAATTAAATTGGATTGACTCTTAATGCCTGCATCAACAAAATATCTGGAATGTGCATACTACCGCCGGACACCCTGATATTATCACCCAAGAATACATCTCTACTCAATGCTTTAGCCATATTACCTGAGAGGCCAGCCTGCTTGATAGCACCAATTACCTCTCCATCTTCAACTCTCAAAATAGAACTGGTAGTGACCGAAAAATCTCCACTTGTAGGATTGGCAGTGTGCGCACCCATGACGCTATTTACGACATAACCAGAATCCATCCTTTCAAGTAACTCATCAACACTACTTGATTTGGAACTGGAAATTAATTCTAAATTACTACAAGTAGTTACAGGAGGACTTTGATGGCCTCGACGTGAAGCAGAACCTGTGGTTGATGCTTCATCTATTTTACCTTCAGCAACTAGTTTTGCAGAGTCTCTAGTCGACCATAATGAGCCAACTAATTTACCTGAATCAACAACTACTTGCCTTTGGGTTGGGACGCCTTCCCCATCTCTTGAAGATGATGAAATGCCGCCTTCCATAGTAGCATTATCAATCAATGAGAGGTCTTTTGCCATAACTTGCTCTCCTTGTTTACCAGACCAAAAAGATTCCATGCGACTCAATCTTTCTCCTCTTATAGCTGAAGGAATAACTGTTGAAAATAATGATCCCAATCCTTCGGAAGTCATCAGAACAGGTAAATCTTCAGCCCCATTTTCAACTTTTATTGGATCTCTAGTTTTTTGTGCCCATTCTACTGAATTAGCAATGCATTTTGGCATCTCATCGATAAGTTTCTTGCTCGATACTCCTTGCCAAGAACTAGTTAGTTGTTCATTTTCCTCTATAGATACTTGCACACCTAAGCCATGAGAGGTTGTTATGCCGTGATGGTCTATTCCTTCACTTGAAGTCAATACACCTGCAGTTGCGCTAACTCCTAGGCCACCGCCTGTTACAACTGCCCTTTTGTCTAAAGATGATACTTCATTCAAAATTGAATCTGCTTGTTTCAAAAGGTCTTCAGGTCCAACAGATAGAATTCTTTTATCGAATAATCCTTTGACTTCTTTTGTCTCTTGATTGCTCGGTAAATCGAAACCTTTGATGGATGGAGAAATACGTGCTATCGAAAGTGCTTGCTGGATCGCTTTCTCTGCCGAGTTTACATCAACTAGGTAAGCATAACCAAATTTACCATCTTCAACTACCCTGATACCATATCCACCATCACCGCCACCTGCAGCCAAAGAAATCTTACCTGCTTCAATATCTAATTGATGACCATATGATTGTGTAGCGATTATTTCCCACTGCTGAACTTTATTTTGCCGACATAAGTCACCGACCTTTTTACTGCCTTCGATAAGCCTATCCAAAGCATCATCTGGTAACATTTTCATCCCACCAATGCTTCCTTGATTCTCATTATCGGGCCGCCGTCGCCAACAGGAACTGTTTGCCCTTTACCACAAAAACCTGGAGCTGCTAGCCTTGAATCAGTAGTTAGTCCATCTACATCCTTCAAAATTTGAAGTGTTAAACCGCTAACGCTTACATCTTTTAGAGGAGTTGTTATTGAACCATTTTCGATTAACCAAGCCTCTTGAGCTGCGAATTGGAATGAGCCTCTACCAGTATCTACCTGTCCCCCTCTGGAACCACAGGCATATACACCATACTCGATATCTTCAATTAACTCATCTAGATCATTATGAGTTCCACCCATAATTAGAGTATTAGACATTCTAACCAAAGGATGATGTAATCCATCTTGGGCTCTTGCTCCAGCATTTGGTTCGATTCCAAAATGATGTGCGGTTTCTCTGTGATTTAGATAGTCGGTCAAAACACCGTTTTTGATTAAACACTTTTCTTTGGTATCCAATCCTTCATCATCAATCGGATGAGCACCATAACCTCCTCTGATTCTTGGATCGTCAACAACAGTAACGATATCATTACCTATCTTTTGTCCTAATTTACCATCTAAGCATGAATCTCCTGCAGCAACTAAATCTGCTTCACAAGGATGCCCTAATGCTTCATGAATGTAAACTCCGGTCAAGTCTCTATCTGCAACTAATGGTAACTTACCCGAAGGTGACCTTTCGGCTTTCAATAGCCTAATTGCAGAGGTTTTAGCATAACTTCCAAGATTTGCTAAATCGCATTGTTCAATTAATTCTAATCCGCCTTCGCCGCCATGTCTAGTTCTATAAGATACAACATCTGAACCATCTCTTGCCGTGACTGTGGCATTGATCAAGGATCTTTGGAAAGACCAAGTTCTATTCATTCCTTCACTTGACATAAATTCAGTATGAATATGTTCATCGTGCCATCCACAAATTACTGATGCTATCTTTTTGTCATCCATTGAATTCTCATAAAGTACCTTTAGATGTTCTAATTTTTCACTTAATTCAGTAGCCCTAACGTCTTTTTCCGGCAACCAATGAACTGAGTCTTCAATTATAGGAACCTCTGCCAAAGAAACTGGTTTATCCTTTGAACTTCTTCTTTGAGCAACAGCCTTAGCCAAACGCACTGTCGATTCAACTTGACTTGGAATTGATTCGATGTCTGTAGTAGAATGTACGCCCCAAGCGCCATCTGCTAGAATTCTCATTGTCGCTCCAACTTCTTGCCCTGGAATCGCTCTTTCTAATTGACCATCTCTAGTGGCGACGCTTGAGTCGGTAACCGATACTAATCTTACTTCTGCATAACTTGCACCAAAATCTGAAGCGTTCTGTAATGCATTACGGATTTTATCTTCATCAAGGTATCTACGAGCGTTTTGGTAAATATCGTCACCGGGAGAAGTAGCAAGCACCATGCAACTAGGTAATTACCGAGAGTGCTTGAACTCTTCGAATTTAAGTGTTGAATTCAGATGAAAGAATAAATCCAATTAAAGCATCTTCGAAATTATCGATTTCCAAGTCGTTGGCATCCATCCCCAATTTACCAGCATTATCCAAATTTAGTTCTAAAGGAGCATTACTGGCAGTCAAATTGAGAGATTCAAGGATCTCTAATGCTGTACTTTCAAAGAATTCTAGATAATCTTTCGATGGTGATATACCATCACCTAAGGACTCATTTTCGTCTCTTTCGGGAAGATAGATTATCCATCCTTCGAAATCATCTTCTGAAAATCCAGCTCTTTGGAAGGCTTCTGATATGTGGTGAGTGCCTGCAATGAATCTAAGAAATTCAGCATCGATTGTCCTTGCAAGGGAGGTTTTTCGAAAAAATCTACGCTCACAACAGTGCCAAGCAGTCCAAAGTTGAACATCGCTGTGGGCAGCATGTGAACCCATCATCAACCATCTATCAGAAGGCCTAGTCTCTAGAAATTCTTTCAGGATTTGAGATGGTGAAGAATCTGACTTAGACCATGATAAACAGGGAAAAGCGCCCAACTCCATGCATTAACCCAATAAGTTGTTTTTTTTCAAACATCCTATTCTTTTTCATCAAAAAGAGGCATATCATCATCTCTTTTTTTAACTGGAGAATTGGACTTTGTTCGGCTGTTTTCTCTCGATATAATTTTTTCAACCTCTGTAACTATCTTACCAAGTAGTTGAGGGCCCCAACCTCTTAATTTAAGCAAATCATTTCTCTTAGAATTGCTCATAGAAATAACCTGTTGTGGAGTTCTAATTCCTAAATTAGCCAATTCCCTAGCACGAGATCGTCCAATATTTCTGATATTGACAAGGGTTAGCAAATCTTCCTTACAACCATGCCTTGTCCTCTGCCTTAGAATGTCTACTTTCTTGATTACTTCAGATATTTCCGCCATGTGCTCTTGTGAGAAAACATCATCGGCAATCAAAATCTCCTTAGAACCAAGCAAAAGCCAAGAAGCCAAATCTACTCTATGGTGTAAATCACCGGGACTGACATCCAAACTCTTCTCTATAGAACGCATGCTTTCTTCATCATTCCATTTCTCAATCAACCATGCTGACTTTACATTTCCAAGTAACATCTCATCATAAGAAGAATCTGCTAAAAGTTCACTTTCTACAGAATTAGTCTTAAGCCAAAGATTCGAATTTTTTTCCATATCACTATTTTTGGCCCAAAGCGACGAAAAGTCAGGAGTTGTAGCAATTAAATGAAGTAAACCAAAATTTGTTACTTCTCCACTTTTCCTAACTTCTCTTCTTACAGCCCTTCTTAATCCGACCCTCAATAATGATGCTGATAAGGGGTCTAAATAGAGTTGTGTGACCCTTTCTCCCATTAAGGTAGCTTCATATTTCATCGCTGAAAATTCATTCTTATCATCTAAATGCCATGCACCAATATGAGATAACTCCGTGGCTTTTTTAAATCCAAAACTCGGTTCACTAAATGCTGAATTAGATATTTTATTTGTTGGAGAATTATTAGAAGATTGAAATTCTACACCTATGGTTGAATGAGCGATATTTGCCCATACCGGCATATTATCATCCCAATCTTCATCATCATTGATCCCCTCATCTGCACGCTTGTTTGCATATGATTCATCAACTCCTAATCTTCTGATGAACCTTTCATCGACTAACCAATTAAGCATCTCGTCGATTCTTTCATTCAAAATATTCTTGGAAATACTAAATCCTAAGAAAGTAGATTCCAGAAAGTCACCAATATCTCCACGGTGTTGTAGCCCACCGGTAGATATTATTGATAGAAGGTGAGTTCTTAATGCCGGTTCACTAGCCAATTTTGAAGAGATTGACTCTATTTCTCCAAAGAAATATCTTTCACTAACATCATCAGCAATTTCCCAACCATCTGTACCTTTACAGAGTATCCAAGCCTCACCATAATCATCGTATTTTGGACGTCCTGCACGCCCTAACATTTGCCTTACTTCCATCACAGGTAAAGGGCGACTCATTCCATCATTCCATCTTTTCACGTCCCTAACAAGTACCCTTCTTGCAGGAAGATTGACTCCTGCTGCCAAGGTTGGTGTTGCTGTCAAAGCGAGAAGAAGTCCTTTTTTGAAAGCAGATTCGATGGATTTTCTTTGGCTATGTGTCAGGCCAGCATGATGAAAAGCAACACCACCTTTGATGCATTGATGTAACTTTTCTCCCATTGCAGTTTGTGATCTTCCTTCTAGTGATTCTGCAAATTCATTTAGTTTATTCAATTTATCAGGGTCTTCTTTTTCCAAAAGTTTAGCAACTCTCTTTGATAACTTGAGTGCTTCTGATTCTGCACTTCTTCTAGTCCCAACAAAAATTAGTAACTGTCCTTTCTGCATTATTGCATCTTTTAGAACAACCCAAGTCGGTTGAGTCTTTGGACCTTCTAAATCTCTTGGAGGGTTTAGTACATCAGGTGAAGTTGAAACTTCTGATGATTGAACAAGTCTAGGTTCTAGATGTAAATCATGAAATGTACTATATTCAAGCGCCACAGGCCTCCAGTCAGATTGTATCAGGTCTGCATTTAACCAGTTGGCTAAGTCTTGACAATTACCAACCGTTGCTGACAATGCTATCAATTGGGCATCTTTTCTTAGGAATCTGAGTTTTGTAAGATTAATTTCCAATGTTGGTCCTCTAGTTGAATCATTCATCAAATGAAATTCATCTGCAACTACAATTGAAACTCTTGACATAGTTTGAGGTTTGTTTCTAATTATTGAATCGAGTTTTTCTGAGGTACATACTAGTATGTCACATTCTTCAATCTTTTTTGCTTCGGATGATGAATCACCAATTCCTAAACCAACTGTCAAATTTAGCGATTTTGAAATCTCTTTCAAATCTTCGAACTTTTCACTAGCTAAGGCCTTCAGCGGTACAATATAGATCGCTTTTGTGCCAATTTCTTCAACCATTAGTTTCCTAAGAATTGCAATATAGGCGACAAGTGATTTACCACTGGCTGTAGGTATCGCTAAAAGCACATTTCTTCCCTTGAAAATTGAAGGCATGGCTTCAAATTGTGGCGGATGTAACTTACTTATACCCCATTTATCAGTAATGAAATCTATTACAGAATCTGGCAAATCCAGTTCGGAAATATGCTCTTTCCCGGCCGCCATGTTTGTACTGTCGCGCCAACAGTCCAAAAGGACAACGCTTCACAGAGTAATTCCGACACCCATAAGACCCTTCGACTACTCACCTTACAACATGAGCGATGAAATAGACTCTATTATCGAAGACAGACTTTCAGTTTTTGACGATGAACCGGACCTAAATGATTGGGTAGAAGTGATGTGTGGAGCCGCTATGGCTGTTATCGGAATTTTCCACTTAGTTCAACCAGGGGAATTAGTAGACCCTGATATTATGAGATGGTTTGCTGCTGCAGTAGTTGCAGCAGGTGCGGTATGGGCAGGACACGGGCTAAAAGATATGGCTGTAAAGGAAGTTAGACGCTCAATTGCAATCCTAGAACTTTCAGGTAATATACCAGAAGAAGGGCCGAATCATGGATTGATTAGAGACGTATTACTAAATCCTGAAGATTACAAAAGTTTCCTCATTGAAGCATATAACTCTGCATGGGATGATGGAATTATTACTGAAGAAGAATTAAATGAACTAAAATCCTTCCAAAGCGCACTTGGCATCTCTGATAAAGAAGCTGCTGAGATGAATGTAGAGGCTGCAATTAAGTCGGCTGCTAAGGATGGAGATATCAGTGAAAAGGAAGAATCCATGATAAAGAAGATTGCTGAAGAGGCTGACATGGATGGCGAAAGTAAGGTTGAAGAGGCTAAAACTAAGGCAAAAAGCAAGTCTAAGAGTAAGTCGAAAAAGAAGTGATTAAATTCTCTTATCGACCAGAATTGTATTACATTCCCTACACTTATACATGCCTTTAGAAGGCTTTTTCCTTGGAAATTGCTTATCACAAGTACTACATGACCAAATCCACTTAGCGTTCTTCAATCTCAAAAATTCTGTAAATTCTGAACCATGTTTAGCCGCTTTATTTCCAGGCCAAGATTTCTCCATGTATCGAAACCTCTTATCATGCTCTCTAAATCCAAGTGCATGGATATATTCATGATGTAATACAAATGCAGCATAGGCATTCCACCTTTCTTCTAAGAGATGAGGATGAATATTGATCTCTTGTACATCCGAAGGTTTCAGATTGGAGACATCTACTCCTTTCTTCCACCTTGTCACTCCATGCCTTTGTGTTGCGTTAATCCTTAGAACTCCAAGATCTATATTTTCTAATTCCTCTGTATCTATTTCATGCCAAATTTCCATATCTTGCATCAAATCTAGGACAATCGATCTTAATTGTTCTAACTTAATCTTCTGGTCAGGCTTTGGTTTGACCATCGAAATTCCTCAATTCCAACGATGATATGCAGGATGGCCTTCTTTCACTGCCACAAATAATCCCTCACCAGTAGCACAAACTTTTCCATTCGCTTCTAAAAGAAGTTCAATTTCAACTTTATTCCCATCAATAGATTTTACTTGACTGGTTATACAGAGCATAGTATCTGTGGGAGTTGGCCTTCTAAGTTTTACAGAGTAAGAAGCAGTAACAGTACATGGTGGCTCATCTAAATCACCTTCGTCCATCAAAGCAATAGCTGCAGTCCAATTCCCATGACAATCCAGCAAAGTGCCTATAATTCCGCCATTTATCATTCCTGGAAATGCCTGATGATGTTGTTCAGGCATAAATTCGAGATAAAGGCCATTTTCAATCCTCTTACTGATAATCTGTAATCCATCTTTATTGGCTGGACCACAGCCAAAACAAATTGAATTTGGCGCAAACTTTTGTTGTACTCCAATAACTTCCATGATTAGGCTAATACAAGTCCGTCTTTCTTTGTTTGTATTAAGATAGAATAGCATTGTTCATGATGAATGAACTACTCGCCTGTACATGGGTGGCAAGAAGAAGGTCAAGAAGACAAAGATTCGAGTCGCTCACGAATTACCGAAAAGAAGACGTATTGCAATCCAAGAAGCATTGGATGCTCACCAAACAGAAGACCGCCCAGAATGGGATAGAAGTGCTGAATGGGGCAATATAAGACTGTATAGAAAAATCATCAAGCCAGGAACAATAAGAACGATTTCAATGCCACTCTTAGAAGTTGACCTAGGAGACCCATGGCCAATTCCTGTAACAATTATCCATGGTGAAAGACCAGGCCCGACAATAACAATTCTTGGTGGAATACATGGTGATGAATTAACAGGTCCATCTGCATGTACTCACCTTCTATCAAATGCTTTCACTGATATCGGCAAACCACTCAATCCAAAACAGATGGCTGGTACTGTAAGAATAGTACCGGTAGTTAACCTTCCTGGATATCGTTCTAAATCGAGATATTTTCCTGATGGAAGAGACCTAAATCGAAATTTCCCTGGAAATTTTAAAAGTACAACCACCAGACGTGTTGCAGCGCAAGTATGGAAGTACTTACTAAGCGATACTGATGCCATTATTGACTTGCACAGTGCTGCAAAAGGGCGTTCTAATATGCCTCAACTAAGAGCGGATTTGGCTCATGCTGGTTCAAATATTTTAGCTAAAGCATTTGGAATTGAAATTATCCTTGATTCTAAACCTCCTTCTGGTTCTTTGAGAAAAGCAGCTGTTGAGAATGATATTCCATCAATAACTTACGAAGGTGGTGGGGCAAATCTACTAGATAATGAATCTGTAAAGGTTGCAATACATGGAGTTATGAATGTACTGAGGTCTCTAAGAATGATACCTGGTAAGCCACATCGTCCAAGATTCCGTATGCTGGCTAGTGGCTCATTATGGCTTAGAGCAAGTGAAGGAGGATTATTGGATATGTTTGTTACTTCAGGTTCTGTGATGAGAGAGGGTGAAGTAATAGCGACAATTTCAGATCCTGCAACTCCAGGACTTACCGTTGATATTGTAGCACCTGAAGATGGTTTATTGGTGGGTGCTGCAACTAATCCATTTACAGCCAGTGGAATGCCTGTGGCTCACTTTTTACCTGTTTCTAAACACATGAAATTACTTGAAGGACAGATTGATAACAATGGTAATTTCATTGTTTGTGGTTCAGAGGAAGACGCTGTTTGGCGAGAAGAAAAAGATGTTGATGAAGTAAATGTCGAAGGTGAGTGGAGTGGAGGCGGTGTTGATACTGAATGGATGATAGGCCGTTCAAATCAACAAAAACCAAACCCATTCTCGGATGATGAAGAAGCTGGTGCTTAAGATTGATTTAGGAACTTCTTAACTGCTGCCTCAACTTCAGAATCTTCCATATTTCTTCTTTGACTTTTTGCCACCTCAAAAATGTGGGCAACTAAATCATCTTCTGCCTCATATCCATTCTGCTCTAACCACCAAATAATATTCGAACGTCCTGCCATATGGCCGATTCTAATAACTTGCTTTAATCCAAAATCACCGGCTGGAACTCCAGAATAAACCCTATCAGCCAACCAATTATCGCCTTTTCTCATCGCTTTGATTACTGCTGAGGCATGTACTCCTGTTCCTGTTTCAAAAGCATCTTCGCCAAATACTGGGTAATTTCTAGGAAGTGGCACTTCTATGTATTTATTAGCCAATCTAGTATACTCATCAAGATGAGTTAGGTCATTATCGATAACTCCCATTAATTTCAAATTAACTAATGTTTGATCTAATGGAGCATTTCCTGCTCTTTCACCAACTCCTAAAGCAGTCCCATGAATGACATCAGCACCTGCTTCAACCGCTGCGATATTATTTGCAACTCCAAGACCTCTGTCTTGGTGTCCGTGCCAATTTACTTCAATCTCACTTCTCTTGTAACCACCATCTTTGATAACTTCTTCATCTATGAAATTTAATAATTTCTTGACACCATTAGGAGTTACATGCCCACATGTGTCACAAACACAAAGTCTACGAACTCCTAATTCCATTGCTCTTTGATAGATTTTCTTTACATCATCAGGCTTTGATCTAGTGGTGTCTTCTGTGACAAACATAACTTGGACTTCGTTTTCAACCGCATAACTAACTGCCTTTTCCATTGTTGAAATCAATTTATCCATAGTCCAGCCTTCCGTATATTGACGAATTGGGCTAGTTCCTAAGAAAGCGGATGCTTGAATGGGGATTCCGTGCTTGTTTTGCATTTCAACTAGAGGCTCGATGTCATTCATCAATGTTCTAACTGCAGCACCTGGCCTAATTTGATAATCGTTTGAGATGATGTGATTTATCAGAGCATCGATGTGTTCTCTATGGAATGGTCCTGCACCTGGTAGACCAAGGTCGACTTTTTGAATTCCTAATTTCTCCATGTAACTTAACAATTCTATTTTTTGCTCGATAGTTGGATTTCTTGCACTAGGGCTTTGTAGTCCGTCTCTAAGAGTTTCATCATCAAACCAAACACCATGAGGATGATTAGATGGATTTCTGTTGAAATCATACTCGATGGTATTCCAATCATATATCAAAGAACGCTCGTCCATAATAATCACCTTGAGCAAAAATAGATTCGCCCTATGACAAGACAAACCGTAATCATGTTTGAAGTCGTCGATACTCCAAATCACTCTTCTTCTTCACTCAAAGCCTTCATTTTTAGTGCTGCTTCGAATTCTTCACGGTCTATTACGCCATCTTGATTTGTATCCATCTCATCAAAACCTTCATCTTCATCGTCAATCAAATCTGCAGGTAATCTTGCGACGAAAATAATTTCATCACTAAATCCAGATTTACCCTTATTTCTGAGTTCCATAATTCTAGTTCCTTTCGATTTCTTAGATTTTGTCTCTTTGGTTTGATTAGCTCTCAATCTAATCATCATACCTTTCTTAGTCAAAACAAATAAGTTGTCATCAAGATTTGGAATATGCCTTGCTGCAATGATTTCATCATTTTCTTCTTTATCGATATTCATAGTAAAAGCACCTTTAGCGCCAGGATTTGTTTTCCTGTATCCATCGGTTCTTTCCATCAGTTCACCGGTCTCTTTGTCAACTTTTTGAACACCTTCAGCGTCTAGATAAGGAATCTTCTCAGCAGTACCAAGCCTACTTCTCTTAGCCATACCATTCTTTGAGATAGTCAGGATTTGTGTTTCTGTATTATCTGTAGCGATCATTCCAACCACATGGCCTCCATCAGCACCCTTTCTATTACCAGTCTTTATTCCATAAACACCAGCAGAGACTCTACCAGATGCCCTGATTTTTTGGCACGCAAACCGACTTGCAAATCCAGTACTGGAAATCATAACTATATCGGATTGGCCTGTTCCACACCTTACATTGACCAAACTATCACCATCAAGTTTGAATCTTAATGCATATTTTCCATTTCTATTGATTTTAACATATTCCTCTAAACGAGTTTTCTTGATAAGACCCAATTTAGTTGCAAATAATAGATAATTACCTTCAGGGGTTTCAAGAAGTTCTCTAGATATTGGTAGAATAGTGACAATATTTTCATCTTCTCTAAGACTTTCAAGCAAGTTTCTGATATGTCCGCCTCTTGAATGTCTACTTCCCAATGGAGTTTCCCAAGCCTTCAAGCCGTATACTCTTCCTTGATCTGTAAAAATTAGTAATCTGTCTTTGCTGAAACATGTAATGATTAGTTGAGGCGTATCTTCCGCCTTGGTTGCGACACCTTTGAGGCCTTTACCTCCTCTATTTTGAACTCTAAATGATTCTACAGGTAAGTGGCGAATATAATTGTCCTCACTTAGAGTAATTGCAATCGCTCTCTCCTCGATCAGATCCTCTCGGTCCATGGAAAGTGGCATTGGGTCGATGTAAGAGCGCCTTTCATCGCCATGTTTTTCTACCATTTCATTAAGTTCACTTAGTAAAATATCCAATCTCCTAATCCTTGAAGAAATAATATCTTGTAAGTCAGCAATCTTTAGTTGTAATTCAGAATATTCATTTTGGACTTTGTCAACATCAAGACGGCTCAATTGATACAATCTTCTCTCTGCAATTGCTTTAGCTTGTGGTTCGGTGAAATCAAATGCTGCAATCGAACCCATGGTTTCATCGCCACGTAGAACAGACTCAAACTGCTCACGGCTAGCACTCGCTTTACCAACTGCAATTACATCATCAATTCTATCTTGAGCTTTGACAAGACCTTCTAGAATATGAGCACGAGATTGTGCCTTAGCCAATTCAAATTCTGCACGCCTCTCAATGACCGACTCTCTATGCTCTACATAGGTATGAAGAATAACTGGTAACGTTAGTAGAACAGGCCTTCCATCTAGAATTCCCATCATATTTGCAGAATAAGATTCTTGTAAACGACTAGACTTGTATAATTGGTTCAATACTGCATGAGGGTCAGCATTATTCTTGACTTCAATTACAACTCTAATTCCTTCCTTGGAAGATTCATCTCTAATGTCTCTAATTCCTACAACTGTTCCTTTACTAACCAAATCAGCGATATGGACTAGCATATCTGCTTTTTTGACTTGATATGGGATTTCATGGACAATGATTCTCTTTCCTTTCTGGTCATCTAGGACATCACACTTTGAACGGACATGGAATCTTCCTTTACCTGTTGAATACATATCATATATTCCATCAACGCCATGAATTCCTGCGCCGGTAGGGAAATCAGGACCTTGTACATGCTCCATGTAATTTTCTATAGAAATACTTGGCATCTTGTTTTCATCGACTCCTTCTTCGATAATCGTCTTGACGTGCAGATCAATTGCACCTGCAACCTCAGTCAAGTTATGTGGTGGAATTCTAGTTGCCATTCCCACAGCAATACCATCACTTCCATTCAAAATCAAATTTGGAAGTCGTGAAGGAAGAACTGTTGGTTCTTGTTCAGAGTCATCAAAATTAGGCTGGAAATCAACGGTTTTCTTATCAATATCTTCGAGCATATGTTTGGAAATTCTATCCAATCGACTTTCAGTATATCTCATAGCAGCAGGTGGGTCGCCATCTATGGAACCGAAATTTCCTTGTCCGTCTACCAAAGGATACCTAAGTGAGAAATCTTGAGCCATTCTAACCATTGTATCATAGATTGATTGATCACCGTGAGGGTGATATTTACCCATGACTTCACCAACTGAACGTGCAGATTTACTGAATTTCTTATCAGCTGTGTGCCCGCCTTCGTGCATTCCGTAAAGCACTCTTCTGTGAACTGGTTTTAGACCATCTCTAGCATCGGGCAATGCTCTTCCAATTATCACAGACATTGCATAATTAATGTAAGAGTTCTTCATTTCCTCTTCCAGTGGTTGATTCAAAATATTTCCTTGAGGAACTATTTCCTCATCGGCCTCGTTGCTATCCATATTTTCTTCTTCAGATGTCAAGGTTGGTCACCTCCTTAGCGTACTTCTCGATAAATGCCCTTCTGTCAGGGACATCTTCTCCCATTAGAATTTCAAATAATCGGTCTGATTCTTCTGCATCCCTAATTGTTACTTTTAGCATAGTTCTTGTTTCTGGATTCATTGTAGTATCCCATAATTGATCTGGATTCATTTCACCAAGACCCTTGTATCTTTGCACGCCTATTTTTGTTGAAGGATTACCTGCCCTCAATTCCTCAATAATCGTATCTCTTTCCTCATCACTAAATGCATACTTGTTAACTCTGCCCTTTGAAAGTTGGTATAGCGGTGGTTGGGCGATGTATACGTGCCCTTCGGAAATAGCTGGCCTCATGAAACGCCAAATAAATGTCAACATCAATGTTCTAATGTGAGCGCCATCGACGTCAGCGTCAGTCATGATTATAATTTTTGAATATCTTAACTTTTCAGGATTAAATGAGCCTTCATCATCAGGGTTATTGCCAACTCCTGCACCTAATGCTCTGATCATTGTTTGAATTTCTTGATTTTGAAATACCTTGACAATGTTTCTCTTTTGTCTTTCAACGTTCAGAATTTTTCCTCTAAGAGGCAAAATCGCTTGTATTCTACGGTCTCTACCGGTCTTGGCTGAACCACCCGCTGAATCACCTTCCACTAGGTATACTTCGCATTCCGAAGGATCTCTTGATTGACAATCAGCAAGTTTACCAGGCAATCCGCCGCCTTCAAGAACTCCTTTTCTTCTAGTTAATTCTCTTGCCTTTTGTGCAGCTTTTCTGGCTTTTGAAGCAAGTAGTGCTTTTTCTATGACGATTTTGGCAACAGAAGGATTCTCTTCGAAGAACTCGCCTAATTTCTCGTACACAACTGTCTGAACTATACCCGTAACTTCGCTACTGACGAGTTTGTCTTTGGTCTGAGATGAAAAAGAAGGGTCCGGGTGCTTTACGCTTACAATTGCAGTAAGTCCTTCTCTGACGTCATCTCCTGACAAACTTTCACCCTTGAGTAAGTTCTTTTTCTTAGCATATGAGTTTAGACTGCTAGTTAGTGCAGTCCTAAGCCCGGACATGTGAGTTCCTCCATCCTTGTTACGAATGATATTGGTGTAACATCTAATAGATTCACTAAATGCACTTGACCATTGTAAAGCAAGGTCTACAGTGACTGTTCCAATCTCTAATTCTTTACCACCTGAAATAACAATTACTTCTTGGTGCATTGCTTCCCTGGAGATGTTTAATTGAGATACGAATTCACTAATACCTCCCTCATATAGGTGTTTACTAGTATATTCTTCTTCGCCTCTTTCATCTGAAATAACAATCTCAAGACCTGCATTAAGGAATGCTGTTTCTTTTAGCCTAGTATCGATTTGTTCAAATTCAAATTCTATCACATCGGTGAAAATAGTAAGATCCGGTTTGAAAGAAATTATTGTTCCGGTATCGTCGCAGTCTCCAATTATTTCCAGTGGAGAATCTGGAACTCCTGCATAGTATCTTTGATAGTGAATTTTACCATCTCTGTGAATAGTCACATCCATCCACTCAGAAACAGCGTTTACTGCAGAAACACCTACTCCGTGTAGACCTCCTGATACTTTGTAAGAACTATTGTCGAACTTACCTCCGGCGTGTAGTTTAGTCATGATTACTTCTGCAGCTGAAACTCCGAATTCTTCATGCACCCCTACTGGGATTCCACGGCCGAAGTCTCTAACAGAAAGAGTGCCGTCTGATTTCAATGTGACTTCTATCTTGTTATTGTAACCTGCAAGATGTTCGTCTACCGAGTTATCGACTACTTCCCAAATACAGTGGTGTAAAGCGGAGCCGTCGTGCGGATCTCCAATGTACATTCCGGGTCTTTTCCTCACCGCTTCTAGTCCTTCCAGCACTTGGATGCTAGATGCGCCATAATCATCACTCATTTCATTCACTCCAATCAGGGTCATTCAAATTCTAAAATCACTGAATTTAACATTGTAGAATTGGTAGATTTTTAACTAATTTTTGCTTCCAACAGATGCGCCTCAAATCGCCTGCTGTGCCTTGATTATCTACCTGTCACTCCCCTACCATTAACAACCATCCGTGAAGGTGTTTAAAGGTAGTGGAAAACGAACACCGAATAAGGCATATTGTAGACCAATTTTGCTTGTTCAAAATGTGCCTTTTTGATAAAAAATGAAAATATGAGAAATCATCTTTCATCCGTGAGCGTTAATAACACTCCCTATTTGGACGGAATATGGCAGAGCCGAAAATATGCGTATCTCTCGAAGGGATTTCCGTAGATGAGATGATTGACGAAGCAAATAGAGCCAATATTGCTGGTGCTGATTATGTCGAAGTTCGCTTTGACAAATTATACCTTATCAAACCCGAACCAACTGTTACTGAAAATGAAGATGGTGAAAAAATAAGTAAAATGTCTCCAGAAAAAGAGTGGTCTGTTAAAGACTTCAAAGAAATTGATATAGAAAAATCCATTGAATCTCTAAAGGAAGGAATCCCTGTCCCTGTTATCTTCACAGTTAGACCTGTCAGAGAAGGTGGATTCTTTGCTGGAACAGAAAAGCAAAGGCTCGCAATACTGGAAAAGGCAATCGATTCAAAAGTTAGTTTTGTTGACCTAGAACTATCAATAGGTGATAAAGAAAGAGATAAACTTTCTACTAAGGCCAAAGACTCTGATTGTAAGATAATCGCATCATATCACGACTCAAGTTCGACACCTAATGCTGAAGA
>MDTC01077060.1_pt1 | contig 25596 bp, 26 predicted proteins | sample 811181 | NCBI WGS metagenome assembly MDTC01 (sample SAMN05326644, study PRJNA326480) | marine metagenome | isolation source: seawater | place: Pacific Ocean: North | collected 2011
TAAATCACAAAAGTTTCCAAAGTTTTTTATACTTTCCATTACTATGTTAATCTTCTGTTAAGTATCGGCTTGAAATGTATATTAAGAAGGAATTAACTACTTTTGTTTAAACAAAAAATTATTATGAAAGTTTTATTTTTCACTTTTTTAACATGTCTTAGTCTTGGTCTAGTTGCTCAGGACAATGGGCTAAATTTAGCAATTGAGGGTGGTGCTCAAATTGATTTTACTGAGGAAACAGTTGATTATGGAACCATTACCAAAGGTTCCGACGGAAACCGCGAATTTGTTTTTACAAATTCAGGTAACGAACCATTAATCATTTCTAGTTGTAAAGGTTCTTGTGGTTGTACGGTACCTAAATGTCCAACTGAGCCGGTACTACCCGGTGAGACTGCTAAGATCAAAGTAAAGTATGATACCAATAGATTAGGTAAATTTACCAAGTCCGTAACGGTTACTTCTAACGCAGGTGCTTCGGTTAAAACAGTTAAAATTACGGGTAATGTTATTGCAACTGCGCCAGAGCAATCACCAGAGTAAATTTCAAAACGTCATATTATTTGACGTTTATATTTAAAATGACACCAAGAGCTCCTAAAGGAGCTCTTGGTGTTTAAGATACTTGCCGCAAAAATAATCGCCAAGTATTTTAGCTTGTTAAGCATTAAACATCGAAACTTTACCGGACATCCGGTACTAGTATAAAACTGGGTATTTTGCTGGATTACTTTCATGCATAAGCATGTAGATGGTTTCAAAAACTTCTTCAGCATTTGGTTTGCTAAAGTAATCTCCATCAGTTCCGTATGCTCCACGGTGAGCTTTTGCGGATATTGTAGTAGGTGCTGAGTCCAGGTATTGATAGGCGTCTTGTTCTTCCAACACTTTTTGCATCATGTAAGCACTTGCACCACCTGGGACATCCTCATCAAAAAATACAACGCGATTGGTCTTTTTTACAGATTTGACGATATGATGATGCACATCAAATGGCAACAGACTTTGCACATCAATCAATTCAACACTTATGCCTTGTTCCTCTAATTGTGCTATTGCTTTTTCAGCAATTCGCACACACGAACCATAGGTGACAAGCGTAAGATCATCGCCCGTTTGTAGCGTTTCAGGCACACCTAAGGGCAGACAAAAGTCAGCTAGATTATCCGGCATTGTTTCTTTGAGTCGATATCCATTGAGGCATTCAATGATAAGGGCAGGTTCATCGCTTAATAGCATGGTATTGTAAAAACCAGCAGCTTGAGTCATATTTCTTGGCACAAGTATATTGATTCCTCTTAGCGAATTGATAATCATTCCCATGGGAGATCCTGTATGCCAAATTCCTTCTAAACGATGCCCTCTGCTTCGAATGATTAACGGGCAACGTTGAATTCCATTTGTTCTATATGTTAGAGATGCTACGTCATCACTCAGTGGTTGCAATCCGTAAATTAGATAATCTAAGTATTGTATTTCTGCAATTGGTCGAAGACCTCTCATGGCCATACCAATAGCTTGACCCATGATGGTAAGTTCTCGAATTCCAGTGTCAAAAACTCGTCCAAGTCCATATTTATCTTGCAAGCCTGCAAATCCTTGATTAACGTCTCCAATTTTTCCCACATCTTCCCCGAAAGCAATCACTCTAGGATCTCGATCAAGCATCAAATCAAATGCCTTATTTAAAATTTCAAAACCATTTTTTTCTACACTGTTTGCAGAAAATTCAGCTTTTACTTCTTCTACCTTTAGGGCAGCATAAGGCGTTTCGCTGTATAAGTGCGTGTTGAATTTTATTTGTGCTTCAGCTTCAAATTGCTGCAACCAGTTTCGCAGTTCATTTTTTGCAGCATGATTCTCCTTACCAACAATTCTGAGTACACGCTTAGCACTTTCTATAAGGTCTTTATTAACCGGATTGTATGCACCCTTTAAATCTTTAACGGCAAGTTCAATTTTGGCATTTAATGGTGAGGTTTGTAGCAAATTAACATACAAGGCTTGTAATTCATTAATCTTTGCTTTTATGGGTTTATTGAACTCACTCCAAGCGGCTTTTTTACTTGTTAAAACATATTGCTGAGCGTCTTTCTCTATTTGATCCAAGACGGCCGCATTTGCCAAGTTATTGTCTTCAATCCAACCCCGCATTTTCTTTATACAATCAAAGTCAATCTCCCATTGCAAGCGCTCTTTAGACTTGTATCTTTCATGAGAACCTGAGGTGCTATGTCCTTGGGGTTGGGTAACATCAGTAATATGGAATAATGCAGGGATTTGCTTCTCACGAACAAGTTTAATACCTTCTTCATAAACAGCACAAAGTTCTGCATAATCATAGGCCTTTGCCTTAAAGATATACATTCCATTTCCGTTATCATCCAATCTAAAACCCTCTAAAACTTCCGAGATGTTTTCCTTAGTGGTTTGATATTTCTTAGGAACAGAAATCCCGTATCCATCATCAAAAACGGTAAATGCTAAAGGTATCTTGAGCACACATGCTGCATTGATACTCTCCCAGAAATGTCCTTCAGAAGTACTCGCATCGCCAATAGTAGCAAAACATACTTCATTTCCCCCATTGGAGAAAGGATTTTCATTTTGGAGTTCTTTGTTATTTCTGTAAAATTTAGAGGCTAAAGCTAAACCTATCGCTCTAGGCATCTGACCGGCCGTGCAGGAAATATCTGCAGCGGTATTGTATAAATCCTTACTTGCTAACCATTCACCCTGTTTGTCAATAAGCGGTGAAGCAAAGTGGCCATTCATTTGCCTACCATTACTGCATGGATCTGCTCCCGGTTGTGAATCTGCATACAATTGCGCATAAAACTGTTGCACATTAATTAGGTCTTTCGTAAACATAAAGGTTTGATCTCGATAATAACCTGATCGAAAATCTCCCTTAAAAAAACTCTTGGCTAAAGCGATTTGCGCCAACTCTTTACCATCTCCAAAAATCCCAAACTTTGCTTTTCCCGTAAGCACTTCTTTTCGACCCATCAAACTGGCTTCTCTGCTCACCACTGCCAGGCGATAATCATCCAAGACTATTTGGATGTAGTCTTGCTCAACAGTCCCTTTTGTATTTTTGGTTTTTGCAGCCATGATTACTTCTTTGAATATTTGATTTTGCTTTTGCAAATATACAAATTGCAATGTGAAAATGAGCGTTAAATGCATGTTAAAGGTTTGGGATGTTCCAGTTTTATTACTTACTTTTACTTTCCAAAACCAAAAACTATGAAGCATTTATTCCTGTTATTTATCACAAGTTTTACCTTAGGTAATATACTTTTTGCACAGAGTGGGGCACAAATAACTTTCTCTGAGGAGAAACATAGTTTTGGGGATATTGACGAAGGTCCTAAGGTAAACCATGAGTTTACATTTATAAATACTGGAACAGAACCCTTAGTTTTAAGCAATGTAAAAGCATCATGCGGATGTACAACACCCTCTTGGCCTAAAGAACCAATTTTACCAGGACAAGAAGGCAGTATTATGGTCACTTATAATACAGCTAGACGAATTGGGGCATTCAATAAATCGATTACGATTACTTCCAATTCAAATGAAACAACCAAGGTGCTGTATATCTCAGGAAAAGTAAATGCGGTACTGGAAGAAGAAACGACGCCTATTAAACAACCCTTAATGATGGCACCTAATAATTAGTATTTTGTTCAAAGAAATTTGGAAGTCCCGATGCTGTCGGGACTTTTTTTATATTTGCAATTATGAGTATTAACACAAACAAAGCACCCAAACCAGTAGGATCCTATCCTCATGCTAAAAGAGCAGGTGATTTACTATTTCTTTCAGGGATAGGTCCTCGTTCTACCGAAGGAGACCATTCTGCTGTCCCTGGCTTGGAGACTGATAAGCATGGTAATTTCATAAATTTTAATTTTGAAGCTCAATGCCATTCGGTTTTTCAAAATGTAAGAGCAGTGCTTGAAGCTAGCGGTGCCGACTGGATGGATTTGACAGATGTCACTGTGTTTTTAACTGATATGAAGCGAGATTTCCAAACCTACAATAGAATTTACGCGGAATATTTTAGAGATAATCAACCATGCCGCACTACCTGCGAAATAAAAAGTTTACCTACGCCGATTGCCATTGAATTGAAGTGCATTGCGTTTTTAGGTAAGAAATAGGCCTTAAATTAAAATAGGGGAGGGTCAATAAATATTCTGACATTGCCTTCCTGGTCTTTGGAGGTTTCTTTGAATTGCTCATAGAGTTCAGGACGATCATAAATTACGAAGTAATTAAACGGATCATTAATCAAACTACTCTTTATTTTACTGTATGGATCTCCTGCATAAGAGTTATACAAGCCCATTTTGACATCATATTCTTTATAGTACTTTTGAGCGATACCTCTAAACAGTTTTTCGACGTATTCTGGTTCCCCAGCGGTTTTCCAAGTATAGAGTAACTGATCGGTCAGTTTTAAACTGGCAAGCACTTTAAAAATTCCTTTGGGATTATCTAGTTCAAAAGAGAAATAATCTCCCCAATTTACTGCAATACAAGCAGCTTTCATGGCCCCTTTTTCATCCGTAATCATATATGCTCCCGAACTCTTAGAGTAGGAAATGATACGCTCGTAGAAATGATAGAATTCTTCAAAAGAGGGATACTGATTAAACATATAATCTCCACGATGTTCTTGACTCAGCTTATATAAGTCGCGAATTTTATCCTTGTCATGAGTGATCTCTACCAATTGTTTACGATATTTCGTTCTACCGTATAACAGCGATAAATGAGAATTACTTGTTACGGGCCAAATGTCCCAATGTTTATCATAATGCTCAGCTAGTTTTTTTAAGGCTCGATTAATTCTTTCGTTTGCTTTGCCCATAGCTGCGTAAACGAAGTGCACCTTATTTTGGTTAACTAGATCCAGTAAAATGGTAAACATGGTTGAAAAAATACCCGTTCTTCTGTATATTTTTTGACCATTCCTTAGCCCCTCGCTGATACGAAGCATGTTGTAATAATAGCCTTTAAACCTTTCTATTCCTTTTTTCCCATCCGTAAATTCGAACTCATTAGCATGAACGTAGCCCGCTAACTTGTAAGGACATAGTCCGTTTTCATCCTTTTTATTCTCATCTACATCTAATGCCAATACAACAATAGCATTATCGTTAATAGATTCTAATGAAGCAGGTACATCATGAAAATAAACCTGGAAATTTAGTTTACCTTCTTTGCCTTTATCGTCTTGATGCTTTTCTGGAACTGATATTACTTCTCGACATTCAGAAAAGAAATAGTCCAAGTTCCCTTTTAATCCGAATAAATGAAACAGCTTATCGGCAGAATGTAGATATTTTATTGGGAAAGCAAACAAAGCTAAGCGGCCATTAAAACGGTCAAGACAATCTATTTGTATGGTTTTGTAGTTTAAGGTTCCCTTATCATCTATAGAAATACTATCATCAGAGTTGTGAATATTATCTTCAAAAAAGTAGTGATAAGTTCTATGCTTCATGGGTATTTTTTGATATTAAGGAGGAATGTAAATGACTAGATAAGTCCTAGATTTTTACCTAGTTTCTTGAAAGTAGCCACTATGTATTCTAAGTGCTCTGGTTCATGTGTTGCCATATAACTAGTCCGTAACATTTGCATTCCTGGAGGTGTTGCTGGTGAAATAAAGGCATTTACAAACACCCCTTCATCATAGAGCATTCTCCAAATTTTAAATGTCTTATCATCATCTCCAATAATGACTGGAACTATTGCGGTTTCTCCATCAACAACTTGAAAACCTGAATCTTTTAACCCTTGTCTTACAAATTCAGTATTCGCGCGAACCTTCGCCGGAAGTTCTGGGTTTGCTTTTAATACCTCTAAGGCAGCAATAGAGCTAGCAACAGAGGCTGGGGTTGGGGATGCGCTAAAGATTAAGGCAGGTGATTTATGTTTTAAATAGTTGATTACTTTTTCATCGCCAACTACAAATCCTCCGATAGATGCAAGGGTCTTACTGAACGTACAAATCATTAGATCTACATCATCCTCTACACCAAAATGGTGAGCGGTACCCTTCCCTCCTGGACCAATCACGCCAAATGCATGTGCATCATCCACGACTACATTGGCATTATATTTTTTACCAAGTGCGGCTATGTCATCTAAGGATACAACAGACCCAAAGGTACTAAATACCCCATCCGTTGCAATCAACTTGCCTTCCTCTAAAGGTAATTTAGAAAGTCGTTTTTCCAAATCTTCCATGTCGTTGTGCCTGTAGCGCACTACATTTATGTTTAAACTTGCGGCTAACATGTTTCCAGCAACTATACTAGCATGATTATCACGATCGGACAAAATGTGTTCACCTCTTCCAACCAAAGGAGCAATAACACCCTGGCCTGCTTGGAAGCCTGTGCTGAATAAAAGGGCAGATTCTTTACCTAAAAACTTAGCGATCTTATCTTCCATTTCCACATGTAAATCAATTGTTCCAGTCAAAAATCTAGAACCAGAACAAGAGGTTCCATACTTTTCAATTGCCTTTATTGCCGCTTCTTTGACATGAGGGTGTGTGGTTAAACCTAAGTAATTATTAGATCCGGCCATCACTACTTTCTTGCCTTCCATAGTCACCACGGGACCTTCGCTATCTTGAATTTCTCGGAAATAGGGATAAACTCCCTGATTTTTAACTTCTTCCGAACGGTTGTAAGCCTTACATTTATCTAGAATTTGCATTTTAAAGCGTTTAAATTTAAAGTAAAGTTACTTTTTTCTTATCATTGCCTAGCTAATTCTAAAATATTTATGTCCAATAAGCTTAAAATAGTACTAACTGGTGGAAATGGGTTCTTGGGCAGCCATCTTGTCGATCGTCTGCTTTTGGAGTCTATAGAAATTCATTGTATTGTTCGTCCGACTAGTAATTTGAAATGGTTAGAAGGTAAGGATGTAAAAATACATACTTGCGGATTAACAGATGTCGATGCGCTGATTAAAGTATTTGACAAAGCGGATTATATCTTTCATTTGGCGGGTACTGTTGCAGCACTCAAGTATGAAGATTATTACTACGGAAACGTCGAGTTAACCAAAAATATATTAGAAGCTGCACTTGTGCGAAAGGCTACAATTAAAAAAATTGTGGTTACCAGCAGTCTTGCGGTAGGCGGGCCATGCACTAAAGATACTCCACTAGATGAGTCTGGTCCATTTAATGCAGTTTCTCTTTATGGCAAAGCTAAGGTGGCACAGGAGAAGGTTTGTGCACAATATTTTGCTCGACTGCCCATTACCATTGCAAGACCTTCGGTTATTAGCGGAAGCAGAGAGGTTGAGTTGTTTGAATTTATCAAAACGGTTGAACATGGGCTGGTTCCCTTAGTCGGTTTTAATGATAAGTATTTGAGTATTATAAATGTAAAGGATTTAGTAGAGGCATTTTATCAAATGGCCTTGGTTGAGAAAACGAATGGACAGGCCTATTATTTAAGTGCAGAGGAATTGGTTTCGTGGAAAGAATTGGGGAAAATATGTGCCAATAAATTGGGCAAGAACCCGGTGTATTTGCGTTTACCTCATTTTCTTATTCGTCTAGCGGGGAAAATGGCTGGATTTTTCGGAAAGCTGCAGGGTAAAGCTCCCACTTTCGATTATGAAAAAGCAAAAGAAGGAGTTCAGGAAGCCTGGATTTGTAGAGTTGATAAGGCAAAAAAAGATTTTGGGTTTAAGCAGACAGTATTAATAAAGGATGGTGTGGAGGATGCGATAGACTGGTACAAAAAGAATAAATGGCTGTAATAGTATTCTTTTTAGTAGCGAGTTTCTTATTTTTATTTCATTGCAATCATTCCTCTAACAATTTGTATACTCCACAAATAGTTTAGTAAACTTTATATCTACTCATAGATTATAAAACGGATTATTGTCTTGGTGGTTCAATCCATTTGAACCAACTTATTTTTCAAAAGGAATTGAACGCCCTCCTGTCATTTTTTAATTAAGTCTTCATAAATTTTTTAGTAAACGCATATTCCTTACGTTTAGCTTTAGTATTTTTGTGCTATGAGTATTTCTGTAATAATGATTTTAGCCCTTATTGGGGGAGTTTCCTTGGGTCTTGGCTTTATGTATATGCATGCTAAGGCAGACCACGCAGGTGTCAAGGGGCAGCTTGATCAACTTACCGAGCAAAATACGACACTAAATCAAAAATTAGAAACAGCTCAATTGACAATTAACGAGTTAAACAATCAATTGGCAGGTGCAGAAAAGGATGTAGAACATTTAGCAGAAAAGCTGAAATCTCAATTGGAAAATCAATTGGAACAACAAGAAAAAATGGAACTTCAATTTGCTAGTGTAGCAAGTAAAATATTGGCAGATAACAGTCAAAAATTTTCTGAACAGAACAAAGAATCCATGCAACACATCTTAAATCCATTGAAGGAGAAGATTAGCGAGTTTGAAAAAAGAGTGGAATCGACGAATAAGGAAAGTATTGATATGCATGCGACCCTCCGACAGCAAATTTCTGGTCTAAGAGAGTTGAATGAGCAAATGAGTAAAGAAGCTTTGAATTTAACCAAAGCGCTAAAGGGAGATAGTAAGATACAAGGGAACTGGGGGGAGTTGGTCCTGGAGCGTGTGCTAGAGAAGTCTGGATTGGAAAAGGGACGAGAATATGAGGTACAGCAAAGTTTTACGCTAGAGGATGGCTCGAGGGTTTTGCCGGATGTGATTATAAACCTGCCTGATGGTAAGAAGATGATTGTAGATAGTAAAGTTAGCTTAACTGCATATGAGCAATATGTAAATAGCGAAGAGGAAGAACAACAAGCAGTTTTTCTTAAGGCGCATATTGAGTCAATAAAGAAGCATGTGGAAGGACTCGGAAATCATAATTATCATGATTTGTATCAAATAGAAAGTCCTGATTTTGTACTTATGTTTATTCCTATTGAACCTGCATTTGCTATTGCGGTCAATCAGGACAATCAGCTATACAATAAGGCTTTTGATAAAAATATTGTGATTGTGACACCAAGTACATTACTCGCTACCCTGCGAACTATCGACACCATGTGGAGTAACGATAAGCAGCAAAGAAATGCTCTGGTTATTGCTCAAGAATCTGGTAAACTATATGACCAGTTCACCAATTTAATTGAGGATTTGGTTAAAGTGGGCAATCAGCTAGGTACCGTGCAACGGAGCTATGAATCTTCCATGAAAAAGCTTACCGGTAAGGGGAATCTGATCAGTAAAGTTGAAAAACTTAAAAAGTTGGGTGCCAAAGCCAACAAGAGTCTTCCCGACAATATAGTGGATCGAGCAGAGGACTAAGTAGAATTTACAAATCCGAAATGTTAATTGTTGATATACGTATATATACGTATAAGTTACGCTTAGGTGTAAAAGTGGACATACATTTGCATTACAATAAATTTTTATATATTAAATCAAAAACTATGAATATGTTAAGAAATCAAGTACAGTTAATTGGTAGAATTGGATCAGAAACTGAGTTAAAAACATTGGATAGCGGCAATAACTTGCTCAATTTATCAATAGCTACCAATGAGTTTTACAAAGATAAAGATGGAGTCAAACAAGAGAAAACGGAATGGCATCGTATTGTTGCTTGGGGTAAAACCGCTGAAATCATGAATAACTTAATTGGCAAGGGAGATGAGATAGCAATTGAAGGAAAGTTAACTCATCGGAGCTATGAAAAAGATGGAGAAACACGATATTCCACTGAGGTTGTGGTCAATGAATTTTTATTGCTTAATAGTGTTAATCAAAAGTGATTGATTAAGGTTTTGGCGCTGTATCAACGCTTCCCCCTCTGCTTCGTGCAGTGTCAAAACTATTTCATTATTCCAAAGCGCTCTTCAATTGCTTTCTTCCGATAAGCGAATATTTCAGCCAGTTGCCTTTTAATAAATACGACATTAGCGATATCACCCAATATTCCTAAAGGCGCTTGGTAATCTATTATATCGAGCATTTCTACCCCACCAGGAATTTTTTTAATATGGTGTTGGTGATGCCACATCGAATAAGGTCCTACTCGTTGCTCATCTACAAAATATTCTCCAGTTTTCACATGTGTAATTTCAGTTACCCAAGTCATTTTTATCCCTAGGACAGGGCTTACTCTGTATTGTATAAGCATGCCAGGGTACATTTTTTCAGGAGAATTTCCAATAATTTCAAAACCCATATAGTCTGGGGTTATCTCTTTTAAGTTTTTGGGAGATGAAATAAAATCCCAAACGCTTTCTATATCTGTAGGGATTCGCTGTGTTGTTTTTAAAGTGTATACTGACATACAAAGTTTAACCCATTTAAGAATAAAATTGTTCGATAATTCATACCAATCATCTTTTAATCAAGCAAAGTATAATTATTTCTGAATGCTTGAATGAATGCTGCTCCCAGATTTTGATGCGGTGGCACGTATTCAATCATTTTTTGGTAAGCATAGGTTCCTTCTTGGAAGGAGCTAGAAAATTGTTCCCAAAATTTATCCCATTGGATAGTTTCTTCTAATTTAACTTGTTTGGTGATAGCCAATAAAAGGGGGTTGTTAACGGTATAGGTGCCAATTTGTTTGGTTGATATAATATGCGCAAAAGGGGATTGATTTAAAATTTCATAAACGCTGTGATATCCCCCACAGGACCCAAGAAAAACAATTCTTGTTTCATCTCGAAGAAAGCTTAGGCTGCGCGGAACGTAAAAACTGTGTCCTCTATGAACTAAAACTTCAATATCAGCTCCGTCTTCATCAAGCAATTGCTGAATTAGTTTTTGTCCCTCATAATCATATTGAGGCTTATTTACTAAAATTTGAATGGGACTTGGATGCACACTACTAATGCGGACAAACTCTTGATAATCTTGAATATCCCAATCATTTCTGCTCCACAAACGCATAAAAGTTTGATAAGATGTTTTACCGTCTTCATCATCGTAGAAGCAATGCACTTGGGTGTGTAAACTATCATTTCCCAATAAATCTTCCTTACTTATTTCCTTAATCGATGGAACTTCCAATTGATTGGTATATGTGAGATATTCATTCCTATAGGTGCTAGTTTTGTTTTCATAAAGTTTCATTAACAATGAATATACAAGTTTCAATTCTTCATCCTTCGCTTGCGTGAAGTTAGTCAGAAGACTTTTTTCTATTTGATAGAGGGTGAGGCTATCGGTAATGCTTCCAAGAGCATCTGCTACACTCACGGCTTCTTTCAAAAGACTTTTTTCGTCGCCAAGGTTTACAAATTTACCAAGCAAATCTTCTCTGTTTATGTCAGACATTTGAGCCAGCAAATCTGTTAACTTACCATAAGAGATACACATTTTTATAAATGTTCTATACTGGTTGAACTGCACACTTTCTAATAACTCAAATGTATTGATTTTTTCTTCCTGTATTTTTTCTAATAAGTTTTTAAACATGCCATTAAATGATGACGTGAATATTTCTTCCTCGCTATATGTTATTATATGGTACAACTCTTTAGCTGAATATTTGGATATTGACGAAAATCGCTGCTCATCATTATGATTCTCAAAGAGAGCGTTAATGAACCTGGTTTTTCTTGTGCAAATAGTTTTTAGCAACTTATCGATAGATTGTTTGGCTAGAATGTTTGGTCTTGGGGCTAATTCAATAAGCTTTAAAAAAAAATGCTCGCTGTTAAGTTTAGCAATATTATTAGCCTCTTCTATGCTAATATTTCCATCAGCTATACTTTGTAGCAAGCTAAGGGCATTACTCGAACTTCCAGTTTGATTAAAAATGTATAGAATCAGGCTATCGGTCTTATTTTCTGATATTCTAAGCTCCTGGTAAATTGCATGTCGTCCAATAAAGTATTGCTTTGAGCTGATTGGGTCGATATGGAGAATGGTACTTAAAAGCGCTGGAGCGTATGAAGCTGATGCAAAAAGGGAGTAATTTTTTAAAACGATTTGTGGGTTAATTTGGGCTTCCAATTCTAAAAATTGTTGAGCTTCCTTTGTTGTGTAGATATAAGGGAGTATCGTATAGGCTCCAGACGGATTGGCTTTAAAAAAGTATGCACTTTTATTAAGGCCTAATTCCATTAAATATATTTCTAAAAATTTATAGGATAGCGCTTTGCTTGAGTTTAGTGATGAAGTTTTTTTGAAGTTTACCAAACTGAAATAAATTCCCAACTGAATTTGTTTTCTTGCATCACCACTTAATGCTTGCTTTAACAGTATTTCTTGAAGTTTATCTACCTGCTCAAAAAATACCTCACTATTTTCATAGTTAGCCAGTTTTTGGTCTTCAGTACCATCTAACAAATCGATACGCCTCTGTTGAAAATCTATGAATGATTGGGCCGGTAAAGCATAAAAGCTAAATAAGAAAACTAGAAAAAATATAAGACAGCGCATACGATTCCTGTAAATATAAGGATTTAAGCTTTAGCTAAAGTGAAGCCAAAAGTAGTCCCTTTATCTATTGTGCTGCGAACGTGAATACTTTGTTCATGCGCGTCAATTATATGCTTGCAAATAGACAATCCAAGCCCATTACCTCCATCATATCTGGAACGATGAGAGTCGATCCGGTAAAACCTTTCAAATAATCGGGGCAAGTGCTCAGACTCTATACCCGGTCCTTCATCCGTAACTTCAAGTAAAATTTGATTTCCTACAGAAGAGATTCCAACTAAAAGATGGCCATCATCTTTTCCATATTTGATTGCGTTGATAACTAAATTATTCAATACTGTTTCAATCTGCCTTTTGTCTGCAAATACCATCTTGCTTTTTGGGTTGCCTTCCTTTTGCTTCAATTGAATATCTTTAACTTGAGCAGACATCTCGTGAGCCTCAAAGACATCCCCAACTAATTGGACGATATCAAATTTTTCTTGCTCCAATTTTAAGTTGCCCGTTTCATTTTTAGCAATCATCAAGAGATTATCTACAATACTTGATAATCGATCTAAATTCTTAGAGGCTTTTTTAAGGTAACTTGTATTGACCTTTGGATTTTCTAAGGCTCCATTTAGAAGGGTTTCTATGTATCCTTGGGTGTTGAAAATAGGAGTTTTTAACTCATGGCTTACATCCCCAAGAAATTCCCTTCTGTATTGACTCATACGCTTTAGTTCTTCAATTTCGGAAGCTTTAGATAAGCTAAAATTTTTAAGTTGTTCTTCAACTTCGCTCAAAGGGTCATCCGTTTGAAACAAAACTTCACTATTCTCTCCAGACTTTAAATGCTGAATATGTTTATAGATTAATTTAATCCTCCCAAAAATATAGGTATCCACTAATGAATAGATGGTCCAGTAAGATATACCGAAGCAAAACACAACTAACAGAAGGAGTACATACCATTCCAAATCCAAGTTCAAAATAAAAACCAATAGCAGTAAGGTTCCAGTGCTCAGGGTTATTGCCGAGGAGGCTATTAATGCAATTTTGGGTAAACTGGTGTTTTTCATGCTTGAAATTTATATCCTACACCTTTTAAGGTTACAAAGAAATCGTTGCCTATTTTTTCTCTCAATTTACGAATATGAACATCAATGGTGCGATCAACCACTATAGTTTCAGTTCCCCATACCTTAGTGAGAATTTCTTCTCTCGTAAATACTCTGCCTGGTTTTGACATTAATAAACAGAGGAGGTTAAATTCTTTTTTTGGCAGGGATAGCTCCTTATCTTGCACGAAGATCAAGCGCTGATCTAGGTCAATTTTGATGCCATCTACTTCTATGTTCTTATTAGTACTTTCCTCTTGTAATCTTCTAAGTAAACTATTGATTTTACTGACTAACAAACGGGGTTTTATTGGCTTTGAAATATAATCATCTGCCCCTGCATCAAAACCGGCTATCTGACTGTAATCCTCATGCCGGGCAGTTAAAAAGGTGATGATAGTTTGTTTGAATTCAGGAAGTTTTCGTAACTCACTGCAAACTTCAACACCATCCATTTCTGGCATCATAACATCGAGTAAGATAAGGTCGGGCTGAAAGTTTTTTGCCAGTTCAATACCCTCTATACCATCAGAGGCGCAAGCGGTTTGAAACCCTTCTTGCTCAAGGTTATAATTAATAAACTCAAGTGTATCTGGTTCGTCATCGACCAATAATATTTTTATTGCTGAGTTTTCCATGAATAATAAATTTAAACAAATATAGGGTTTTCATTCACAGATATATTCTTCTTAATTATTTGTTTACACGCAGCTCTAAATCTTTAATGGAAGTTTGTTTGTTTATGAAAACCCAAATACAAAAGAGACGACTTGGGATGGTAATTTGGTTGAGACTAATATCGATAATGTCGACATTCGTTGGGAGTACTTTTTTAAACAAGGTCAGTTGTTCTCTATTAGTCCATTTTACAAGCGATTCAATAATCCAATAGAACTAGTAAGAATTCCGGAGCAACAAACAAGCACCGAGTATCAACCTCGTAATGTTGGAACAGGAAATCTTTATGGTATTGAGCTAGAAGCTAGAAAGAATTTTGGGTTTATTTCACCATTTTTGAAAGACCTTAGCATGAGTGCTAATTTTACTTATGTAAAGTCATCAATTGATATGACGGACGTAGAATATAATGCTCGAAAGATATATGAGAAAACGGGAGAGACTATCAAGCGAAAAAGAAATATGGCTGGTCAGGCTCCATATGTAGTTAATTTGGGTTTAAGTTACCAAAATAAAGATTTAGGACTTGATGTAGGCTTGTTCTATAATGTAAAAGGATCCACCCTAGAAATTGTAGGAGGTGGTTTGTTTCCTGATGTATATACTCAACCTTTTCATAATTTAAATTTTAGTTTGAGTAAAAGAATGGATAAGCACGCTATCGATCTTAAAGTATCTAATATTATAAATGATAGGATAGAGAGTTACTATGAGTCTTACCGCGCCGAAAGTCAAATATTTAACAGTTATAATCCGGGTGTTTCAATAAGTTTAGGATACAAGTTCTCTTTCTTTTAGAAAGTTAGTAAGCTGATTGACTAATCTTTCATTTTTTTAAGAGTTTTGTAGCATTTTTCATGCTTCATTATCAGCAGGTGGCTCAGGGCTTGGCGCGGCAAGGTTACCTAATTCTTTATCAATATAGTATAAACTTTGTGAGCCAGTTCCAATCAACTTGATTTTATCCAGCACTTTTTGAAACAAAGTTTCTTCCTCTCTTTGCTCTTGCACATAAAAGCGCAACATTTCTGTGGTAACATGATCATCTTCCGCTTTTGATAATTCCACCAAGGCGAAAATTGCTTGGGTTACTTTTTTTTCATTGTCATAAGCCATTTTACAGATTTCTGCAATTCCCTTAAACGAGTGATTAGGCTGCTTCACTTGCGGAACGATCGCGTGGCCGTTCACTTCGTTAATGTATTGAAACAACTTAATGAAATGGAGGTTTTCTTCGTGAGCATGCCCATAGAAAAAACTAGCAGCTCCATCCATTCCCATAGTCTCACACCAACTCGCCATAGCTAGATATTGTAAGGATGCACTAAGTTCGTAATTTAAGTGACCGTTTAAGGCTTTTTCTATTTTTTTCGATATCATAAGAGTTTCTTTAAAAGTTATAACAAAAGATTGAACACAAAAGTTGTTAAAATAAAATTTTACTTTTTTAAACCAATTTCTCTCAATCTTTCATCTAAATATTCTCCAGATGTGATTGGCTGGTAGCTTAAGGGATTATCTTCGGTAATACAAATATCCAGGCATGTTAAATCCATATTGCTCCTTGGATGCAAAAAGAAAGGAATTGAATACCTGGAAGTATGCCACATTTCTCTAGGTGGGTTAACGACTCTGTGTGTAGTGGATCGAAGAACGTTATTAGTAAGTCGCTGCAACATATCCCCTACATTGATGACTAAGTGACCTTCAGGTGCATTTACAGAAACCCAATTACCATCTTTGTCTTTTACTTGCAATCCTTCCGCAGAAGCACCTGCTAGCAGAGTGATTAAGTTGATATCCTCATGCTGCTCTGCTCGAATAGATGATTTCGGTTCCCCTTGAATGGGTGGGTAATGTATAGCGCGGAGAATACTGTTTCCATTATGCACATTAGCATCAAAATAATTTTCGTCCAAGTCGAGGTAAAGCGCTATGGCTTGGAGTAAGAGTCCTCCAGATTTTTCAAATGCGGTATATAACTTTCGACCTATTTCTTCAAAATCAGGTAACAAGTCTACGACAATGTTCGATGGATATTCCTTTCGAATTTCATCTCCATCTGTTACTTCTTGACCCATTTGCCAGAATTCCTTTAAGTCAGGCGCATCAAAGCCTTTGGCGTGTTCTCTTCCAAAACTAGTGTACCCTCTTTGCCCTGCATTTTCAGCGTCTTCATAGTTGAGTTTAGTTTTGGTATCAAACTCAAAGAAACGTTTGACTTGAGTATAAAAGGCATTAATATACTCGTCTGGTACACCATGATTTTTTACCGTTACGAATCCAACATCTTTCCATGCCTTACCTAGCTCAGCGATAAATTCTTTTCGCTGATCTTCATTGCCATTCGCAAATTTTGATAAATCAACAGCAGGTATACTTGTTACAGCCATAGGGAGTAGTTTTGATTTTAAACAAAATTAAGCAATTAATATGAATCCTTTTGTATCTCAATGATTTGAGAAAATTCAAAGGGTAAATTCAAATCATATCGATAAAGCTGACCTTTTTGAAGATCATGCGCTTGAAGAAAATGGACTGCTTCCTCTTTATTGCTCACTTTGAGGATATTCCTTTTCGCATAATGGATTAACTGAGGGTCAACACTTATTTTACCTTGTATAAATATCACCGCATTTGGTTCGGCTTGTTCTTTTATGGATTCGCCTAATAGTTTGCTCTGCGCGTATTGGTCACCTCTTAGAGAAATCGATCCTGGTCGGTTGATATAGTAATAGGAGGCAATTGAAGTAAAAATAACAAAGGCAATACCTAAGCGTAATTGGAAGTTGGATAAAGTTTGGGATTTTTTCAACTTATCGAACAGAATAGCGATTAAAACACTTAAAAACAAGGACCCATAAAGACTAACAAAATCATGACCAGAATAATTTAATAAAAAAACATGCAATAAAACTACGGGTAAAGTAGATAACCATAAAAATCGATATCCGTTTTTAGTAAAAACAATACGCAGTTTTGCCTTGCTCAAGGTCAGGTATATAAAACTCCCCAACAGCATGAACAAGGGAAGATAGCTGGCAATATATCCCTTGAGTAAATGAATTAAACCACGAGGGATCTGCTTTAGCTTGTTGCTCAAGCCATTTACATCAGCAAGTCCACCTCGTTCACTCATTCGGTTTAGCATTTGGTTTAAATAGTTGTCAAAACCAGCAATTTGGCTGTATTGAAAAACAAATAAGCTTACAGCAGCTATTGAAACAAACAGCGTAATTAAATTTATTGGAATGTATACCTTGGTTTTTCTTAATTTGATAAATGAATACAAAAAGACACTAAATGCAAAGAAGATCCCTAACCATGACGTATAAATCATGAGAAAGAGGAAAAAAGCATAATGCACCAAGTACTTTGGTGAAAAGAAGCGCTTGCGCATAAGAAGTTTAAGGATGGTGTATACGTTCAAGACAAAGAATAGTTGAACGAGCATATCACTCATATAGGTATTGCATTGAAACCATAATACGCCTTGACTAAAAATATAAACACTCACACCCACCATACCTGACCAATAGGTTCGGGCAAAAGGTTTTTGTTGACCAAGCAAGCAAACAATTAAATAAATAAATATTGCGCAAATCAAATTGACAAACAAGTGAAAAACCTGTAGACTGAGCACAGAAGGTGGTATATGTAAAATTTTGAAGAAGATATGCGGTAAAATATAAGCCAAAGGGGGATGAGAGACATAATAGTAATTCCCTTCTTTATCAATCATTTCTCCGGTGGTACTCGCCCAATTATTAATATTTTTATTGGCTTCACCTGGATAATTCATTACTGGATTAAATCCATATTTCATTGCTCCTTCGGTAGACCAAATATCTAATACTCGAAGGGAGACAGCGGTTACAAATTCATGATGTTTTGACAAAGGGCGATTAATATTGGGTATGCGAACCAGCACAGACAGCAGGAAGATGCCCAAAATTATTAAGATAGGGAAAACAGAAATAGTTCTTTTCAATGTATATTTTTTCCTTTAATCAAATTTAGCATTAACTGATTAATTAATTGATTTTAATCAGGAAAACTACCACCTTTGCATAAAACTAAAGCATGTTAGCTGGATTAAAACTTCCTACCGACCCACGATGGGCGAATTTAGCAGAAAAGAATATTGAAGAAATCTTGACTGATCATGCATATTGTGAACAAAAAGCAGCCACAAATTGCATAACGATTATTCAAATGTTCCCTGAGTATGCAGATGTGGTGGATGCCTTGATGCCAATAGTTACCGAAGAGTGGGGGCACTTTAGAATGGTGGTTGATCAGCTTAAAAAGCGAGGCATGGCACTCGGAAGACAACGAAGAGATGAATATGTCAATCAGCTTCAAAGCAATATTATTCAAGGGGGTTCAAGAGATCATCAATTGGTGGAACGCTTATTGATTGCTGCATTGATTGAAGCTAGAAGTTGTGAAAGGTTTCGCTTACTATCTCTTGATATTGCAGACGATGAATTGAAAGAGTTCTACCGAAAATTAATGATAAGTGAGGCTGGACATTTTCGACTTTTTCTAGATCTTGCTACATCTGTTTCACCTAAAGCACAAGTAATGAAACGATGGGAAGAATATCTTGAAGCAGAAGCAGAGATAATTGCTAATTTGGAATTAAGAGGGGATAGGGTTCATTAAGTTGTATTGTTAAGACAATGAATTACAAGTAATTAAGCGTGCTCTTGTTCTAAATCTTTTTCCACTTTTAAATTATCAATAATAAATTCTTGTCGCTGTGGTGTATTTTTCCCCATGTAATAACCAAGAATTTCCTCAATCGAATTGTCCTTACCCAGAATTACAGGAGATAAACGAATATTGTCACCAATAAAGTCCTCAAATTCATCCGGTGAGATTTCACCCAAACCCTTAAATCGGGTTATTTCAGGTTTACCTCTTAAAGCAACAATAGCCGCTTGTTTTTCCTCTTCGCTATAGCAATAAAAAGTTTGTTTTTTATCTCTAACTCTAAACAGCGGAGTTTCAAGAACTTTAACATGACCTTCCTTCACAAGGTCTGGAAAGAATTGTAAAAAAAAGGTTAACAACAACAGACGAATATGCATACCATCAACATCCGCATCTGTAGCAATAACGACATTATTGTATCGTAAATCATCCAAGCCCTCTTCAATGTTTAGTGCATGTTGAAGTAAATTGAATTCCTCATTTTCGTATACTATTTTCTTTTTGAGCCCAAAAGTATTAAGGGGTTTACCTCGCAAACTGAAAACAGCCTGAGTTTCTACATCCCTGGCTTTTGTAATAGAACCACTTGCTGAATCACCTTCTGTTATAAAAACGGTAGTATCCAGATGCCTGTTGTTCTTTTTATCTGAAAAATGAAATCGACAATCACGTAATTTTTTGTTGTGGAGATTGGCTTTTTTAGCGCGCTCTTTGGCAATTTTTTTAACACCTGCCATGTCTTTGCGCTCGCGCTCACTTTGCTGTATTTTCTTTAGCAACCTCTCAGCTGTTTCTGCGTTGCGATGTAAAAAATTATCAAGGTGCTTCTTTACATAGTCACCAACAAATAAACGCATACTGGTTTTTTCATTCAAGTTATTTGAGCCTAACTTAGTCTTAGTCTGACTTTCAAATATAGGGTCTTGCATCCTTATACTTATCGCAGCTACTATAGAGGCGCGAATATCTTGAGAGTCAAAATTCTTCCCATAAAACTCACGCGTAGTTTTTACAATAGCCTCCTTGAAGGCATTGAGGTGTGTACCCCCTTGCACGGTATGCTGCCCATTAACGTAACTATAATACTCCTCTCCATAGTGATTATCATGTACCAAAGAAAATTCTATGTCCTCCGACTTAAAATGGATGACAGGATATCGAACGGTCTGTTCATTTGTTTTTCTTAACAGTAGATCCTTTAAACCATTTTTTGAAAGAAATTTTTGCCCATTGTAGTTTACGGTTAATCCGCTATTTAGATAAGCGTAATTCCAGATTTGATTCTCTAAATAATCTGGAATGAATTTATATTTTTTGAAAATGATTTCATCTGGAACAAATTCAATGAAGGTGCCATTCGCTTCACTTGTTTTTTCATCACGTTCCTCTATTAAATTACCCTGTTCAAAAATGGCAATCTTCTTTTTTCCTTCCCGAACTGCTTCGACTCTGAAGTAAATGGAAAGTGCATTGACTGCTTTAGTTCCTACTCCATTCAGTCCGACAGATTTCTTAAAGGCTTTGGAATCATATTTTCCGCCAGTATTAATTTTTGAAACGGCATCAACTACTTTTCCTAAGGGTATGCCCCGACCGTAATCCCTTATGTATACTTTTTTTTCTTCAACCTTGACATCTACTTTTTTACCATATCCCATAACAAACTCATCGATACAGTTATCGATGACTTCCTTTACCAAGATATAAATACCATCATCTTGGGAAGAACCATCTCCGGTTTTTCCAATATACATACCTGGACGCAAGCGCATGTGTTCTTTCCAGTCAAGCGAGCGAATATTATCTTCATTATATTGTACTTCTTGTGCCATTAATATTGGTTTATGTTTTGTTTGAGAAACTAAAATTACATATTTCATAAAAGAATACTTTTAATTTCTTCTTCTTAATGTACACACCTTATTGTGTATTTTGCTATTTTTGGTTAAGTTTTATGATGACTTCTAAAAAAAATAGAATTATTCTCATTGATGATAGTCCAGCAGAGCCTATACTGCTTGGAAGTGCCATTGATAAAAGTGGTCGATCTATTTTATTAGAATCCTTTGATGATAGTGTTTACGCGGTAAAAGAACTAGTCAGGAGATCAAAAGAAGATAAAGAATTGATGCCCAACTTAATTTTACTCGATCTGAATATGCCAGGATATAGTGGAATTGAAGTTTTAAAAAAGTTGAGAAAAGATAAAGTTTGTTGTTTTACACCAATTATTGTCATGACTTCGTCAAGTTTAGATTCAGATGTGGTTGAAGCAATTAGGGAAGGAGCTAAATGTGTGATTGTAAAACCTACAGGTCATAAGAAATATATTGAGGTTGTTCAAAAAACTTTCGATTTTTGGTTTGAAACCGCAAAGTGTCTTGGAAATGAGTGCTAATGGTATCAAAATATTAGTAGTAGAGGATACTCCAGGAGATGTATTTCTCATCAAGTTTTATTTGGAAGAGTTAGATCCGGACAATTATGAAATTCAGAGTGTCGATAACCTTACGGATGCGCATTACAAAATAGAACGAGAATCTTTTGATGTTATCTTACTTGATTTACATCTACCTGATTCTCAAGGTATAATTACCTTACAAAATTCTGTTGAGAAGTTTCCCAATGATGTGTTTATCGTTTTAACTGGTCTGTCAGATGAAAAAATTGGCCTAGAATCGGTTAAGTATGGCGCTCAAGACTTTTTAGTCAAAGGCCGTATTGATAGTAAATCTTTGGATAGCTCAATTAAGTTTGCCTTCGAAAGGGCTAAATTAAGACGACTAGTCAAAATATATGGGAAAGGTCTTGAAACCCTTGAGATAATGAATAATATGCTTATTATCATTATTGATAAATCAAAATCATTGGTATATACCTCTAAACGTTTCCAACCATTTTTTCAGACTGAAAGAGAAACCGTGGATACCTTGGAGGAGTTAATGGCTGTTCTGGATAATAATCAGCAAATTTTAAATGCCATTCAAACTGCAGGTGCTAATGCAGTAGATGAATTCACCGCCCTTGTTAACGGAAAGGAGTTGAAGTTACGGGTGAGTAAACCTGAGGAGTTCAATGAGCAGATTGTTATAACTATTTCTCAATAGATTAGTAAATATCATTAAGAATTCCGGGGTTAAAGGAATTGTTTGTGCTGATTTGTCGAGGGGGTGTAGCTCCAATTTGGTATCCAAAATCTCTTTCATTGACCAAATATCCGTTCGGATAGTACCCCAAGGATATCTCCATGTATGCAATACCTAAAATAAGGTTTTGGAAGCGTATTCCACCTCCATAACCTTGATAAATAGTGTTGTTAAAAAGAAAGTCTCTATTGCTTCTTCCTAATACTCCCAAATCAGCAAAAAAGAAAAAGTTGCCTGTGCTAGTCCACCAATCGATAGGGGTGTAGAATACGGATTCTATGTTAAGAACAAAGCTTTTTGTTCCGATTAATCGTTGTGAATCAAAACCCCGAATGGCACTATTTCCTATGTTATAGAATTCAGATATAGGCCGATTAAAACTTAAGGTTGTATTACTTGAAATGAATTGCCTGAATCCTAGCTTTCCTATGGAGGCACGGTTGGTGAAATAGGATATTTTACTTTGAAAGGTAATTTGCTCTAAGGATTTTTCACGAAGAAAACTTCCTATTTTAAACTCATTTTGAAGGAAACCAAATTTTGGATACTGTTTGTTATAATTGACAGTAAAACCATTGTAAAATCGACCTCCAAGAATACCATTTAGCTCGTATCCTCCAATATAAGCTAGGTTAAATCCTTTGGGAACATAATCAAATTGCCTGAACTTATAAAGTTCTTCAAATCCATACCAATCTCGATTGGCTAGGCCAATACTTCCCAGATAAATTTGCTTGTTTACAAAATTTTGAAAGGGTTGATTTTTAGGAATAACATAGTGATTATTGATAACTCCGCGTACTGAAAAAATCATCCGTAAGTTAGGATGTTTTTGATTTAAATTCTTCAGACCATAGGATCGCCCAAGCCAAACGTCTGCATTCAGATATCGGTTGTTGTAATCATTGGAAATTTCGTTGGTTTCTATTTTTCGTGCATTGTTGGAAAATTGAAGTTTTCCTGCCCATTTGGTATTGTAAGCAAAGAATTTTCGCTTTAAGGTAAAACCATAACGTTCACTTAGATTTTGTTTATTGTAATCTAAGGTAAGCCCTATTTGTGAACGAGCTATATTTTTCACATTGTAGTTTACTCCAATATTGTAAGGGTTCCTCGGGTCAATCAACCCCGTTCCAAAAAACTCAATTCTTTGAGAGACTCCAAAAAAATCAAGGAAAGACCCTCCTAAAGTTAATGATCTAGGTGTACCTCCAAATATAGCCTTCCAATGCCTATTGTCGTGAACGTAAACTTTAACATCTACGCCCGAAATGTGCGGGCTTGGTTCAATTATAATAACCGCATCTTTGTATACGGTATTCTCTCTAATATTCCTTTCTGTATCTGCGACCAACATAGGGTCTACCTCGTCGCCAGTATCAAACAAAAGTTGCTTTTTTATTAAGACTGCACTCTGTTTGCTTCGTTTGTTTCCAACAATAACAGCATTTTTTATGTCTTCCTGAGCATAAACGGGATCGTCAAATCTATCTACAATAAAAACCTCAATATTATTAATTTCTGCATCTTTAAATTTTTCGAAAAAATTACTGGGGGTATAATCTCTTACTGCCTTAGGCATTAAGTAGAAATAATCAATAAATCGTTCTTTTTTTTCATCCAGGGTTTGAAAGGGTTCAATCTCGAATGAATCCACGGAAATCGATTCCATTTCCTCTTGGGCATAAGCAAGAGATATGAGCATAAGAAACAGAAGGAGGTATTTGGTTTTCACTTGAACAGTTAAAAGTAATGAACTTATTGCTATTATCCTATGTTTCCATTTCAAATAATCGCTTATGAAAAGTCAATTTTTCGTGCTTATATTTTCCATAATTAGTCTAAATTTAAACGCTATGCAAGAAGGGCAAAATATTGAAAAAATTACATTGGGGGCAGGCTGCTTTTGGTGCGTGGAAGCTGTTTATCAGGAATTAGATGGTGTTATTTCGGCCACATCAGGATATATGGGCGGGCTCACAAAAAATCCTAGTTACAAAGAGGTTTGTTCAGGTCTAACAGGACATGCTGAAGTAATAGCGGTAGAATTCGATAATACGGTAATCAGTTTAGCAGAAATTTTAGAGGTGTTTTTTCAAGTGCATAATCCAACTACTCTCAATCGACAAGGAAATGATGTGGGAACTCAATACCGATCAGCTATATACTATTTATCTAACGAGCAAAAGGAAACTGCCTTGAAAGTGAAGCGAGCATTAAATATTGCGAAAGTTTGGGAGGATCCAATAGTTACTGAAATTTCAGCGGCAAGTAAATTTTATGTTGCGGAGAATTATCATCAAGATTACTATTCCCTAAATGGTAACAACAATCCATACTGTAGTATGGTGATTACACCAAAGTTGGAAAAGTTCAGAAAGGTATTTAAGGAGAAGTTAAAATAGCAAAATAATGCTATTCAATAAAATAAAAAACCCACTCTGTGAAGAGTGGGTATATGTTTCATGGACCTTGTGGTACATATTTCAAACTATTTAGTTGCTTTCATTTTAGACGACATTCTAATTAGCACTATAATCGGAAGAATTGCCAAAATAGCGTGCATAATCATTGGGTAAAGTCTCATACTTTCAGTTATTCCTTCAGGCATATTTGGGTCAATTTTAACCATAAAAACTGCCAATACATTAATTACACATAATGAAAGAAGTGTTTTAAGCATGAATGATTTTATTATCGGCATTGCCTCGCTATTAATATCGTAATCAGCAATATTCTTTTTGGCTGGGAATGAAATGATACCTAAGACCATAAATAGGGCTAGTGATGTTATAGTTAGCATGGGGTCATCATTAAAATTCGGAATTAGAGAAGTTATCGCAAGGATTGAAAATAAAAAATATCCGAGCATAAAATAAAACCTTTTTAGTTTGATAGTACCATATATGCTTATACAGGTAATGATGATTGCTATAATTAGTAGTTCCATATTGAATAAGTTATTTTCTCGCAAAGTAATGAAAGTTTTACAAAATTTAAAATATACTAAATGCAACTTAGTTGCATTTAGTATATTTACATAAAAATAATTATATGAAAAATAAATTACCTGTAACCGTATTTATAGGACAAGAAATGGATGAGCAATCCATCAGAAAAGAGCTGGCTGATTGTTTATCTAAAGAAAAAGAACTAGAGATTAAAGAGTGGAAGGAGGGATTTCAAGATACATGGCCAGTACAAAGAGTTTATCCCCTTGAATAAAAGATTTTTATTGGGGGACCTCTCGGTCCTAGTTTCTGACTTTTTCAGAAAATTATTATGTAAATTTATAGTATGAAAAATATCTTTTTGTTAACATTTTTATTTCTAGTTTTTACTGGGTGTAAGAAAGAAGAAAACTTGCCCGCTCCTTATGTTCCTGTTGATAATGGGACTGAGGGATACAGAATGCTATTAATGGGAAATATAACGGCATGCTATATGAAAAAGTAAACCCACTCATTTGAGTGGGTTTCTTTTTGGTGGGCAATGAGGGACTCGAA